>Ga0153980_1000982_pt1 | contig 12365 bp, 10 predicted proteins | sample TSGA064MetaG_FD_104722 | JGI IMG/M metagenome (GOLD analysis project Ga0153980, IMG submission 104722) | Attine ant fungus gardens microbial communities from Georgia, USA - TSGA064 MetaG | ecosystem: Host-associated > Fungi > Mycelium > Unclassified | place: USA: Georgia, Magnolia Springs State... | reverse complement strand
GGAACTGCACCTCTCGCGTAAAATCGCCGAGAAACGCGTATTCCCAGCTATCGATTACAATCGTTCTGGTACGCGTAAAGAAGAGCTGCTCACCACGCAGGAAGAGCTGCAGAAGATGTGGATCCTGCGCAAAATCATCCATCCAATGGGTGAAATCGATGCGATGGAATTCCTCATCAATAAACTGGCAATGACCAAAACCAACGACGAATTCTTCGATATGATGAAGCGTTCCTAAGTCGCAGGTGGCGACCCGCTAAGCCAAGCGGTGATTCGCACAATTTGCCAGGAATTATTGCTAACGCCACGTCTTAACGTGGCGTTTTTTATTTATGGGCATTAGGATGAGCCCAGTCAGGAAGCATTTATTTTGACTGTGGCAGATATTTGCTTGTTTTTTCAGCAATCAGACTTTTCTGCAGCAGAATTCGGAATAGGGATATACGGCAATAGCGGGTGTTTTGCCTATTGTTGACCACGATTTTAGCTGAGAGCATGAACGTGAATTTACTCACTATGAGTACTGAGCTTGGTTTAGTTTTTCTTTTTACTTTAGTGTTCCTGTTTTTTGCTCGCAAAGCAGCTAAAAAAATTGGGCTAGTGGACACTCCAAACTCCAGAAAAAGACACCATGGTGCCATTCCGTTAGTGGGTGGTATTTCTGTGTACGCGGGTATCTGCTTCGCTTTTGCCATCTCAAATTATTATTTACCGCACGCGATGCTCTATCTGAGCTGTGCGGGCGTGTTGGTATTGGTAGGAGCTCTTGACGATCGTTTTGATATCAGCGTCAAAATTCGTGCGCTGGTGCAGGCGGTGGTCGCCATTGTGATGATGGTGGGTGCCAAACTCTATTTGCTCAGCCTCGGATTTATTATCGGCCCGGTAGAGTTAATCGTTGGCCCCTTTGGCTATGTATTAACGCTGTTCGCCGTGTGGGCCGCGATCAATGCGTTTAATATGGTGGATGGAATTGATGGCCTGCTCGGCGGCCTCTCCAGCGTTACCTTCGCCGCGATAGGTATTATTCTCTACTTCGATGGCCAAACCAGCCTCGCCATGTGGTGTTTTGCGATGATCGCCGCCACCATTCCTTATATTCTGCTCAATCTCGGTTTGATTGGCCGCCGCTATAAAGTGTTTATGGGCGATGCCGGTAGCACCATGATCGGTTTCACTATCATCTGGATCTTGCTGGAAACCACCCAGGGTTTAAGCCATCCGATCACGCCGGTTACTGCGCTGTGGCTGATTGCCATTCCGCTGATGGATATGGTGGCGATTATGTATCGGCGTTTGCGGAAAGGCATGAGCCCGTTTTCTGCCGATCGCCAACACATTCATCATTTGATCATGCGCGCCGGCTTCACTTCACGTCAGGCATTTTTGCTGATTACCGTGGCCGCGGCGATCCTGGCCGGTATTGGCGTGCTCGGTGAATATCTGGCCTTTATCCCGGAATGGGTGATGCTGGTGCTGTTCCTGATGGCGTTTCTCCTTTACGGCTATTGCCTGAAGCACGCATGGCGTGTAGCGCGCAAAATCCGTCGCATAAAACGTCGCTGGCAAAGCAGCAGCGAAGATAAAAAATAAATTACCCAGAAAGTACCCTGATAAGGATTTTTGTTATGACCTCTGTGGTTGTAGAAAACGAACTGGATGTGCGAGGCCTCGGCTGTACGCTGTGGCGTGGCAAGCGCTGGATTGTTGGCCTGGCGCTGCTGTTTGCGCTGTTTGCGTGGCTGGCCTCGATGTTGATGAAGCAGGCGTGGAGCACCACGGCAGTCACCGATCGTCCTACGGTGAATATGTTGGGTGATTTCTTTGTGCAGCAGCAATTTCTCAATAATCTGGATGTCCGCACCAATACGCTCAATCTCAGTTCGCCAGCCCCAACCGTTATGGATGAGGTTTATCAAGAGTTCACAATGCAGCTGGCATCATGGGATACGCGTCGTGATTTCTGGCAGCAGACCGATTACTACAAAAGTCGTAAAAGCGGCAACGCGCACAATGATGCGGCGCTGCTCGATGACTTAATCACCAACATCCAGTTCACGGCGGCCGATCCGGCGCGCAATGTCTTAGATAACATCAAGCTGGTCGCCGAAACTGCCGGTGATGCCAATAATTTGCTACGCCAATATATTGCCTATGCCAGCGAACGTGCGGCACGCCATTTGAATGCGGAGCTAAAAGGCGCCTGGCAGGCGCGCAACATACAGTTGCAGGCGCAGGTCACGCGTCAGGAAGAAGTGGCGCAGGCGTTGTTTGAACGTCAACGTCAGCGTATTGTGCAGGCGCTGAAGGTGGCCGATGAACAGGGCATTAAAGAGAATCGGGCGCCGGCTACGGGTGAGGCGCTGCCAGACAGCGATCGCTTCTTGCTTGGCCAGCAAATGTTGCAGGCGCAGCTCGACACGTTACAGGCCAGCGGACCTGCTTATGATTTAAGCTATGATCAAAACAAGGCGATGCTGAGTACGCTGCAGGCGGGGCCGCGTCTGGACAAACAGTTCCAGACCTATCGTTATTTGCGCACGCCGGAAGAGCCGGTTTCGCGTGATAGTCCGCGTCGTCTGTTTATGATGATCATGTGGGGCGCCATTGGCGCGCTGGTCGGTGCGGGAGTGGCGCTGGTGCGACGTCCGCGTTCAACGTTACCATCGAGCCATTAAGAGAAGCCACGTGAAAGTTCTGACCGTATTTGGCACGCGTCCTGAAGCGATCAAAATGGCTCCGCTGGTGCAGGCGCTGGCGCAGGATGCTGCGTTCGAGTCACGCTTATGCGTTACTGCACAGCATCGAGAAATGCTCGATCAGGTGCTGCGTCTGTTTCAGCTGCAACCTGATTATGACCTGAACATCATGCGTCCGGAGCAAGGGCTGACGGAGATTACCAGCCGCATTTTGCAGGGCATGAAAACCGTGCTGGCCGACTTTCAGCCGGATGTGGTGTTGGTGCATGGCGATACCACCACCACTTTTGCCGCCAGCCTGGCGGCGTTTTACCACCAGATTCCCGTGGGTCACGTGGAAGCCGGGCTGCGTACCGGCAACCTGATGTCGCCGTGGCCAGAAGAGGCCAACCGCACATTGACTGGCCACCTGGCGAGCTACCACTTCACCCCGACGGAAAACTCGCGGCAAAATCTGCTGCGTGAGAACCTGCCGGATGCGCGCATTTTCGTTACTGGCAATACGGTGATTGATGCGCTGCTGTGGGTACGCGATCGCGTATTGGATGATGCGGATCTCAATGCCCGCCTGGCCGCGCGCTATCCGTTCCTCGACGCCGATAAAAAGCTGATTCTGGTTACGGGCCATCGTCGCGAAAGTTTTGGCGACGGCTTCGAACGCATCTGCAGCGCGCTAGCGCAAATTGCACGCCAGCATCCGCAGGTGCAAATCGTCTATCCGGTGCACCTCAATCCCAATGTCAGCGAGCCGGTAAACCGCATTCTCAGCGGTATCGAAAATATCATTCTGATTGAGCCGCAGGAGTATTTGCCGTTTGTCTGGCTGATGAACCGTTCATGGCTGATTCTGACCGATTCCGGCGGCATTCAGGAAGAAGCGCCGTCGCTCGGCAAGCCGGTGCTGGTGATGCGCGATACCACCGAGCGGCCGGAAGCCGTGGACGCAGGCACGGTGAAACTGGTGGGCACCGATATCAGTAAGATTGTCGCGGAAGTCAGCCTGCTGTTGCAGGACGATGAAGCCTGGCAGGCAATGAGCCGCGCGCACAATCCTTATGGCGATGGCCATGCCTGCGCGCGCATCTTGCAGGCCCTAAAACAACACAGAGTATAACCATGCGTTTTGAAACCATTTCCGTTATCGGACTGGGCTATATTGGGCTGCCAACGGCGGCCGTTTTTGCCTCACGGGGAAAAAAAGTCGTTGGCGTGGATATTAATAGCCGCGCTGTCGAAACCATTAATCGCGGCGATATCCACATCGTTGAACCCGAACTGGGTGAGGTGGTGCGCGACGCGGTGCGAGACGGATACCTGCGCGCCACCACGCAGGCCGAAGCCGCCGATGCTTTTCTGATTGCCGTACCCACGCCGTTTATTGGCGATCATCAGCCCGATCTCAGCTACGTGCAGGCCGCCGCGTTGTCCATTGCGCCCGTATTAAAGGCGGGCGATCTGGTGATTCTCGAATCGACGTCGCCAGTCGGCGCAACCGAGCAGATGGCGCAATGGCTCGCGGATGCGCGTCCCGATCTGCGTTTCCCGCAGCACGGCGATGCGTGCGATGTGTTTATCGCGTACTGCCCGGAACGGGTATTGCCCGGCAAAGTGATGGTCGAACTGCTGGAAAACGATCGCGTGATTGGCGGCATGACGCCAGCCTGTTCTGCGCGCGCCAGCGAGCTGTATCGCATTTTCCTGCGTGGTGCATGCGTGGAAACCCATGCGCGTACCGCCGAGATGTGCAAACTGACGGAAAATAGCTTCCGCGATGTGAATATCGCTTTTGCTAATGAGCTGTCGCTGATCTGTGCAGAGCAAGGCATCAACGTGTGGGAACTGATTGCGCTGGCGAATCGGCATCCGCGCGTCAATATTCTGCAGCCTGGGCCGGGCGTTGGCGGGCACTGCATTGCCGTCGATCCCTGGTTTATCGTGGCGCAAAATCCAGAACAGGCGCGGCTGATTCGCACCGCGCGTGAAGTGAATGATGCCAAACCGGGCTGGGTGCTGGACCAGGTAAAACAGGCTTTGGCCGAATGCCTCACCGCCAGCGGTAAACGTGCCAGCGATATCACCATTGCCTGCTTTGGTCTGGCCTTCAAACCGAATATTGATGATTTGCGCGAAAGTCCGGCGATGAGCGTTGCCCATCTGATTGCCGAATGGCACAGCGGACAAACCTGGGTGGTTGAGCCGCACGTAACGGCCATTCCGCAGCGTCTGGCGCACGAAGCCACGCTGGTCACCACCGAAGATGCGCTGCAACAGGCGGATATTCTGGTGATGCTGGTTGACCATGCGCAGTTCCGCGCGGTTGAGGCTGCACAGATTACCCAGCCGTGGATTGTTGATACCAAAGGCGTCTGGCGATGAAACAGTTTTTGGTGACCGGCGGCGCAGGATTTATCGGCTCGGCGTTGGTGCGTTTTCTGCTTGAAAACACTGAGCATCGCGTGGTGGTGGTCGATAAGCTGAGTTACGCTGGCAATCTGGCCTCGCTGGCGCCGGTGCAGCAGAACACGCGTTTCGCCTTCGAGCAGGTGGATATTTGCGATCGCGCCGAGCTGGATCGCGTGATGACGCAGTACCAGCCAGATTGCATCATGCATCTGGCGGCGGAAAGTCACGTCGATCGTTCGATTGATGGTCCGATTGCCTTCATCGAAACCAATATCGTCGGCACCTATCAACTGCTGGAAGCGGCGCGGCATTACTGGAATAACATGGTGGATGAGCGCAAAAAGGGCTTCATTCTCCATCACATCTCTACCGATGAAGTGTTTGGCGACCTGCACGGCAGCGACGATTTCTTTACCGAAACCACGCCGTATGCGCCCAGCAGCCCGTATTCGGCGACCAAGGCCAGCAGCGATCATCTGGTGCGCGCCTGGCTGCGTACCTATGGTTTGCCGGTGATCGTTACCAACTGTTCCAACAATTACGGCCCATATCATTTTCCTGAGAAGCTGATCCCGCTCACCATCATTAATGCGCTGGCAGGTAAACCGCTGCCGGTATACGGCAACGGCAGCCAGATTCGTGACTGGCTCTATGTGGAAGACCACGCGCGGGCGCTTTATTGCGTGGTCAGCAGCGGCAAAGTGGGTGAAACCTATAATATCGGCGGTCATAACGAGCGACGGAATCTTGAGGTGGTGGAAACCCTGTGTGATTTGCTGGATGAACTGGCCCCACAGCAGCGTGCACCACAGCTGTCGTGCTATCGGGACTTGATTACCTTTGTGAGCGATCGTCCCGGCCACGACCAGCGTTACGCCATTGACGCCAGCAAAATTGCGCGCGAGCTGGGCTGGACGCCGCAGGAAACCTTTGAGAGCGGTATCCGCAAAACCGTGCAGTGGTACCTGGCGAACCCACAATGGTGGCAGGCGATTCTTAATGGCAGCTATCGCGGCGAGCGTCTGGGCTTGGCCACGCCGCGCTAAAACCCAATTCAGAAGGAGCAGCGATGAAAGGCATCATTTTAGCCGGAGGTTCGGGCACGCGTTTGCATCCGATTACCCGTGCCATCTCAAAGCAGCTGTTGCCGGTGTATGACAAGCCGATGATTTACTATCCACTTTCGGTGCTGATGTTGGCCGGGATCCGTGAAATCCTGATCATTACCACGCCGGAAGATCGCGCCCACTTTGAACGATTGCTGGGCGATGGCAGCGAGTTTGGCATACAGCTAGCCTATGCCGAACAACCTACCCCCGATGGCCTGGCGCAGGCGTTTATCATTGGTGAATCCTTTATCGGTGATGATCACTGTTGTCTGGTGCTGGGCGACAATCTTTATTTCGGTCAGGGCTTCAGTCCAAAACTGAAGAAAGTGGCGGCGCGCAGCAGCGGCGCCACCGTTTTTGCCTATCAGGTAATGGATCCCGAGCGTTTTGGCGTGGTGGAGTTTGATGACGACTTCAACGCGCTTTCAATTGAGGAAAAACCGCAGCAGCCGAAATCACGCTGGGCGGTAACCGGCCTCTATTTTTACGACAATCGCGTGGTGGAGTTTGCTAAACAGGTTAAGCCTTCCGCCCGGGGTGAGTTAGAAATTACCGCGATTAACCAAATGTATCTCGATCAGGGCGAACTCTCCGTAGAGCTGCTGGGTCGTGGTTTTGCCTGGCTGGATACCGGCACGCACGATAGCCTGATTGAGGCGAGTATGTTTGTGCAGACGGTGGAAAAGCGTCAGGGTTTTAAAATCGCCTGCCTGGAAGAGATCGCATGGCGCAATGGCTGGCTAAGCGATGCCCAGTTGCTGGCTGCAGCCCAGGCGCTGACTAAAACCGGCTACGGCCAGTATTTGCTGGATGTTCACCATGCCCGTCCGCGTCAATATTAATCCCCTTCACTGGGAAAACGATTTCTTCGGCCAGAACAGCGCCCGCCTGGAGCTGGAGGGCGATTTGCCGCTGTCTGAAGCGTTAACCCAGCCCTATACGCTTTGGCAAGTTAAAGTGCCCGCAGATCGTGTTGAGGCGATCGATGCCTTGAGCGAGCAGGGCTTTCAGCTGGTTGAAGGCGAAGCCGATCTGACGATCGCTCTCAAAAATACTGAGCGGCAACCCGGCGTGCGGATCGCGCGTGAAGCACAAATCCCGGCACTGCGTGATGCGGCTGCGCAGGCATTTAGCCAGAGTCGCTTCCGTGCGCCGTGGTTTGAGCCTGCAGACAGCGGGCGTTTCTATGCGCAGTGGATTGAAAATGCCGTGCGCGGTACCTTCGACCATCAATGTCTGGTCGCTTGCGATGAACAGGGCGAATTGCAAGGTTTCGTCTCCATGCGGGAAGTGGACGGTGATATGCGTATCGGTCTGCTGGCGGTACTGCCTGGTGCGCAAGGATGTGGCGTGGGCCAGCGTTTACTGCTCGCTGCCGCTGACTGGGGCCGCGTGCGCCAGCTGGCGCATTTGCGTGTTGCTACCCAACTCAGCAATCTCACGGCGATGCGCCTTTATTTACGCAGCGGTGCGCGGCTGGAAAGCACCGCTTACTGGTTCTACAGGAAGGTCCCATGATCCCCTTTAATGCGCCGCCGATTGTCGGCAGTGAAGTTGAATATATGCAGTCGGCCATGGCCAGCGGCAAACTGTGCGGCGACGGCGGTTTTACCCGACGCTGTCAGCAGTGGATGGAGCAGCATTTTGGCAGCAAAAAAGTGCTGCTGACGCCATCCTGCACCGCGTCGCTGGAGATGGCGGCGCTGCTGATTGATATCCAGCCCGGCGACGAAGTGATCATGCCGAGCTACACCTTTGTCTCCACCGCTAACGCTTTTGTGCTGCGCGGCGCGGTCATTGTGTTTGTTGATGTACGTCCCGATACGCTCAATATCGATGAAACGTTAATTGAAGCAGCGATCACGCCGAAAACCCGCGCTATCGTGCCGGTGCACTACGCCGGTGTCGCCTGCGAGATGGATACCATCATGGCGCTGGCGGCGAAGCATAAACTGTACGTGATTGAAGATGCCGCGCAGGGCGTGATGTCGCAATACAAAGGGCGCGCGCTCGGCACTATTGGTCATATTGGTTGCTTCAGCTTCCACGAAACCAAAAATTACACCGCAGGCGGCGAAGGCGGCGCAACGCTGATCAATGAGGCGAGGCTGGTAGAGCGTGCCGAGATCATTCGTGAAAAAGGCACTAACCGCAGCCAGTTTTTCCGCGGGCAGGTGGATAAGTATACCTGGCGCGATATTGGCTCCAGCTATCTGATGGCAGATCTGCAAGCCGCTTATCTGTGGGCGCAGCTGGAAGCGGCGGAGCAGATCAATCAGCAGCGTCTGCACCTGTGGCAGTGCTACTACGATGCGTTGCAACCGCTGGCAGCAGCGGGCCGCATCGAACTACCGGTGGTGCCAAAAGATTGCCGCCACAACGCGCACATGTTCTATATCAAGCTGCGCGACAGCGACGATCGTCAGGCGCTAATCAACTGGATGAAAGAGGCGGAAATCCTCACGGTATCCCACTACATCCCGCTGCATTCAGCACCGGCGGGCGAGCGCTTTGGCCGCTTCCACGGTGCGGATGTGTTTACCACGCGTGAAAGTGAGCGCCTGTTGCGCCTGCCGCTATTCTACAACCTGTCGGATAACAACCAGCGCACAGTGATCAGTTCGCTGCTGAGTTTCTTTGCCTGATGTCGTTAGCCAAAGCCTCAGTCTGGACCGCTTCATCCACGCTGGTAAAAATCGTGGCTGGCTTGCTGGTGGTGAAATTGCTGGCGGTGAGCTTTGGGCCGGAAGGTATTGGGCAGGCCGGTAACTTCCGCCAGCTCATTACCGTACTTGGCGTGCTGGCAGGTGCAGGTATCTTCAACGGCATTACCACGCTGGTGGCGCAGCATCAGCAACAGCCGCTGATGTTGCGTGCCGTAACGGGTACGGCATCTTCGATTGTTCTCGGCTTTTCAACACTGCTGGCACTGGTGTTTTTACTGGCGGCGCAGCCGATCAGCACAGCACTGTTTGGCCATGCTGAATACGAGAACGTGTTGCGGATTGTCGCTTTTCTGCAGCTGGGTATTGCCTGGGCTAATTTGACGTTAGCGCTGTTGAAAGGTTTTCGTGATGCACGCGGTAATGCGCTGGCGCTGATCGCGGGAAGCCTGATAGGCGTGATCGGCTATGTCATGTGCTGGTGGCTGGGCGGTTATGCCGGTGCGCTGGTGGGGTTGGCGCTGGTGCCGGCGCTGATTGTGTTTCCTGCCCTGATTATGCTGCGTCGCCATCGCGACGTATTGCCGTTGAGCTGGCTTAAGCCAACGTGGCAGCCGGATTTGGCACGCAATCTGGCAAAGTTTACGCTAATGGCGTTGATGACCTCGCTCACCTTGCCGGTGGCGTGGGTGATGATGCGAAATCTATTGGCAGAACAGCAAGGTTGGGCGCAGGTCGGTTTATGGCAGGGTGTCACCAGCATTTCCGATGCTTATCTGCAATTTATCACTGCCACCTTTAGCGTTTGGCTGCTGCCGACGCTGGCACGGCTGGAGCAGAAACCGCAAATCGCCCGGGAGATTGGCCGCGCGCTGCGCTTTGTCATGCCTGCCGTGGCCGTAGCAAGCTTCTGTGTATGGCTGCTGCGCGATGTCGCTATTTGGCTACTGTTCTCAGCGCAGTTCACCGCCATGCGTGACCTTTTTGTCTGGCAGTTGTGCGGTGACGTCTTTAAAGTGGGCGCCTATGTTTTCGGATACCTGGTGATCGCCAAAGCGTCGCTGCGCTTTTATATTCTGACCGAACTGAGTCAGTTCGCGCTGTTAACCGGTTTCTCCCGCTGGCTAATTCCACTGCACGGTAGTGCCGGAGCCGCACAGGCCTATATGGCCACCTACATACTCTATTTCGCCCTTTGCTGTGGTGTCTTCATAATTTATTGCCGGAAAAAATGACGCTATTTCACGTATTGGGATCGGATATCCCGCACCACAATCATACGGTGCTGCGCTTCTTTAATGATGTGATAAGCACGGAGATGCCTGCAGATGCGCCGCGTCAATTTATGGTGGTAACCCGCGCGCCAGAAACGCTGCAAGCCTATTCAGCACTGCACATCGAAACTTTTGCCAACAAGCGTGCGCTGGCGCAGGCCGTTATCGCGCGCGCCGCTAATCGCGCGCAGCGCTTCTTCTTCCACGGCCAGTTCAATCCCAGCATTTGGCTAGCATTACTGAGCGGCAGGCTACGTCGCCGGCAGGCATTCTGGCACGTATGGGGCGCAGATCTTTACGAAGAGGGGCGAGGCCTTAAGTATCAGCTTTTTTATCTGCTACGCCGATGGGCGCAGAGCCGCGTGTCGCAGGTATTTGCCACGCGCGGTGATTTACACCATTTCCAGCAGCGCCATCCGCGCGTACCGACCTCACTGCTCTATTTTCCAACGCGCATGCCGGACGCTGCGGTACCCGCAGCGATGGAATCCGCTGCGTTCACCATTCTGCTCGGTAATTCAGGCGATCGCAGCAATCGTCATATCGCAGGCTTAGAGGCGATTCGCGCGCAGTTTGGTGAGCAGGTCAAGGTGGTGGTACCGCTCGGTTATCCCGAGAACAATCACCGTTATATTGATGAGATTGCCGCCGCCGCACAGCGCCTGTTCCCTGCGGGGCAGGTCACCTTGCTGCGTGACAAGATCGACTTTGACGTCTATCTGGGATTGCTTAGCCGCTGTCAGCTCGGCTATTTTATGTTCGAACGTCAGCAGGGGATCGGCACGCTTTGCCTGCTGATTAAGGCCAATATTCCCTTCGTGCTGAACCGTAAAAATCCGTTCTGGCGCGATTTGAGTGAGCAAGGTTTGCCGGTGCTGTTTAGCGAAGATGCGCTGGATGCTGCCAGCGTAGCCGAAGCGCAACGACAACTGGCGCAATGTGATAAATCATCGATTGCCTTTTTTGCTCCGGGCTATCTGGCAGGCTGGCGCCACGCGCTGAGCTTGAGTGAAGGGGAGAGAACATGAGCCTGATGCAGTTTTGCGGTCTGCTGGTGGTTTATCTGTTTTCGCTGGGGTTCATCCTGACCCTGACCTGGCGAGAGTTTAAACGGGTGCGCTTCAACTTCCACCTGTTCTTCACCATTCTGTTTTTGCTGACATTTTATTTCGGTTTCCCGCTAACCAGCGTGCTGGTGTTCCGCTTTAACGTTGCGGTGGTGCCGCCAGAATATCTGTTGCAGGCGCTGCTGGCTGCGACCAGTTTTTATGCCATCTATTACGTCAGCTACAAAGTGCGGCTGCGGCCAGCCAATGCACCGCCGCGGAAACCCTGGCTACAGATGAATCGGGTTGAAACCAATCTGACGTGTCTGCTGCTGGCGCTGGTAGCGATAGGTACCGTGACGGTTTTCTTTTTGCACAACGGTCTGCTGCTGTTCCGGCTCTCCGCGTACAACCAGATTTTCTCCAGTGAAGTCTCTGGCGTGGCGCTCAAACGCTTCTTCTACTTCTTTATTCCGGCGATGTTGATTCGCTACTTCCTAAAACCTACCCAGCGCCAGTGGCTGTGGTTTTTGCTGGTGTCGGTGGCATTTGGTCTGCTGACTTACGCGCTGGTGGGTGGCACGCGCGCCAATATCATTATCGCCTTCGCGTTATTCCTGTTCATCGGCATTACGCGTGGCTGGATCACCTTGTGGATGCTGGTGGGTGCGGGCGTGATGGCGATTGGCGGCATGTTCTGGCTGGCATTGCGTCGCTACAACCTTGACGTGGTCGGCGATGAGGCGTTTTACACCTTCCTCTATCTGACGCGCGATACTTTCTCTCCGTGGGAAAACCTGGCGCTATTACTGCAAAACTACGACAAAATCGATTTTCAGGGATTGGCACCCATTTGGCGTGATTTCTATGTGTTCATCCCCAGCTGGATGTGGCCTGGACGCCCATCAATGATTCTGAACAGCGCCAACTACTTTACCTGGGAAGTGCTGAATAACCATTCAGGTTTAGCGATTTCACCCACGCTGCTTGGATCGCTGCTGGTGATGGGTGGCGTGTGGTTTATCCCGTTTGGCGCCGTTGCGGTTGGTTTGCTAATGAAAGGGCTTGATAACCTGTATCGCTATGGGCGCGATGCCAGCAACCGTTACAGTGGCGCGATTTTGCAGAGTTTTTGCTTTGGCGCGGTATTTAATATGATCGTGTTGGCGCG
>Ga0153980_1000979_pt1 | contig 12366 bp, 11 predicted proteins | sample TSGA064MetaG_FD_104722 | JGI IMG/M metagenome (GOLD analysis project Ga0153980, IMG submission 104722) | Attine ant fungus gardens microbial communities from Georgia, USA - TSGA064 MetaG | ecosystem: Host-associated > Fungi > Mycelium > Unclassified | place: USA: Georgia, Magnolia Springs State... | reverse complement strand
GCCGGTTACCGATTTGAAAACTGTGGTAAATGCACTGTGCGAGGAAAATCCGCCATATTCTGCCAGATAACTAACCTTATAATTAAGATACACAGGATCTGTTTTTAATAAATGGGCTATATGATTGATCCTTAATTCATTGATGTAGCCATTGAAATTTTTGCCTTTGGTGTTGTTGATCACTTCAGAAAGATATTTGGTATTAATGCCCATTTGAGCAGAAAGCATCGATATCGACATACTTTTGTTGAGGTAGCGGTCAGATTTTTCCCATTCGGCCAGCTTTAAGAGAATTTCATCTTCTTTTTCTTTAGAAATCTTATTCGCATCTTTTTCCAGGCTTTTTTCTATTGGAAATGCCATTTCTGCAGTTGGATTTGCTGGCTGAATCTGAATATCCTCTTCCCATTTTTTCTGTTTCTCAAAGAACTCAGACTGTTTCTTTACCTCTTTGTTTTTATTGGTTAAGACTAAAAAATAAACCATTAAAATAATGATGAGGAGAGAAAAAATGGAAGTTAGTACCTTGATTTTTTTTGATTCATTCTGCTGCTGAAATTCCAGATTCTTGGCTTGATTGGCCTCTACCAGTTTTATAATATAACGGATTCCCTCTCTGGTATTGGAGTCCAGTATTACCTGTATTTCCGTGTAATGCTTGTTGTATTCATGGTATTTTTCATCATTATGCAGCGCAAAATAATTCTTGGATAACGATTCATAAATTTTAGATTTCAAATCGCTGTAAGGAAGATTCTGAACCTTCGTTAATGCTTTTTCCAAATGGATTACAGCAGTTGTGTATTCTTGCTTTAAAAAATAATAGCGGGAAAGACTTTCATGAACCATTGCCTGAAGATAGGCGTAATCCGTTTTGCTTTCCGTAAAAAGTAAAGCAGATTCTAAAAGTAATCGGGCGTCTTCTGCATGATTCGACCTCATCAGATATAAAGCTTTAAAAATCTTATTTTCAATGCCAAGAATCAGATTTTCCTGATTGCCGGAACCAAGATATTGATCACTTTTTGCCAGGTTTTCTAAAGCTGCCGGATAATTTCTGTTCAGTCCAAAATTGAGAGCCTGAAGCTGATAAAGTTTGGCGGTGGTTATTTTTAATTTTGCATCATCACTTTTCAATAACCTGGAATCAGCCAGCAAATGAGAAATTATTCTGGTTGACTGGTTGTATAGATCTAAATTCTGATATTGATCTGCAAGATTATAGTCTCCGAATACCTGTAAAAAATACGAAAGATTTTCTCTTTCTCCGGAGTCTTCCTTCTGGCTGTAGGTATTCACAGATTGTACATAATCTCCTTTCATGGCATAGGCCTGCGAGATGATATTTTGCAAAACTATTCTGTGTTCGATATTCTGGTCGCTGATCAGTAAGCTCTGGGAATAGCTGATGCAGTCATCGGGATTCTGATATAATTTCTGAAAAGCTTTGTCTGATAAAATGCTAAAATCAGGACCGGATTGGCCATTTATAAAAACTGAGCAGAGCAGTATAATCAGTAATTGGATGTTTTTTTTGATTTTTTCTTTTGTATCCTTATGATCTGTCTTCAAAGTAGAGTTTTTGTATAGGTTTGTTTTTTAATGATTTATATTATTTGTTCTTTTGAATTTCACGAATTATGTAAGCCTAATTCTTTTAAAAAGTCAAATATAATATTAATATTGTTTCCACCAATTCAAAATAATAACCCCAAAGAAACATGAAAAAAATTTACAACCTTTCATTGAAAACTTTATATGCTTGTGCGCTGTTTGGTTTTTCAGATATGGGTGCACAGCTTACCGTGATGGGCGTGGGAAATTATACTGTAGGAAGTATTTCGGATAATGGAGTGGTAAGTATGCATACGAGTGGAGGCGGGATCTTTAAATGGGATGCTGCGAACGGTCTGGTTCAGATCGGAAACCTTACGAATGGATATCCTGCAGCAGGCAGGACTCTTGTTTCTGGTGATGGAACGAAAATAGCGTCTTCGGTGACGAATCCGAGCACCAGTTTTAATGAAATAGCCAGCTATGATACCGGTACTGCATCCTGGACCAATCACGGAGGACTTGTTCCTACAGGATGGGACGGAAGTGTAAGTTCCACCTGGGGAATGACAGCTGATGGAAATGTTATTGTAGGGCTGGGCTGGCTTACAGCAGCAAGTGCTCATGCCGTAAAATGGGATGCCGTAAATGGGGTAACGGATCTGGGAAGCATCATTGCTGGAAGAAGTTCGAGAGCCAATGCTGTAAATAACGACGGTACCGTGATTGTAGGATGGCAGGATGAAGATGACGGAACCAGAAGCGGGGCAAAATGGGTAAACGGAGTAGAAAGCTTTATCACCGATAGCAATGGCGATAATGTAGGAGAAGCGGGAGGCGTTTCTGCTGACGGAAATACAATTATAGGCGCTGCAATGCCCAATCCTTATGTTTGGAATGCCACAGCAGGTCTTGTTTACATAACACATCCAAATTCCTCTGCCTTCTTCAGAGGCGGGGCAACGGGAATTTCTGCTGACGGCAGAAGAGTAATTGGCTTTTTCAGGCCATTCGCGGCACCTCCGATGTCTGGAGAGGGCTTTATATGGACCTCAGCAGCAGGGCGTATCAATCTGAATGATTATGCAGCAGGCTTGGGAATCAATACACAAGGGGTTACGATGTCACTGCCGCTGGCAATATCCGGAGACGGGAAAAAAATTGCGGGAGTAGGGACTAATGCATCCGGGCAGATCGTTGTATTTTATCTTGATCTGTCAGAATTTCTTTCTACCAGGGAAAATGAAAAACAGGATAATAATGTATCCATTTATCCTAATCCTGCGACAGACATTATTTACATCAAAGGAATTAAAGGCATTGAGAAATCTGAAATATACAATATGGTCGGTCAAAAAGTAAAAACATTCAGTTCTGGGGAAGACAGAATTGATGTATCCTCCCTGTCAAAAGGGAATTATATACTGCAGATATTCGTGAAAGGGGAAGTTTCACACAATCATAAATTCATCAAACAGTAAAAATTAAATTAGACGCACTTAAAAAGACTTAGACCATAAACTCGCAGATTTTTTTCTGCGAGTTTTGTATTTCAGGATTTAAATTGGTTTTAATTGATATAAGAAGCATTAAAAGACATGGAAATTGGCCTGCAGGGCATATTAATCCCTGATGTTGTTCCGTTATTTACCGCTCTTATCATTCTTACATCCAGAGTATGGCTTCCTTCAGTAAGAGATTTTACGGTGTTGATGGTAAATTGCGTACTCGTTCCTGCTGTTGTTTCCTGAGTTCGGAGATAGCAGTCTGTAGCAATGCCGTCAATATATAATCTTGCCTCATAGGTAGCCTGTCCGCCTCCGGCAGGAATTCCAACATAATCTACTCCAAGCATAAAATTAATGAATAATGTTTTACCACCCGCAGGAACGGTAACAGATTGTGATGTACCTGTAACGATTGTAGCGGTAAGATCATTAACATTAAAATCGGCTCCGGTCGTACTGTTCACGGCAGCCGTATTGATACTGGCCGGTGTAGGATTCGCCACAGTGATTATATTTCCTGCGGCATCAACGCCTATGGACTGTCCTACACCTATTGGAGCCGCCGAGGTAAGATTCGTCAGCCTTAAGCCGGACACATTGGCTATTCCTGAAGCTATTTCGAATCTTGTATTGGGAGCTGCTGTGCCTATACCGATATTTCCATTGCTTAATAAAGTGACTTTTTCTATGTCGTTGGTTTTTAAAGTGAGCGGAGCCACATTCATAGTCCCCAGACTCATTTTGGTTGAATTTCCGTAAGAATTTACCTGAGCCTTGCCGGCATCGTCTACATACATATCCAGATTGGCAGACCCTCCGGTAAAGGTCATAGATCCTTTGGTAAATCCGCTTGCCGCAAGAGTTCCCAAGCCTGAACTTGTCACAATCGCGACATTAGTATTTTCGTTGGTAAAAAGTACAGGGTTTCCATTGGTGGTAATCGTTCTTGCACCCGTCAGAACACCATTTGTGTTATAGATATTGGAGGATATCCCTAATTTTGCCCAGACAGTTCCGTTAAAATAATAATAGCCTACAGCATCTATATTGGACCCAGTTCCTGCTAATGTTCCTGTCGCAATACTGTTTACATAAATCAGCGTTGAATTGGGAATGCCGGTCATACTTTGTGCTCTTTGCCGGTCTACTCTTGGGACGAGTAATCCATCAACGCCGGTACTGAGACCTGCTGCATTTTTTGCGGTAATATCGAGGGTAGAAGCGGGTAAGCTGGTGTTAATTCCCGCCTGAGCTATAACCAATACAATTCCCGTAAACAAGAATAAGACTGATAGTTGAAATCTTTTCATGGAGGAGGTTTAAGATAATGATGAAGGATGGCAATAGTGCTTTATCCTATTTGGGTAAAATTTAGTTTAAATAAGAAGCATTGAACGACATTGAAATTGGAGTGCAAAGCATACTGGCTCCGGAAGTTGTTCCATTATTGAATGTTCTCTGCATTCTTACATCAACCGTATGATTTCCTGCAGCCAGAAACTTAATGGTACTGATGCTGAAAAATACATTGGTGCTGATTCCTACTTCCTGAGCGCGCATATAGCAGTCTGTGGCCACTCCGTCTATGTATAATCTTGCTTCATAATAAGCCGTTCCGCTCCCGGCAGGTGTACTGATATAATCTACTCCAAGCATACAATTGATAAATAAAGCTTTACCGCCACTCGGAATAGTAATAGATTGTGAGGTTCCTGATACAACCGTTGCTGTAATATCATTCACACTAAAGTTGGCCTCAGTGATACTGTTCACTGAAAAAGTACTTACGTTTGTCGGACTGGGATTGGCAACGGTTACTACATTTCCGGCTGCATCTACACCCAGCGCCTGGCCGGCAGCTATAGGCGTGGCAGAAGTGAAGCTGGTAAACCTTAAGCCCGATGTATTGGCTGTTCCTGAAGTTAATTCTAATGCTGTACCAGGAGCACTCGTGCCCATACCCACATTTCCGTTACTCAGCAGGGTTAGTTGTTCCGAGTTGTTGGTTGTAAGGACAAGAGGAGTAGAATTAGTCGTTCCGATACTGAATTTTGGCGTTGTTCCTGCACCATTGAGTTGCACTGCATTGCCATGATCTGCATACGTGTTTACTGTATTTGTTCCTAAAGATAAGCTTAAGGATCCTCTGACGGATCCGTTTGCGGAAAATCCCCCCTCAGTTTCACTGCTGATGATACCGGCTGTACTGGTTCCATTGACAAAATTAATAGAATTTCCATTGGTTGTTACCGATCTGAAGCTGCTTAGACTACCATCTGAGGTATAGATATTAACGGACGGATTTAATTTGATCCACGAAGTTCCGTTATAGTAGTAATAGCCTGGGGTATCTATATTTACAGCAGTTCCGGTTTGTGTTCCCGTAGCAATGGTATTAATGTAGATCAGGGTAGAGATCGGAATGCCGGTCATGCTTTGTGCTCTTTGTCTGTCTACTCTCGGCACCAGGATTCCATCTACTTCAGAAGCGGTTCCTGTGGGATTTTTAGCATTAATATCTAAGGTGGACAGTGGAGTGCTGGTATTGATCCCGATTTGTGCGAAGGCTAATGAACAAGTGGCAAGTGACAGTATAATAGAACGTTGTATACTTTTCATAGGAAATGGTTTAAGGAGAATATTCATTTTTTACGGTGAAAATTATAGTTCTTAAAATGATTTTTATTTAAAATTAATTTAAGTAAGTTGCATTAAATGACATAGAAATCGGGATGCAAAGCATATTAACACCCGAACCCACTCCATTATTAAAAGTTCTGGTCATCCTTACATCGATTGTATGATTTCCGGCTGTAAGGAATTTCACCGTATTAAAGCTGAATTGTGCGCTGTATCCACCGGGACCGTATTCCTGGGTACGCATATAGCAGTCTGTAGCAGCACCGTCTATATACAGCCTCGCTTCATAATAAGAAGAGCCGCTTCCGGTAGGATTGCTGCCATAGTCTATCCCCAGCATAAAATTGATAAATAAAGCTTTCCCACCCGTAGGAATACTCACAGACTGTGAAGTTCCCGGTACCATGACCACAGTAGTATCATTGACATTAAAGCTCGCTCCTGTCGTACTGTTTACAGAAGCGGTAGTCACGCTGGCAGGTGATGGGTTGACGACTGTAATTACATTTCCTGCAGCATCTACCCCCAAAGTCTGTCCGGTGCTGATTGGCGAAGCAGAGTTAAGGTTCGTAAATCTTGTGCCGGAAATATTGGCTGTACCGGAAGAAATTTCCAGTTTTGTATTGGGTGCTGATGTTCCAACACCTATATTTCCATTATTTAAAATGGTAAGTCTTTCGATTCCGTTTGTTTTTAACACAAGCGGACTGGCATTGGTAGAGCCGATGCTTAATTGGGTGGAATTTCCGGAAGAAACGAGCTGTGCACCAATAGTGTTTACAAAATAATCAAGATTGGCTGAGCCTCCGACCAGATTTAGCCATCCTCTTGATGAGCTGTTGGCAGACCAGGCTCCTTCCGTTGCAGAAGTGATTATTTTTATGATATTTGCCCCGTTGATGAAGGTTACGGAATTTCCGTTAGTCGTTACCGTTCGTGTATCCGATAAAGTTCCGTCAGCATTATAAATGTTCTGTGAAGTAATAAGCTTTGTCCATACCGTTCCATTAAAATAATAATAGCCTACGGAATCAATAAGAGCTGCGGTGCCGGCTAATGTTCCCGTAGCGACACTGTTAATGTAAATCAGCGTGGATACGGGAACTCCAGACATATTTTGTGCTCTCTGCCGGTCTATTCTGGGAACTAACAATCCATCTGTATTGGTGGAAGTTCCTGTTGCATTCCTGGCACTCATATCCAATGTGGAAGCAGGAGATGGGTTGTTAATACCAACTTGTGCAATGATGAGCGTGAAATTCGTAAATAAAAATAGAAGAGAAAGTTGTGCTCTTTTCATGGTTTAGTTTAACATGTAGATTGATAATTGCTAGGTTGCAAATATTAATCTTTTATTTCTAAAACAAGCTAAAAAGAGAATAATATTCTATTAAACTATTGATATTGATGTTTTTAATTATTTGTTTTCCTCTGTGTCCCCGCTTTCATCCTCATCTCCATCCTCATACTGCTCCAGATAATAGGTGAAACTAAAGTCTTCCATTTCATCTTCTGCATCTTCAAGGGTAGCGAGCAAATCTTCAAACATTTCCAACTGATCTACTGTCATATTGACGAATTCAAGGTCAAGGGGCATTTCCAGTCCGCCGGTAATGATGTCAGACAGCGCATCAAGATTATCACCGAAATATTCCGGAAGCGCTATCTTTTCTTTTAATTGCGCATAAAAATCTTCGTAATCGCCTATGTCTGTAAAATCGATATATATTGTTTTCATAAAGAATTAAATTTCCAGTTCTTATTAATTAAAAAAGTTTTGCAGGTGTGGCAGAAATCTGTTTCTTCATCAGTAGGATTACCGCCTTCTGCAGACCTCATGAAACATTTTTTTTCAGGGCAATGTTTCAGTCCCTGTGTATGTCCAAGCTCGTGAATGGCTATTTTAAAAAATTGTTCGTCACCATTCTTTTTGCTTAGTCTGTATTTTGAGGCAACACATGCTTTTCCAGGTCTATAGCCTAATCCCATTATTCCATAGTCTTTGACCTTTCCTTTGGTTGTACTAATGTCTTTTGAAGTCATACCAATAATGACATAACCATTTTTTGTTTTGCTATTTAAAAATTTAATAATAGAATCTGCCTTGTAGCGGTTTCTTTCCTTATAATAAGCATTTTCAGGCATATTAATAGGAGTTAGAATTTTTACATTGGGATAGACATTTCTGATTCTTCCGGCTATTTCCATTACATCTTCACGACTGAAATCTTTGAATGGCTGAATCAGTATAGTTATTGGTTGACTATTCTTTTCATGTTGCGACTGTTTTTCCGAACATGAAAATACTAAGAATAGGAAAAATACAACCCCAAAAAAGTTACTGTTTCTCAAAACTCTTATAATGGTTTTTGGTCAGATACACATCACCTTCTTTTGTAAAGATAATCCGGTCTGCATTTCTTCCGCCGCATTGATAATTCACATCTGCCTCAAAGTATTTTTCACCATCCGGAAGTCTTTTTTCTCTGTTGCTGAATTTGTCACCACCAATTGCTTTTCCCGGAAGGGCTTCACAAAGATTTCCTTTTGATGGATTCCAGCCTTCCTTTCTTGCTTCATTTTTTGTGATATAATAGTCGGGCAGCCGGTGCTGCTGTTTTACATAACTGATGACGGTTTTTTCTTCTGTTAGTTTTTCAATTGACTGCTGATCTGCCGGATAACCTCCGGTATTTTGAGATGGTGCAGAACTGCTTCCCAAACTGGCAGTTTCTGTTGTTACAGGGTTGCGATCATTCTTTTTGTCCGCTATAAAATTATTATAAACGTACATCGCAGACATTCCAAAAAGAAGTCCTAAGCAGATGAAAAACAGAGATCTTATTTTACTATTCATATCGTTATTATCAAGGTTGAAAGGGTAAATGTGAATTGTCAATGGTGAATTGTGAATTAAAAATTGACCGGTTACTATTCACTTTTATTTTCCATATCGTCAATTGTGAAATGTGAAATGTCAACAATCAATTGTGAATTAAAAAATTGACTATTGACCATTCACTTTTATTACGATATTATCAATCGTCTACAGTAAGATGTTAATTGTGAACTAAAAAATTGACCATTCACTATTCACTATTCACTATTCACTTTTATTTTCAGATTATTAATTGTCAGCGGTAAATTGCAAAAGTCAGTCTATAAGTTAAAAAATGACACTCACCATTCATTCTTCACATCTTAATCGTTTCTCCATTCTTCAGGAATATCACATACCGGGATTGGATCGATTTTGTGTCTTGCGGCTTTGTGCATTCTGTCGAAAATCAAGAATACCTCTTTATCACGGCCTTCATAATCGTCAGCGGTTTTCGTTCCATATTCTTTCTGAATTTTTTCCAGCTCAGGATAAGTGGCGCCAATCTGTTGTTCATCGGTTCTGTCGACATCCCAAAGTCCGTCTGTAGGAATTGCTTCCTGAATATTTTTCACCAGATTTAATGCTTTTGCAAGCTTATATACTTCGGTCTTATACAGATCAGCAATAGGAGAGACATCTACACCGCCATCTCCATATTTGGTGTAAAATCCAATTCCGAAATCTTCCACTTTATTTCCTGTCCCGCATACCAAAAGCCCGTTAAGCTGTCCGTAGTAGTATAAAGTAAGCATTCTCAGACGGGATCTTGTATTGGCGAAAGCTAACTTTTCATTAGGGTAAATTTCTTCCTGTACGTCAAAGGTTTTATATAGCTCTTCAAAGGCAGGCGTTAGATTAACAGACATGGTTTCTACATTCGGGAATCTGGATTTCAAATCATTCATATGTTCCCAGGCACGGTTTACCTGATCCTCTTTCTGGCGTATCGGCATTTCTATTAATAATGTTTTTAAGCCCGTCATGGCGGCCAGAGTAGAAACAACTCCTGAGTCCACTCCTCCGGAAACGCCTAATATGTATCCGTTGACATTTGCTTTTTTAGCATAATCTTTTAGCCAGCTTACAATATGATCAATTACTTTTTGTGTCTGCATTGTTTATTTTTTTAGTCTATTTCAAATTTTTTAGGGAATTTTCCCTTTATATTTTTAAGGTCTTTATTCGCTTGCTTTCTTTTTGGAATCTCAAAAAATTGATGTCAAAATTACTGGTTTTTTCCTAACCAGATTGAGGTTAATCATTTTTAATTTGTAAAATTCTGATGTCTGATTTCTGATGTCTCATTATTATTCAGCTCCAAAAACCGTAAAGTCAGTTTTCATTCCCTTTTTAATATCAGATTCTTTCATCTTGTTCGCTCCTATATTTAAAGTCTGCAGGTTTGGATTTCCGGAGACATCGAGCTTCTGGATTTGGTTATGCTCAATATTCAATTTCCTTAAATTTTTAAGCATTGTCAAATCAATTGTTTTTAATTTATTTAAAGATACCGTTAGCTGGTCAATTCTCGGAGTTGCTTTTAACGAAATATGTTCAAGCAGATTGTTGTCGAGATAGAGTGATGCCAGGCTTTTAAGGTTTTCGGCTTCAAATGTTGAGATTTTACAGCCGGTACATGAAAACAGTTCCAGATGATCCATATTTTTAATGATTACATTGGAAATGGCATTATCATCCAGCATAATCATTTTTACATTCTTGAAAAATCCAAGATCGTCTGTTGAGGTAATGCCTTTCTGCACCAAAAATAAATTGGTTACCCGATTTGCTTCCAACTGCTCGATAGATCCACTTTTATTCAAATCAAAATTTTCCAGAACGGCCTTTTCAAGATTTTTATCTTTAAAGTCGAGTTTTTGTCCGTAGAAAAGCGAAAGGCCAGAAATAAGATAAAGGATTGCAAATATTTTATTTTTCATTATTAATTGTGTTTTTAATCCTTATTTTTGTAAAACATAAATTTCATGTAAAAATAATGAAGATTTTTAGAATTATTACGCTTTCTTCTCTTTTAGTTTTAGGATTAAATTCTTGCAAAAAAGAACCTGAAAACCAATGGAAAGTAGAAGTGAAAAATACAGCTGAAAAAGTTGAACTTACGGATATTTCAAAAGAATTTTACAACCAGCAAATGCCGTTGGATCAGTTTAAAGCCAAATTTCCCTGGTTTCAGGGCACTGTGAGCGATGCAGATTTTGAAAAAAGAAGAGGAGATGAGGCAGAGATTAAAATCTATAAAGAGGCTGCTTCTAAAATAGACCAGAATAAACTTCAAAAGGAGTTGCAGGATTTGTTTTCCCATATTAAGTACTATTTTCCGAAATTTAAGAATCCTAAGGTGTATCTGTTTTCATCAGCGCTGCAGATGATTCAGGATCCTATTTTTTATGATGAAAAGGGGAATCTTTTATTCATTGATGTTACTGGTTTTATGGGCGATGGAAATGCCAATTATAAAGGCCTGGAAATGTATTTTCAGAAATCGATGAATCCGCAGAATATGGTTCCTAAAGTTTCGCGCCTTTTTGCTGAAAATATTGTGACCGCATCTCCCGACCACCAGAAATTTATAGATCAGATGGTCCTTAACGGAAAAATCATGATTCTTCAGGATGCCTTTTTACCGGATGTTCCCGATTATCTTAAAATAAACTATACCCAGAAACAATATGAATGGGCGAAAGCAAATGAAGCGAATATCTGGAATTATTTTGTGGAAAGTAATTTGATTTTTGGAGATGACCACAGGCTGGAAGAACGTTTTATCACGCCGGGACCATTTTCAAAGTTTTATACGGAGATCGACAACGAATCTTCTCCACAGATTGGAATTTTCACCGGATGGCAGATCTGTAAAAAATACCTGTCAGAAAAACCTGAAACAAAACTTACAGACTTCCTGAAAATGGATGCTACCGTAATTTTTAATCAGTCAGGATATAAACCGAAGTTAAAAGAATAGATAGTATACAATTTAGAAAAAATAGAAAAAATGAGAAAGACTCAAATAACGATAGACGTAGAATTGGATGAAAATCACATCCCGGAAAGCATTACCTGGAACGCACAGGATGGGGGTGTTGAAAAAGAAGAAACCAAAGCTACGATGATTTCCGTTTGGGATGATAAGGCTATGGAAGCATTAAGAATCGATTTATGGACTAAAGAAATGCCGGTAGATCAAATGAAGATGTTTATCCACCAGATTATGGTATCTTTAGGAAGTACCTATCAGAGAGCAACAGGTGAGGAAGATGTAGCACAGTGGTTGGAAGAAATTGCGGAAGAATTTGCCATTAAGTCTGCGATTAAAATGTAAAAATATAACACTACAGCAATTTAATAGTGACCGATGAAAGGCATTATTATTGTTAAGTTGTTATACTATTAAATTGTTAAATTTTAAATCATGAATTTTAATACAAAAGTTATTCACGGAGGGCAGCATCATGAATCTGCTACAGGATCGGTAAATGTTCCTGTATTTTTAACCTCTACATTTGCACAAAAAAGTCCGGGAGTACATTCCGGTTATGAATATTCAAGAGCAGCCAACCCTACAAGACAGGCATTGGAGGACTCTCTGGCAAGTATTGAAAACGGAGCCAGAGGATTGGCATTCGGTTCAGGGCTTGCAGCCATCGACTGTGTGCTGAAATTATTAAATCCGGGAGATGAAGTTGTTGCGGTAGATGATTTGTATGGCGGAACGTACAGAATGTTCACCAGACTTTTTGAAAAATATCAATTGAAATTTACGTT
>Ga0153980_1000974_pt1 | contig 12403 bp, 8 predicted proteins | sample TSGA064MetaG_FD_104722 | JGI IMG/M metagenome (GOLD analysis project Ga0153980, IMG submission 104722) | Attine ant fungus gardens microbial communities from Georgia, USA - TSGA064 MetaG | ecosystem: Host-associated > Fungi > Mycelium > Unclassified | place: USA: Georgia, Magnolia Springs State... | reverse complement strand
TTGATTCAATGCATAATTAAAACTTACGTAAGGCAGGAAGTTATTATACTTTCGGTCTATTCTTCGGAATTCTTCCGGAGTATTGGTATTATCAGATGTTCCTAAACTGCTCGTAACTTCATAACGGGCACCGGCCTTTCCGGAAAATTTATCAGAGAATTTCTTTTCCAGTGTTAAATAAACCCCATAAATCGTTTCATCATATACAAAGTGATTCGGATCATGTTTTGGGGCTACAGGAGGCTGTGCATTGAATATGAAGGTATCATTCTTAGTGTCATTATCAGTTTTGGTTTTATTAAAGTTTCCACCCACAGAAACGGTGAAATCATTTTTAAACTTTTGGATGTAATCTACAGTACCTGAGAAATTATTAATAATCTGTGGAAGATTCTGAATGATTTGTTGATTTAAACCCAGTACATCTCTGCTTATATTGGATCCATAGGTTTTATTATCCGTATTCTGAAATCTTCTGTAATTAAGATAAGCAGCGTTAAGATTCAACTTACTTCCCAATGAATCCGTCTTCAATTCATAGTTTAGGTTAAGTGAATTGTTGTAAGAACGGGCATTTTCTCTGTTTTTTGACCAGGTATATTGGGTGCTGTCGCTCACTATAGTATTAAATAAATCTACTCTTGAATCATAGCTTCTGTTCGCCCATGAATTCCAGGATAGCGCCAGATTACTCTTATCAGTTAATTGATAATCAATATTTAAATATCCACCCAGGTTTTTATTAGGATCTGTAATATCACCAACAGATTCATTGGAAGATTTAGCATTTCCGTTTTTAAGGACATAAGATTGCGCCTGGATGTTATCTCCTGCAAAAATATTACTGCTGATACCTAATTTGTCCTTTCTGTAATTAATAGATACAGATGCACTCGAACCATTGTATTTATTCTGCATATTGCTCATTCTCATGTTTCCACTCAGGCCGTCGCTCATTTTTTTCTTCATCACGATATTGATGATACCGTCTGAAGATTCCACCTGATATTCACTCCCTGGAACTGTGATTACTTCAATTTTTTGGATATTTTCGGCAGGAGTGCTTTTAAGAAGCTGAACCAGAGAATCTGCATCCATGTTGGTTTTTCTTCCGTTGATGTAGATCAGCGCATTATTCTTTCCGGCAATTTTTAATGTTTTGTCGTCAGTAGAAGAAAGCAGGGGAGTTTGCTTTAATAAATCAAAAGTAGTATTTCCCTTGGCTACCGGAGAAGCGGCAACATCATATACAAAACGGTCGCTTTGTTTTTTGAATACCTGTTTTTTGATCGTAACTTCCTCGATACTTTTAGTTTTAATAGTATCCTGTTTCTTTTCCTGTGCAAAGGCGAATCCTGTGAAAAATATGGCGGCGATGAGTAGTGGCGTTTTCATGATTTTATTTTTTAGTTGAAAATAACTTTTATGCGTAATATTTGATTTTTAAGTTCTTGATTTTACAGCGTCATTCGCTGATTTCATCTCTCTTGCTTTTTTTAATTTTTGATTTCCGAAGTTATAAGTAGCACCTGCGCTTATTATTCTTCTGTACCCAAAAGTGGTAATGTTATTATAGCTTCCGTTAGGCTGTATACCGGTAAGCCTGTCATAGTTTTGATTAAATACATCATACACTTCAACCAAGAAAGTCCAATTGCCTGAGATCTTTTTTATGCTGAGGTCTAAGCTTTGCTGTATTCCAGACTCTCCAATCTCCACCTGGTTTTTTCCGGCGTAGAAATAATTGACTCCCAAAAACCAGTCTTTTTGGGAAGAAAGGCGGATACTGTTGTTGAACTGGGCAAAAAAGTTGAAATTTTTAACGTCGATTGTATAAGGAATAAGAGTTTCCGTAGTTCCCACCGCAGGTCTGGAAGTAGGATCCTCACTTACCGTACCGGAAAACATTCTATATGCTACATTTACAGAGTAGTTGGTAGTCCAGATCTCTTTCATCCAGGATTTGTTCATTCCGACAGTCAGACCCAGTTGCTTATTGTTACCATAATTCGTTCTGATGTACCTTAAGAATTTTGTGGTAATAGTGATTGGGTTTCCGTGCTCATCCTCACCTGGTTTGGATAAAGTTCCCTGCAAAGGAAGCTGGCTGGAAGCATCCTGTGCGTAATTGAAGCTAAGATTGGCATAGAAAGCGCTTTTAAACATATAACTGATTTCCTGATTATAATGTTTCGAAGCCAGGATGAACGGATTATTCTGAGTGTAATTCTCAGGTGTAAAATACGTTCTTGAAGGATTCAGTTCCCAGAATCTTGGTCTTCTGATTCTGCTGGAAAAAGTATAGCTGATGCTGTTATCTGCATTGATTACGTAATTAAGATTAAGATAAGGAAGCAGATTATTGTAATTTCTGTCGAAAGCGGTTTTTCCTAAAATCTCTCCGGTACTTTTGGTCATCTCATATCGGGTTCCGATTTTACCGGATAATTTTTCATTAAACTTTCTTTCATAAGTAATATAAGCGCCTAAAATATTTTCCTTGTAAATAAAATGATTCGTCTGGCTGATTTCACTTACAAAATTACCATCCGCAAAAACATCCTGTTTAGCATCATTATCCGTATTCGTATGGTTATAGCTGATTCCCATTAACCATGAATTTCCCTTCGCTGTTTTCTGGATATAATCAATATTAGCAGCATAATTATTAATAATCTGAGGAACGGATTGTCTGATAGCACCATACTGACTTTCGATACTGATCGGGAAAGTTTCATTAGAACTTACCTTATCCCTGTTGAACCATAAATAAGAAACATTCGAAGTCAGTTTACTGCCTAAAGAATCTGTTTTTATTTCATAATTAAGATTGAAAGAATGATTTCTTGTTTGTGCATTTTCCGTGTTTACGGTTCTGTTTTGCAAAACACCATCCTGCCAGTTGGTAACGTCCAACACTGAGTTAAAACTTTTATTATATCTCATGTTATAAGTAAGTCCCAGGCTTTGCTTTTTATTAATCTCATAGTCGATGTTTACCACACCACCATAGTTTCTGTTAGGATCGGTATTCATCCCGTATGATTCATTTCTGAAGGTTGCATCACCGTTGGAAAGAGTGTATTTTTCTTTTTCTTTCCAGCTTCCCATATTGAAATTGGTGTTGAAAGCCCATTTATTTTTTCTTACATTCAATGAAAGTCCTCCCGATGGATTATTAAAATATCCCTGTTCATCCAGTACTTTCAATGTTCCGTTATACCCATTGTTCTTACTTTTTTTCATTATGATGTTTATTACACCTTCGGTAGATTCTACCTGAAACTCACTTCCGGGAACCGTGATCACTTCAATTTTCTGAATATCTTCGGAAGGCGTATTTTTCAGCATCTCTATCAATGCCTCCGCATCCATATTGGTTTTCTTGCTGTTGATGTAGATCACTGCATCAGATTTCCCCATTATTTTTAAGGTCTTCCCATCAATACTTGAAATCATAGGAGTTTGCTGTAAAAGATTAAAAGTATTGGTTCCCTTAGCAATAGGAGATGCGGCAACATCATAAATAAAACGGTCACTCTGTTTTTTGAAAACCTGTTTTTTCAAAGTGATTCCTTCTATGCTTTTTACTTGCAGCGTATCCGTTTTCTTTTCTTGTGCGAAAACAAATCCTGTGAAAAATAAAGCTCCAATTAGTAGTGACGTTCTCATGATGGTTATTTTAACTTGTTAATAGCTTGTATGTGTTATTATTTAACATTACAAAGATATATAATAAATCTAGTATCTTGCAATACAAAGTACTTGAAATATTTTTATATCCATTTTAACTAATTGATTTTCAGTAGTTAAAATTTGTATTAAAAAATTAGATACTTACCTTTTATACATGATAAGACAACTGTAACTGGAATATTGTTACAGCAAAAAGTGAAATTTTATGAAAAATAATATTATTCTCTGTCGAATCGGGCTAATTTTTTATCAACCCAGATCGTTGCGAACGGGAAAAATGCCGAAAGAAGGGCAAAGACGAAATCCTCATCATCCCAGTTGAAAATTTTTCTCACAGGAAGACACAACAAAAGATAAAGGCTGAAAAATATCCCGTGGATATTTCCAATAACAATAATGAAAATCGTAGGAAGAAGTCCCTCATCATCATATCTTTTCCAGATCATGGCAACGCCGTACAGCAGGAAACAAGAAACAGCTTCTGCAATACAAATCTGTTTAAACCATTTGATGATTTTTTCCTGGGAATATTTTGAGAAAAATTTTTCGATGAAGTTCATTATCTTGATTATAAATTATCATTGAAACTTAAAATAAAGATTCACTGGTCGCGGCTTTATTTCCTTAACGTTCAATCCGTACAAAATTACTTATAAAAACTGCTTCCGTCCAAATAGTCAAATACTTCCGGTGGCAGCATAGGTCTTACATTTTTACCCTCTTTAATCATATTCCGGATTTCCGTAGCCGAAAGCTCAATGACAGGAGCTTTTATAACTGAAATATTATCGTGCTGAAGATATTCAGAATCCTTTTTCTCCCCTTCAAAAACCCTTGGATACACAATAATGTGATGATTTTTTATAAGAGTTTCAGAATTTTTCCACTTATGCAGACCATCCAGATTGTCTTCACCCATAATCAGGCTGAAAGAATGATCAGGATATTTTTCATGAAGATACGTAAGCGTATCAATAGTATAGCTTGGTTTAGGAAGTGAGAATTCTACATTGGAGGCTCTCATATTCGGATAATTTTTTACGGCAAGCTGTACCATATCCAGTCTGTTGTGATCCTTCAGCAACGTTTTTTTCTCTTTGAAAGGGTTTTGTGGGCTCACAACAAACCAAAGCTCTTCCATATCAGAGTTCTCCAGAATGTAATTGGCCAAAATAAGATGTCCAATGTGAATTGGATTAAATGACCCGAAAAAAAGACCGATCTTCTTCATAAATCAAATGGCAGCATTTAGTGATTATTCTCTAAACTTTACGTCCTTAATATTCAGATAATGAGTTACATTACCTTTCCAGTGGTTTTCTTCCAGTGTGAAAGCCAGATCAAAGTTTTTATTCTTAAAATCGTCTACGAATGGGCCCAATTTAAAACCCACACATTCAATATTTCTTCCTGTAGCTTCCTGTCTTATGTAAAATTTAACGTGGTTATTGTCTTTCCCCATTGTTTTTACATATCCGGAAAGCCTTTGATTCGTTAAAGTCAGGATAGGCTTCATATTGTGAGGACCAAAAGGCGCCAGTTTTCTATGAAAATTAATGAATTCTCTGTTAATATCATCAACATTGATTTCAGAATCAATATGAATAGTCGGCTCTTTCTGATGTTCCTGAATCTTCTCCGAAACAATTCGTTCAAACTTCACTTTGAATGCTTCAAATTTGTCTTTTTCCATTGAAAGGCCTGCCGCAGCGTGATGTCCTCCAAATTTCAGGAAATATTCTGAACAGAGATCCAGCGCTTCATGAACGTCAAAATCCGAAACAGATCGGGCAGAAGCTACCATTTCTCCATTGTTTCCATCTGTGAAAACCAACGTTGGTTTGTGGTAAGTTTCAATCAGTCTTGAAGCCACAATTCCGATAACGCCTTTGTTCCATTTAGGATGATAAACGATCGTCGTATGTTTGGTTTCCTGCTGAGATTCAATGATCTGATTCAAAGCGGAAAGGGTGGAATTCATATCCAGTTCACGCCTTTCATCATTAAGACCCATAATGTCATTAACGATCTGGTTGGCGTGTTTCAGGTTATCGGAAACCATCAGCTCAACCGCTGCTTTTCCATGTGAAATCCTTCCTGCAGCATTTATTTTGGGGGCAATTTCAAAAACAATATTTGAAATTTCAAAATGAGAAAGCTTATCTTCAGGAATAAGAAGCCTTAGCCCCATATTTCTTGTTTTTCGAAGGACTTTTAACCCCATTTTAGCTAAAACCCTATTTTCACCGGTCATCGAAACAATATCTGCAGCAATGGAAATGGCAAGCAGATCAGTAAGTTCAAATAATTCTGCTTCAGGAATTTTATAAATCGTATTCAATCCCTGGCAAAGCTTAAAGCCTACTCCGCATCCGGAAAGTTCCTTAAACGGATATCTGCAGTCAGTTCTTTTAGGGTCTAAAACAGCCACCGCATTAGGGATTTCATCTCCCGGAAGGTGATGGTCGCAGATGATAAAATCGATATCCAAGCTTTTAGCGTAAGCAATCATGTCAATCGCCTTGATTCCGCAGTCTAATGCAATAATTAATGAAAAATTATTTTCTTTCGCGAAATCAATTCCTTCGGTGGAAATACCGTATCCTTCAGAATTTCTGTCTGGAATGTAATAGTCTAGATATTTTTTCTCAACAATTTTGCTGAGATAGAGGTACATCAAAGCAACGGCCGTAGTTCCATCTACGTCGTAATCTCCGTATACCATTATTTTTTCTCCATTTTCAATAGCAGTTGCAATGCGTTCTACCGCTTTTTGCATATCAGCCATTAAAAAGGGACTGTGAATATCAGTAAGGTTTGGCTTAAAAAATTCCCGGGCCTTTTGATAATTGTCAATTCCTCTAAGAACGAGGAGTTTAGATTCAAAAGTACCAAATCCAAGTGACGAACTTAGGCTGTCCACAACTTCTTCATCGGGTTCGGGCTTATAGATCCATTTTTGACTCATTTCACAAAAATAGGGAAAAAAAATAGCATTTTGAAATGATTGATGACGAAGTTTTGAAACTGAAGTTGTTAAAAATTAACTACCTTCGCGGTCCAAATTCGAAATAATTATGAAAAAAATGACTATTGGACTTCTATTATTAGGAGCTGTGTGTACAGTTAATGCACAAAAAATTAATCTTGGAAAAGCAGTAGGAGTGGTTTCCAAAGGAGCCAAAGCCTTTACTTTTACCAACGAAGACGCGATTAAGCTGTCAAAGGAATCAGTAGATTATATGGATAAAAATAATCAGGTTGCTGGTCCTAAAGATCCTTATACCATAAGGCTTAATAAACTTTTCGCGAAACACAAATCTCAGGACGGTCTTACGCTCAATTACAAAGTCTACAAAGTAAAAGACATTAATGCCTTTGCCTGTGCAGACGGCAGCGTTCGGGTATTTTCTTCATTGATGGATATCATGACGGATGACGAGCTGCTGGCGGTTATCGGGCATGAAATAGGACATGTGAAAAATCAGGACACGAAAGATGCTATGAAATCGGCTTATTTAAAAGCAGCAGCATTAGATGCAGCTTCATCAGCTTCCGCTACAGTTTCTACACTTAATGAAAGCCAGGTAGGAAAGATGGCGAATGCCTTTTTGGATGCTTCACACAGCAAGAAGCAGGAATCTGAAGCTGACACCTATTCATATGATTTTATGAAAGCTAATAATTATAATGTAGTAGGAGCGTACAGAGCATTTAAAAAACTGGCACTGCTTTCAGAAGGAAGTACACAATCCGGTTTTGAGAAGATGTTTAATTCTCACCCGGACAGCGAAAAAAGAGCTCAGGCAGTTAAGAAAAGAGCAGAAAAAGACGGTTTATGGAAAGATCCCGGAACTGTTACCCTGCCGAAAACAAAACTGACTTCATAAATTTACACTTAAATAAAAAAATTCCTCAAAGCAACTTTGAGGAATTTTTTTATTTTGAAATTAAAATGTTCCGGTCTTAAGAATACATTTTTTCTCTTAATTCTTTTACTTTTTTATCAGCAAGATATTCGTCATAAGTCATTTCTCTATCGATGATTCCTGAAGGAGTCAATTCGATAATTCTGTTACAGACTGTCTGAAGCATTTCGTGGTCATGAGATGCCAATAAAAGATTTCCTTTGAAGTTAGATAAAGAGTTGTTCAAAGTAGTGATACTCTCAAGGTCTAAGTGGTTGGTAGGTTCATCAAGTAAAAGAACATTTGCTTTCTGAAGCATCATTCTACTGAACATACATCTCATTTTTTCCCCTCCTGAAAGTACGGTACAAGATTTCAAAGCTTCATCCCCTGAGAACAGCATTCTTCCAAGGAATCCTCTCATGAATTCTTCGTGACGCTCTTCATCGTTTTTAGTGAATTGTCTTAACCAGTCTACTAAACTTAGATCTTCCTGGAAGAAATTTGTATTGTCTAAAGGCATATGCGACTGGTTGGTAGTAACACCCCATGCGACTGTACCTTTGTCTGCTTCAACATTTCCTGCTAAAATTTCAAAAAATTCAGTGATTGCTAATGAGTTTTTAGAAATTACCGCTACTTTATCTCCTTTTTTAAGATTAAGGTCAATATTAGAGAACAATAATTCTCCGTCTTTAGTCTTTTCAAGTCCTTTTACATCTAAGATCTGATCTCCTGCCTCTCTTTCCATTTCGAAAATAATCGCAGGATATCTTCTTGAAGATGGCTTAATATCATCGATGTTAAGTTTATCGATCATTTTCTTTCTTGCCGTTGCCTGCTTAGCTTTTGCTACGTTTGAACTAAATCTGGCAATGAAATCCTGAAGTTCTTTTTTCTTTTCTTCCGCTTTTTTGTTGGCCTGAGCTCTTTGTCTTGTTGCCAGCTGTGATGCCTGATACCAGAAAGAGTAATTTCCTGTATAAAGGTTAAGTTTAGCATAATCCAAGTCACCAATGTGAGTACAAACAGTGTCTAAGAAGTGACGGTCGTGAGAAACAACAATAACTGTATTTTCGTAATCCGCAAGGAAGTCTTCTAACCATGAAATCGTGTCGATATCCAGGTCATTCGTAGGTTCATCCAGAATTAGTACATCAGGGTTTCCGAAAAGTGCCTGAGCCAAAAGAACTTTTACTTTGTCCTTGTTCTCAAGTTCACTCATCATCTGCCAATGCATATCATCCTTGATTCTTACGTTGGAAAGCATACTTTGTGCATCAGATTCTGAGTTCCATCCTCCCATTTCATCGTAGATAACACCTAGTTCTCCCGCTTTTATACCATCTTCATCAGAGAAATCTTCTTTCGCATACAGCGCGTCCATTTCCTCTTTTATTTCAAATAGCTTTTTATTTCCTCTTAGTACAGTTTCAAGAACAGTATATTGATCGTAAGCAAAGTGATCCTGCTCTAAAACTGACATTCTTTTTCCTGGCTCTAGTGATATATGTCCTGTTGTAGGATCCTGCTTTCCAGTTAATATTTTAAGGAATGTTGATTTTCCAGCTCCATTAGCTCCGATAATCCCATAACAATTTCCTTTTGCAAACATGATGTTTACCTCGTCAAAAAGAACTCTTTTCCCGAATTGTAAAGATAAGTTAGATACTGTTAACATATAGTTTTGTAAATTTGGCGCAAAATTACGAAAAGAATTTGGGTAATTTATAATAATGTCATAGCCAAGTTTTTAAATGTACCGTATTTTTTATATATTTCATAACGAAATTTAAAAATGATGAAGATCGAAAAAACAGTCAATATATTTAATAGAAGAGCCCGGTTTGAATATGAAATTCTTGAAGAATTTGAAGCAGGCATGGTATTAACGGGTACGGAAATAAAATCTTTACGTTCATCCAAAGCTTCCATTACAGAATCGTTCTGTCAGTTTATTGATGGGGAGTTATACATTATAAATATGATGATTGATGAGTACAAATTAGGTACTTTTTACAATCACAAAACAAAAAGGGAACGGAAATTGCTGTTGCACAAAAAAGAATTGCAGAAACTTGAAAAGAAATTAAAGGACGCAGGAAATACTGTTATACCTTTAAAGTTATATATTAATGACAAGGGGAAAGCAAAGGTTTTAATAGCGCTAGGAAGGGGGAAAAAGCTTTTTGATAAAAGGGAAGCGATAAAAGATAGAGAAAATAAACGTAACCTGGATAGAATATTAAAGAAAAGTTAAAAATCATTTAAAAAACTTTGTATATAAAGAAAAATTATATTTATTTTGCATTATCAATTATTTAATCATTTAATTCTATGAAAAATCTAAAATTAGGAATTTCAGCATTGGCGCTTACTGTAGCCTCTACTGTTTTCGCTCAGACTACCAACAATCCGTGGTTAATCGGGGTTGGTGCTCACGCGGAAAACCATAAAGCACAGCAGGGCAACTTCAGTAATACGTTCTCTGCTAATAATTTGACGAAGACAATGTTCAATGTGAACAACTTCTCTATCACTCCTCCATTGTCTAAGCTTACTGTAGCTAGAAACATTGGTAAAGGTTTGGTTATCGACTGGCAGACTTCTGTAGGAAATGTTGATAATAAGAGATTCAACATGGGTAAAGAGTTCATGTTAATGACTGGTCTTGGTTTCCAAGCTAAAGCTGCAGGGCTTTTATGGAACGAAGAGTCTTGGTTTGATCCTTACTTAAGAGTAGGTGCTAACTATTTAAGACATGACTATACTGCTCTTTCTTTCCCAAGAACTGACGTTAATGGAAACTATGTTGAAAACGGAGACGGTGGAAATGAAAATGGTAAAGCTAACTTCTTTACAGTTTCTACAGGTGCAGGTGCTAACTTCTGGGTAACTAAGAACTTCGGTCTTGGTGTTCAGGGTGATTATGTATCAACTCCTGGTGATAAATCTACTGTTGCAAACTTTTGGCAAGCTTCAGCATCTTTACTATTTAGATTTGGTAACAGAGATAGAGATAAGGATGGTATCTTAGATAAAGACGATTTATGTCCAGATACACCAGGTTTACCAGAATTCCAAGGATGTCCTGATACTGACGGTGATGGAGTTCCAGATAAAGACGATCAATGTCCAGACGTAGCAGGTCCAGTAGAAAACAACGGTTGTCCTTGGCCAGATACTGACGGTGATGGTGTTATCGACAAAGATGACGCTTGTCCTACAGTTGCAGGTCCAGCAGAAAACAACGGTTGTCCTTGGCCAGATACTGACGGTGATGGTATCTTAGACAAAGATGATGCTTGTCCTACAGTTCCTGGATTACCAGAATACAACGGATGTCCTAAGCCAAAAGAAGTAACAGCTACTGATGTTGAAAAGAATCTTAAGAGTGTATACTTTGATTTCAACAAAGCTACTATCAGACCTGAATCTAAAGGAGCTTTAGATACTGCTTCTGACATCATTAAGAAAGATGGAGGTAGATTCCTATTAGTTGGTGAAACTGATAAAAAAGGAAGCGATGCTTACAACTTGAAATTATCTAAAGAAAGAGCTGCTTCTGTAGTTGCTGCTTTAGATGCGAGAGGTGTAGATGTTAACGCATTAAAATCAGTTGGTATTGGAGAGCAAAATGCTAAAGTTGCAGAATCTGCATCTGATGCTGAAAGACAAGTTGATAGAAAAGTAACTGTTAGATACATTGGTGATGATAGTGAATGGAACAAATATCAAAAATCTGATGTTGTTGTTGCTCCAGCAAAAAAAGCTACTAAAAAAGCTGTAAAAAAAGGAGGTAAGAAAGCTCCTGCTAAAAAAGTAGTTAAAAAGAAAAAATAATTAATTTTTCTAAATAATAAATACCTCCAATTTTTTTGGAGGTATTTTTTTTTCGTATACTTTTAAGTAATTTTGTTGAAAATTTAAAAATAAAAATGGGAAGAGCATTTGAATATAGAAAAGCTTCTAAAATGGCCCGTTGGGATAAAATGGCCAAAACTTTTTCTAAAATTGGAAAAGATATCGCATTAGCAGTAAAAGCTGGTGGACCAGATCAGGAAGCTAATCCTGCATTAAGGAGATGCATCCAAAATGCAAAGGGCGCTAATATGCCAAAAGACAATGTGGAAAGAGCCATCAAAAAGGCAAGTGGTGCTGATGCAGAAAACTATGAGGAAATTACCTATGAAGGATATGGACAGGGTGGTGTTGCATTTTTTGTAGAATGTACAACTAATAACACGACAAGAACTGTTGCCAATGTAAGAGCTATTTTTAATAAGTTCGACGGTAACCTTGGGAAAAATGGAGAGCTGGCATTTATCTTCGACAGGAAAGGTATTTTCAGTATTGATAAGTCTCAGATCAAAATGGATTGGGATGATTTCGAAATGGAAATGATTGATGGAGGTGCTGAAGATGTAGATCAGGATGAAGAAGAAGTAATGATTACAACTGCTTTTGAAGATTTTGGGTCTATGTCTCATAAACTGGATGAACTTGGAGTGGAAGCTAAAAGTGCAGAACTTCAAAGAATTGCCAACAATACGAAAGAAGTGAATGCAGATCAGTTTAAAGCTAATATGAAAATGCTTGAACGTTTTGAAGAAGATGATGATGTGCAGAACGTTTATCACAATATGGAAATCACAGAAGAGTTAATGAACACTCTTTAAAAAATAATATAGCATTCATATATAATTAACTTTCAATTAGTTTCTTTGCATAAAACTATGAAAAGAAACGTAGAGCTAGTTGTTATTTCGGATGTTCATTTGGGAACTTATGGATGTAAG
>Ga0153980_1000972_pt1 | contig 12410 bp, 12 predicted proteins | sample TSGA064MetaG_FD_104722 | JGI IMG/M metagenome (GOLD analysis project Ga0153980, IMG submission 104722) | Attine ant fungus gardens microbial communities from Georgia, USA - TSGA064 MetaG | ecosystem: Host-associated > Fungi > Mycelium > Unclassified | place: USA: Georgia, Magnolia Springs State... | reverse complement strand
TGCTGGAAGGAGCTATTGTAACTTCGTCTGTATTTAAAAACCCGGATGCCATCCGATCTGCAAAAAAAATAATCCGAAAACTGATCTGAAAACAAAAGGAAATATGCCACAGATGCCGAAATACAGCCAGATATCTGCAGCTATCCTTATAGAAAGAGAGCGAGAATTATTATAATTTTTTAAAAAAGCACAATGATAGAAGATCACAAAAAATTACTATTCAAAGATGTTCATTCTCCGGTAGGAATGATAAGGCTTATTGCTTCTGACAGTGGAATTGTAGCCATTTTATGGGAAGGAGAAGATTATAAAAGAACAAAACTTTCCGTTCCTGTAAGAGAAGATAACCATCCCATTCTGTTACAGACGGAAAAGCAGTTAACAGAATATTTTGAAAACAAAAGAAAAATTTTCGATGTTCCACTGGACTTCACAGGAACAGATTTTCAGGTTAAAGTATGGGAAGCCTTGTTGCGAATCCCCTATGGTGTAACAAAAACGTATGGAGAATTGGCCCGGATGCTGGGTGATATAAAAGCAGTGCGTGCAGTGGGAGGAGCATTAAATAAAAATCCGGTATCCATTATTGTTCCCTGCCATAGAGTAGTAGGTGCCTCGGGTAAGCTTGTCGGCTTTGCAGGAGGTCTGGGAAACAAATCTATTCTGCTTGATCTTGAAAAAGGCTTTACCATACCCACCTTATTTTAAACTAACAATATATTTATGAAAAAAAACACAACCCCTGCCGTTCCAATAGAAGAAACAACCACTTTTAACGCTGAAAATTTTCATGTACTCTGTGAGTACCTGGCCAGCCGGGATAAGGATCTGAAAACCATTGTAACCACTCACGGATATCCTCCGATGTGGACGCGTGAAAATACTTTTGAGACTTTTGTTCATATTATTCTGGAACAGCAGGTTTCGCTGGCTTCAGCCTTAGCTGCTTTAAATAAATTAAAGGAAAAAATAAAAGAAATTACTCCGGAACGTATTCTTAAGCTCACTGATGAAGAAATGAGAGAATGCTACGTCAGCCGTCAGAAAAACATATATATAAGAGGGCTGGCAACGGCTATTGTAAATGGTGATCTTGATCTTGAAAAACTGCCGGAAATGTCCAATGATGAGGTTCGTGGAATATTGGTGGGCTTAAAAGGGATTGGAAACTGGACTGTTGATGTGTATCTGATGTTTACGCTGCAAAGAACCGATATATTTCCTGTTGGTGACCTTGCAGCAGTAAATGCCTTAAAAAGATTGAAACAGCTTTCGCCGGCAGTTACAAAAGAAGATATTCTTCAGATAGGAGAGCAGTGGAAACCCTTCCGGTCGATAGCTTCCATGATGCTCTGGCATTATTATCTTTCTGTGGCAGCAAAAAAGAACCATTAATAGATAATGTAAACAATAGACAATCTTACACTAGATTTATTGCCTGCTTATCCTACTGCTATTCTGAAGATAACAACATAAAATGAAGAATCTATCTATGCATGATTTTTAACTTTTTAGAATGACAGTACATATAAAATTGCACCTAATAACTAATTAATATTACAATTCAGCAAAGAGTTAAAAGGTAAAAAACGCTGTAATTCATCATCTTATGATTCCAGTCATAAATGAATATAAAAACAGTTCATACATTTAATACTTAATACCACTTAATAGTAATTTTTAATATTTACCATCATTTGCTTCCCTTTTTGGGAAGCTTTTTAATGAAAACACTTTTTTAGATAATAAATGCCCCTGGAGTCCTTCTGTTTGAAGGGCTCCTCTTATTAAGACATAATCCTTCTCTTTAGATCAATATCCTCATATATTTTTTAAACAAAATTCGATTTATTAAATTCACTATAAAAATAATTTCTAGAAAAATTTTACACTTTAAAATGTTAATTAATTTAAAAATTTAGTTAAAATTAGAAAAAATGCAATTATTGTGACTCTGGTCATAAACTCTTGCTGATTAGGAATCCTAAATTTGAAATACCAATACACAAGCTCAACTTTTTTGTTGAGGCAACAGAATACTTATTTGATCATTTTTAATACCGTTAATTGTTATTTAATACTAGTCACGGATAACAATTAATTTATCACTTAATAAATATTAATATAAAAAATTCAGTTATGAACACCAGAAATTCAAACAATCGAGGTTCAAGACGAAGCTCTTCCAACAATGAATCAAGATCAACTCTTGAAGAAGTTTATCAACTAGGTTATGACCACGGTTATAATGATGCATCTCAGGATGAAGAGTATGATGATGATTTCTCAGATTTCGAGGATTATTACGATGAAGATTATGACGATGATTACGATGAGGATTATGACGACGACGATTATGATGACGATGACGACGATAATGATGATGACAATGATCACAGAGGACGAAGAAGTTCAGGCGGAAATCAGCAAAGAGATAATAATGGTAGATTCACTTCCGGAGAAGGGAGATCTTCAAGAGGAAATTCAGGAAGCTCAGGAAATTCCGGCAGAAGATCCAATTCTTCAAATTCTTCAAACTCCGGACGTTCATCATCAGGAACAGGAAGAGGAAGAAGTTCATCATCAGGAAACAGTTCTCGTTCAACGGGTAACTCCGGAAGATCGAATAACTCGGGAAATTCAGGCTCTAATTCAAGTTCAAGTTCAAACTCAAGATCCGGATCCGGTAGTTCAAAAAGAGGATTTGCATCTATGAGTAAAGCAGAACGTACAAGAATTGCCCGTATGGGAGGCCAGGCTTCTCATGGCGGAGGCAGATCATCAGGTTCTGGCAGATCAGGATTTGGAGGCAGACGTTCTTCATAATTTATAGTAAGAAAATCACCCCTTTCCTAAGATTGGGGTGATTTATATCATCAAACACCACACACAAATTATACACTATGGCAACCAAAACAGAAAATGCTGCAACAGCTACTGAAAAAAAAATAACAGTAGATAATGCGACTGTTGACGAGAAAGAAATGAAAAACTCATCCTTACACAAGTTTTTTGTTGATTCTTTAAAAGACATTTATTTTGCAGAACATGCAATTATTGATGCTTTAGAAAAGATGCAGGAAGCGGCAACGACTGAAGAGCTGAAAGATGCTTTTGAGGATCATCAGCTGCAGACAAAAAAACATGTAAGCCGTCTGGAAAAAGTTTTTAAACTCATTGATGAGAAACCCGAAAAAAAAGAATGTGAAGCTATTAAAGGCCTTATCAAAGAAGGGGAAGAGATAATAAAATCTACTAAAGAAGGCTCAATGACCCGCGACGCAGCATTAATTATTGCTGCTCAGAAAGTAGAGCATTATGAAATTGCAACCTACGGCGGACTTGCTCAGCTTGCCATCACAATGGGGCATGATAAAGCTGCAGACCTTTTGGAAAAAACGTTGCAGGAAGAAGAAGATACGGATTATAATCTGACAGAAATCGCAGAAACATCAATTAATTTTGATGCGGAACAGGAAGATTAAATTCAAGTCATACAATGATTTTAAAGCCATATAGGTATAGATCTATATGGCTTTACTATAGTTTTGTTTGTAAAATAGTATGGACTACTTAAGTTGCATCTATTTTATTCATTTTTACACACCACCAAAATATTAAATTATGAAAGCTGCCGTTTTTCACGCTCCAGGTAAAATTACCTGTGACCATGTTGACGATCCTATTATTCAGGATCCCAATGATATCATTTTAAAAGTGACTTCCACCGCTATTTGCGGAAGCGACCTTCACATGTATTCCGGAGGAATGCCACAACTCAAGCCAATGGTAATGGGCCATGAATTTATGGGAATTGTTGAGGAAGTAGGAAAGAATATTACCCATCTGAAAAGTGGAGACCGGGTAGTGGTTCCTTTTCCAATTGCATGTGGAGGATGCTATTTTTGTGAGCATGATCTTCCCGGAGCTTGTGAAAACAGTAACCCTGAACACTATGGTCCCGAAGGAGGTATCCTTACAGAAAAAGGAGGTGGAATGTTTGGCTACACCGATTTATACGGCGGATATAACGGTGGCCAGGCCCAATACGTACGGGTTCCTTACGCTAACTTCGGTCCCCGAAAAGTTTCAGATCATCTTACCGATGAACAGGTTTTATTCTTAACCGATATTTTCCCGACAGGATATACCGGAGTGATGTGGGGAGAATTAAAAGGTGGAGAAACAGTGGCCATTTTCGGAGCCGGTCCCGTTGGATCAATGGCTGCTAAAAGCGCAATTCTGCACAATGCCAAAAAAGTAATCGTAATTGATACCCTTCCGTACCGGCTGGACCAGATTAAAAAATTAACAGGCTGTGATACTATTCTGTGGCAGGATGCAGAGCAGACAGTAGAAGAGATCAGAGATTTAACAGATGGCAGAGGAGCAGACCTTTGTATTGATGCGGTAGGTTTTGAACCTGAACGAAGCTTTTTAGATAAAGCAAAAGCATTGATTAATTTTGAAAAAGGATCTATCAAAGTGCTGGAAGCCTGCTTAAGCGGAGTGCGCCGGGGAGGAATTGTTTCTGTGCTGGGAGTATATCCTGTATACTATGACAATTTTAAACTGGGACAGATTTTTGATAAAGGCATAACTTTGAAGGCAGGGCAGTCTCCCGTTCATGCGATTATTGATAAACTCTTGAAATATGTTGAAACCGGCCAGGTAAAGCTGGATGATATTATTACCCATCGTTTATCGCTGGACGAAGTAGCTAAAGGGTACGAAATATTCCATAAAAAACAAGATGGATGTGTAAAAGTCGTGCTGGATCCCTGGAAATAAAAATATGCTGTGCTTTTCTGCATAAACAATATAAAACCGGTTGCTATAACCGGTTTTTGTTTGTGATAGTCATAACAGAATAATGGATTAAACATGCATTATTTAAAATAGAAACATTCCTGTTATGAGCATAAATCCTTACATTACATCACTTTTTTAAAACGAATTCAATGCAGTACTTAAAAATAATAACTTCCATTATTGGTTTATGTTCATCCATGGTATTTTCCCAACATTATACAACTTCCACAACCGCACGGGAAGGAAAAGAATTTCCAAAAGTGGATACCGAAAGAAAGGTTCAGCTTAAAGCGTATTTTCCGGACGCAAAATCTGTTGCATTAGAGGGGGGAGACGGAATGAAGAATTTACAGTCCTCTGCCACTAAAGGGAAGGATGGCTTTTGGAATATTACCACCTCACCAATGGAAATAGGGTTTCATTATTACTGGTTTAATGTGGACGGTAAACGAACCAATGACCCCAATACAGAACTTTATTTTGGGTATGGCCAGCCCACAAGCGGGATTGAGATTCCTTCCGGCGAAGATTTTTTCTTTGAGAAAAATGTAAAGCATGGAAAAATTGTTGATGATACCATATATTCGGAAATTACCCGCGGAAAACGGAATTTCAAAGTCTATCTCCCGCCAAATTACGGGACCGGAAAATTCCCGGTCTTATATCTTTATCACGGAACTGGAGAAAATATCACAGGTTGGGAAAAGCAAGGGTATATCAGGAATATTCTGGACAATCTTTTTGCTGAAAAAAAAGCGAAAGAAATGATTGTGGTGATGGATTATGGGGTTGCTCTGAATCCTGAAGAAGAAAAAAGACCGGACGACTATCCAAGAACGGTGGTTTCTACCAAAAACCTTGATAAAATTGTTGTTCAGGAGCTGGTTCCCTACATCGAAAATACATATAAAACCAATGGTAAAAAAGCCATTGCAGGACTTTCCCGCGGGAGCTATCAGGCAATGTGGATCGGAGCCAGTCATCCCGGATTATTCTCAGCAATCGGTGCTTTCAGTCCTGTTATTTATGAAGGAACAGAAAGCCAGCCTTTTAAAGAGCTTCCTCTCAGTGCATTATTAAAATCAAAACAAAAACCTTTCTTTTTTATCGGAATCGGGGAAAAAGAAGAAGCCAGGTTTTTTGAATTTAACCAAGCCATCATTACTTATTTTACTCAAAATAAATATCCGTATTCTCCATATACCTCTCCCCAGACTTACCATGAATGGCTTACCTGGAGAAGATGCCTTTATCAGTTTACACAAAATATTTTTAAATAATCCGGTTATTGATAACAATAAAAGGTCGTTTATTTTAGTAAAAAGATGCCGAATATGTAATAAGTAAAAGGAATAATCATTTATTTGTAATAATATTTTACGTATAGTGTAATTATGATTCAATTGATTTACAATATGATGGTAATATGGCTTGTTTTTTGATAAAGAAAGAATACCAATTCTTATGAAAAAAACGCATTACTTTTAACTATAAACTTTAGGATATGATAATCAATGAAGATCTTTTATTAGCTTATGGGGGCGAATATGTAAACTACTTAGCAAATGAAGTTATTTTCAGCGAGGGAAGCCTTCCAAAATTTTATTTTCAGATTGTAAATGGTGTTGTGGAATTAAACAATTACCATGATGACGGGAAAGAATTTACGCAGAATATTCTTTCTGATGGGCAAAGTATTGGTGAATCCTTACTGTTCAGCGAAAAAACCTACCCGATGAATGCTGTGACAAAAACACAATGTACCCTGATAAAGCTTCCGCAGGCAGATTTTTTTTCACTTATTCAGCAAAATAAAGAGGTAATGATGAACATGTTTAAATGCATGGCAGACAGACTGTATTACAAATATTTAATGCTGTTCAATATTTCATCTGCTGATCCTCAGCTGAAAATTAAAACGATCATGGATTATTTAAAATCCACATCTAGTGATAGTAGCCAAATTTTTCAGGTTCCCTACACCAGACAGCAGCTGGCCAATCTTACCGGATTGCGTGTTGAAACCGTAATCAGAGCTGTAAAAAAAATGGAAAGTGAAAATATAGTTAAAATAGAAGATCGGAAAATATTTTATTAAACTAAAATTTCTTCGGATTAATATAAGTCTCAATGATCTCTGATTATTGGGATTTTTTCGTTCGTTATCATCTGTGATTAATTTTATAAATACAAAATAATTTAATTTTTTATTAGAGGGTAATTTATTAGTAATAGCGCTATTTTCAGCGAGTTTCTCTGTAATTATTTCCGAAATTATTACCGGTATTATTTTGATTATTTGATTAAAAAATATAATGTTGCAGTCATTATAGTGCTATTTGTCAGTGAATTAAGTTTAATATTCTTCATTAAAAATAGGAATGATCTTTTATTGATCTCATTTTTTTAATAAAATGAAATTAAAACTGATTTAAATTCAATAATGGCGCCTGTATTTTAGAAAAAACAAAACAACAATGATCGAAAGAAAAAATTTATTATGTAATGATAGTATAATGAAGCGCCCAAATAGGGATTCATATAAATTCCATACAGCTTCAGAATGCAATCCGGATGTAAAACAATACTGTGGCTTATCACATGATTCGCTTTCCCACATTTCTTCTAGGATAAATTAACCTTTATACATACATAGTCCAGTTCAACTTAAAACATAGCTCGATTCAGGAGGTATCCGTTTTTGGGTATACTGTTTTATGAGCCTTTATATAAACGTAATTAATATAAATAATGAAAAAAAAGATGAAATCAATGCTGCTGTCAGGTTTATCGATAATTTCTGCCAGCATGCAAATCAAAAAGAGAAATATTGAAAAAGATTTCTCCCTAAACCCTCATAGACTGCAATTCTATTCTCAATCCGGAATATTGACACAACCTAAAATTTAAACTTGCTATAATGATGAATAAACACACAGAAAAACTATTATTCTTATTGCTCCTCACTTGGTATGTGGGAGCCGCATATGCACAAACCGGGATTGGTACTTCAAATCCACAGGGTGCCTTACATGTAGATGGTGCTAAAGATAATTCCTCTACAGGAGTTCCTACGGCAGTACAGGCTGCCAATGATGTGATTATTAGTAAAACGACTGGTTATATTGGAGTGGGGGTTCTCAATCCACAGGTAAAACTTGATATGAGATCGGTAAGTACCGAAAATGCCTTAGGGTTAGGAACTACTACCATGACAGCTGCCGCTGCCGGTGCGGGAGCTGTACGATATGATGTTGCTAATACACCGGTCGGCGCAAAAATTGAAGTTTCAGATGGTTCCGTATGGAGCAAAGCATATGTTGCCCCTCAAAAAGCAGTAGTGGTTGTACGTAAAATTACAAGCCAGTCTATACCGCAAAATACAGCGACTACCATTGTGAACTGGAGTGTAGTACGTGATATGAGCAACAGCTTTACCGCCAGTACAGGGGAGTTTACCGCTCCTCGTGACGGCACATATACTTTTTTATTAACCTTTAATTTTAATGGTGCTGTCATTGCCGATGGTACCAGGGTCGAGTCACAGTTCTATAATCCTGTGACCAGTACTGTTCTGGCCAGTGTTTATAAAACATTTGGTCAGTCAATGACAGGAACTGCCGATGATGCTAATTCTACGCGGTCAACACAGGCTGGAGGCTCAAGTACAGTTACTCTTACCCTAACTGCCGGCACCAAGGTGGTAGCAAGGCTGTATCAAAACCTTATTGCGGGTGCTGTTGCATTAAGAGTTACCACTGACGCTTCAGATCCGACAAACCCGGATGATGGGTTTAATAATTTAACCATTATAGAACATTAAAACACAGATCATGATAAAGAAATTTAACAGTATATATAAACTTCTGCCAGGTATTTTAATTTTTTCTGCAAGTACAGTGGCAGGACAAATCGGTTTTTTTACCCCAAATCCTTTACAATCCCTGCAGATAGATGCTGCAAAAGATAACGGAGCAGCTCCTGATGCAGCAAAGCTCTCTAATGATGTAGTGGCAACGTCCGACGGTAAACTGGGTATCGGGATTTTAAATCCTGTAACGAAAGTGGATCTGCGTTCCCCGGATAATAAAGGGCTTGTGGGTCTTGGGACCAGTACCCAAACACCTGCTGTAGCCGGTGCCGGTGCCATACGGTATAATGTGGGGGGATTTTTAGAATATTCTGATGGTGAACAATGGATTGCTTTGCCGCTGGCAGCTCCGACGAAGGCTCTTGTAAATGCAAGCAACAGCACTTCCCAAAATATAACAACCGGAACCTCTACCTACATTACCGGCTGGACGGAAACGGTAGACGTGGGCAATAATTTTAATAATAATGACACTTTTACAGCACCACGTGACGGATTCTACCTGGTATCTTTCAGCATTACTTTAGCCAGTGGTAATATCCCTAAAAATACCTTTATAGAAACGGCTATAGAAAGCAGCCAGGTGACGGACAATATTCCAATCTATAAAACGGTTAATTCCTATCCTGCATTTCAGGCTGGTGCTGTAAGCAATTATATCAGTGGGAATTGTAATGCTATTTTTAACCTTAAAAAGGATGACACCATAAAATTTAGTGTGAAACATAATATAGGAAGTACAAGAAGTATTTTAAATGACGGGAAACTAAATAATTTAAGCATTAGCGAATTGTAAAAACATAACAATGATGATAAGACACAATACAGTAAAAAAATGGGCAGGTACATTTATACCTATGTTATTTATAGTTACACAGGTTAATGCTCAGATTGGTTTGGGGGTACAGAGTCCTGTAAATCCCGTTGAAATTAAAACGGATGCCGGTAACGTAATTGTAGATAATACAGGAAAAGTAGGTGTAATGGTTGCCAATCCCAAGGTAGCAATAGATTTGCGAAGCGGCACCAATGGTTCTATGGCATTAGGAAATACGGATAAAACGGCCGCTCAGGCTGGAGCAGGAGCGTTGCGGTATGTAGCAAGCCCGGCAATTGGAGTAAAAGGCTATCTGGAATTTTCCGATGGTACGAATTGGATCAGTTTCTACCCAAAAGGAAAGCCGCGTATTCTGGTTATGGCGAAAAAAACGACACAGGATACCTATGTATTTGAAAGTGCAGTGCCGTCGGAAATCGGGACCAAATCCGGAATTGTTCAGCGAAGATCATCGTATTTAACGAACTGGACAGAAGTATTCGATTCCGATTCTGGGGTTCCGACAACTAATTTTACGCCGTCCACAGGTGAGTTTATAGCGCCGCGTGCCGGAGTATATTTTGCAACTTTTACGTTTGCATTGCAGGCAAGCCAGGTAAATACGGGTGGAAATAACCAGACAGAAGCTATCTGGGAGGTAAGAAATCCGGCAGGAACAATTACTCAAAGGGTAAAAACAAATAACGGATATGCTTCAGATACCGGTGCCAATACAGTTCCTGTAGGTTCGGCCTGTACAGTAAGTGTTTATTTGAATAAGGGAGATAAATTAAGGCCTTTCACCTGGATTACAGTAGGATTTGACGGTACAGTCAGTCAGTTTGATGTTTCAGGAGGCGGAGTTTATAATGCCCTGACCATTGTTGAACAGTAAAACCCATTCAATAGTCCATTATTTAAGAACTGCTGTTGAACCTTTAAAAATAGTAAAAGCCTTTAAATATTTTAAAGGCTTTTACATTTATCAACATCTGATCAGGAATTTCCAGGATTACCTATTATTATTTAAAATAAACAGGGCGGTGGTGTTTTTCCTATCCTTGAATACTGGCATTCTTCCATAAGGCCGTACTTCATGTAGGTGTTCATCCGCTCTACAAAGCTTTCAATCCATTCTGCAGGAAGGAAAGATGTGAACTCATCCCGCATGATTGCTGCCTCATGAAACAATCCGTTCTCGTGAATTTCCGGATTTCTTCCCCGGAATACAGAAACCATCTGTATCCTTATTTCTTCCATTTCTTTTACGGTACAAAGTTCGTAAGTGTCATTGAATACAGCTATCCAGATCATCCATCGGTTACAGGGTCTGAGATACTCGCCGGGAATTACAGCTGCCTCAGAAGTCATTCTTGCGGCAGCGATATGCAGCTGCAGCTGTTTGTATTTTTCCTTTGTTTCCGCAGATAAAAAAGTATAGGCGCTATCATACCATTCATCAGCTTCTTTCCTTATCAGTTCCCCATGCGACGAAATTTCATCTGCCCAGGGATAATATCCCGGAGGAAAAAAATCCCTGGGATTAATGGCCAATTGCATTTCTTTTTTCATGAGTTTCAATAATAGATTGGATAAGAATGTATGCTAAAAACACGTTACTTACTATACCTCAGATATATGATGAAATTGAATGATTTTATTCTTTCACAAAAATGCTGTGCGGAATAACAATATCATCACCTTCTCTGGCATATTTAGGAACAATAAAGGCCTTAGATTCATACCTTTTGGTTCCCGAATTATAATACCAGTTTGCACAACCGCTGATCTGTAGCTTAATATGATACACATGATTATAGGCATCTTCCTGAAAATCGCCAAAATCGGGAAGAGATTGATGCAGGTCGTCCAGTTCCAGACAGTATTCATCATGCAGTCTCATTGCTTCCGTACAGGCTTCCTGATAAGAAAGTTTATACTGATTTCTCAGAATGAAAATTATATTCAGACTTTCATTTTCTATTTCAAGTTCTTTAATTAAAGAAGCAAAATCATTCTGGATTACAATAACCAGTGATAGCAGCTCTCTGCAACGCTGGATCACAGGATGGTTATAAATATGAACAGGTAGTGCAAAATTAACGGCAGGATCTATCAGATCACCATAAGGCCACATTCCGATAGAATATTTCCGGAAACTAAAATAATGCGCAAGTAAAGGATAAGTCCTTTTTTCTGCCTGTTTGAAAGGTATTTCCTCCATCATACCATACATGATGAACTCATAAAAATTAATTGCCACGCGGTCTATCCAAAAACGGGGCATAAACGTTTCCCATTCCTTTCTTGCCTGTGCCATCTGTCTCAGAATACCGATTTCGTCTTCACGCGGATCTTCACCCATCATGACTTCATACACACGGTTTGCGATGGTTTCCAGCTCTTTTGCCGGTGTCATTCCGAAAAAATCATCGAAAATTGTGATGTAGATCATCAGCCTGGCACAGGGACGCATACGTTCCATGCTGTCGCAGGTAGGGTTCATGTAGGTGGCTACTCGTGATAAAAACTGAGGTTTGCATCTTTTTATTCCCTCTTCAGAAATAAAAGTATAATCATTATCATACCATATTTTTTCTTCATCATCAAAAGCATCGGCGATAGGGCTGTTAATAGTTACCCATGGGTAACGGCATTGTGGAAGTATAAGTTCTTCTCTCATGGATTGTTTTTCTTTTAGTTATTATGGTTGGAAATTCCCAGGCAGAACCGGATGGTTTACGCAAACCTCTTCAAATAATCTCTGCAAGGGGAACTTCCGGTAGTTTTATTATCTATACGTTTGAAAATGCACTATTCTTGTTGAAAAACTTAGCGCACCTGTTTCAGTTTATCTTTTAATTCTGCTGCTCCGGGAAAATCATCTTTGGTATAGCGGTCCAGTTTTGT
>Ga0153980_1000971_pt1 | contig 12412 bp, 10 predicted proteins | sample TSGA064MetaG_FD_104722 | JGI IMG/M metagenome (GOLD analysis project Ga0153980, IMG submission 104722) | Attine ant fungus gardens microbial communities from Georgia, USA - TSGA064 MetaG | ecosystem: Host-associated > Fungi > Mycelium > Unclassified | place: USA: Georgia, Magnolia Springs State... | reverse complement strand
GCCCTGAATCAGCCGTGAAAAGCGCGGACTGTGTGACGTCAGCCAGGTGGTCAGGCGGTAGAGCGCCAGCAATACCACAAACACCATAATCACCGGCAGCACCGGTACATCGTCATAAAACGTAACGTCACCGGACGCAGAACCCAGCGTCAGGATCACCACCAGTTCGAACAGCGACAGCTGACGCACGCCGCGTCGTCCTGACACTTTCAGAAAAGTAAAAACCACCAGATAAGCGATCAGAACCCGCGCGATCACCTCAAACAAAAAGGTGGCCGGTTGGTCGTTAAGTAAGAAGCGGTGCCAGTCGAATGAGAACATAGTCGGTTAAACATCCTGTTTTAAGCGGCGCGCCGCTTAGCCGGCCGCCCGTTGATCGCCCGCAGATTCAGGCCAGTAATAAGTCAATCTTGTCGTCAGCCCGTTAAAAGGCAAGCGAAGCAGTAAGGTTAAAACAGGTAAGTCTGACCGCTCTGCATGTTCAGGAAAAGGTTAACAAAGCTGAAAATAGCGCTGACGCGCTTCACGCTGCGCTTATCAACCCGACAGCGCAGACAAAAGTGAATAATTCCTGTTTCTGAATGGATGACTTTTGCCGCTGCGCTTTTTCCTTTTCACTTCAGTAATTTGCGAAGCATCTTTCCCTGTCTATACTTTCCAGTAAGGCTTCCACAAAATCCGTTAACATTCAGAGAAGCCACTCTTTTTCCTGCCGATAGCGCCGCACGTTTAGTTCTGCTATCTCACGCATCCAAACCGTCACAGGCTCTGTTGCCTGCAATTTAGCGTCTGTGGCTTATGGCAAGGATCGCCAGTCTGCTTTGCATACCTGTAACGCCCTGACCCGTTTCATAGCGGCTCGTCAGCGGGAAGCGTGTTGCTTTTTTTCGGGAGATGCCATGACGCCCTTTTCCAGTTTCTGGCAGGCCGGCTATGAAGGTGCCGATCATATCAATCCGGCCGGTCTTGCGCTGTCGATGAACGATCTGAACCAGCATCTGGCGCGGGCGGCAGAAGATTATGCAGCGCTGAGCCCCTTTGCCATTCGCACCGTGCGGGAAAGCGTCGGCTGGCGGCTATGTGAACGCGACGGCCGCTATGACTTCTCCACAGTCGCTGCACGGATGCTGGCTGCAGAGCAGCAGGGCATTCAGCTGAGCTGGACAATCTGTCACTACGGCTGGCCCACGGGCGTCAGCCTGTTTGATCACGACTTTATCCCCCGTTTCGCTGCCTTCTGTGGTGCACTGGCCCGCTTCCTGGCGCCCTGGTATGAGCAGGCACCGATCTACTCCCCGATGAATGAGATCTCCTTTGTCAGCTGGGGCATCTCGGTCGGGCTGTTCGCCTGTGAGGCGATCCCGGAGCCGGATCGGGCCGATGCCGCCAAGCGGCAGCTCGTGCGCGCTACCCTGGCTGCCTGTGATGCGATCTGGCAGGCCGATCCGCGTGCCCGTGTGCTGCATTGCGATCCGCTGATCCATATCGCGCCCGATCCCGCCGATCCCGACAGTGGCCGTCTGGCACGTGAGATGTGTGACACCCAGTATCAGGCATGGGACATGCTCAGTGGTCGCCGTAATCCGGAGCTGGGCGGCGCACCCCGCTATCTCGATCTGATTGGTGTGAATTACTACCACGACAACCAGTGGGAACAGGGTTCAAACCGGCGGCTTTACTGGCATCTGGGCGACAGCCGACGCCAGCCGCTGCATCAGCTGCTGCTGCAGGTCTGGCAGCGTTATCAGCGGCCACTGCTGCTGGCGGAAACCAGCCACGTCGGCAGCGGCCGCGGCGCCTGGATCCGTGAGATCGCCACACAGGTTGCACAGGCGCAGCTGGCGGGCGCGGATCTGCTCGGCATCTGCCTCTATCCGATTCTCGATCGTCCCTTGTGGGAGGAAACCACCTTCTGGACCCGCAGCGGCCTGTGGGATCTCGATCTTCTGGGCGCCGATCCTTACGCCCGCCAGTTACAGCAGCCTTATGCCGACGCCCTGCGTCAGGCGCAGCGCTTTTTGCAGCACATCCAGTCCCTACAACATCCTCGCCAGGAGCACACTATGAAACCACCTGTTCTCATCGTTTTCAGCCATTTACGCTGGGGTTTTGTTTTTCAGCGTCCGCAGCAGCTACTGACTCGCCTGGCACAGCACTATCGCGTACTGTTTGTCGAGGAGCCGGTCTGGCAGGCAGGGCCACCAGGCCTGCATCAGAGTTCGCCTGCCGCCAACATCACAGTGATCCAGCCACATACCGACAACGACGCGCCCGGCTTTCACGACAGCCAGATCGCCCCGCTGCTGCTGCTGCTGACGCCGCTGCTGGAGGAGGACGATCAGCCGCTGATCTGGTTCTATACGCCAATGGCACTGCCGCTGCTGACGCCTTTTGATCCGGCACTGGTAATTTACGACTGTATGGATGAGCTTTCGGCCTTCCAGAATGCGCCGCGCCAGCTGCAGCAGCGCGAATCGGCGCTCATGACCCGCGCCGATCTGGTCTTTACCGGCGGCTCCAGCCTCTATGAAGCGAAGCGTGATAAACACGCTCAGGTTTACTGCTTCCCCAGCAGCGTTGATGCCATTCATTTTGAACAGGCGCGCGATCGCACGAATCGTCATCCGTTACAGGATGCCATTCCGTCGCAGCGTCTGGGTTATTACGGCGTTCTGGATGAGCGTATTGACCTGCCGCTGATAGCCGCGCTGGCAGATAGCCATCCCGAATGGCAGATCATTATGGTCGGACCGGTGGTGAAAATTGATCCCGCCAGCCTGCCGCAGCGCGCCAATATTCACTGGCTCGGTCAGCAGCCGTATCAGGCTCTGCCGCAGTTTCTGGCGGGCTGGGATGTCTGTCTGATGCCTTTTGCCATCAATGCTTCGACCCGCTACATCTCCCCGACCAAGGTGCTGGAGTATATGGCGGCGCAGCTGCCGATTGTCAGTACTGCCATTGTCGATGTGGCGCGCCACTACGCAGAGGAAGTGGCGGTAGCAGAGACGCATGCGGAATTTATTGCCGCCTGTGAACAGGCAATGGCAATCAGTGCCGCAGAACGGCTCATGCTGGCGGGACGGATGCAGGCAAAAGTCGATGCCACCTCCTGGGATCGCACCGCAGAGCAGATACATGGCCTGATCCAGCAGGCGCTGACGCAGCGTCAGTCTGCTCTGAAGTCAGCCAGCCAGACCCGCGCGCAGGCTAACGTCATGCCTTTAACGCCAGCGATGCTGGAGAGCGACGCGGTGCCCTGCCTGATTATCGGCGCCGGACCGACGGGTCTGAGCGCCGGGTATCACTATGGCGAAGGCGCAGTGCTGCTGGAGAAAAATAGCACCCCAGGCGGCTGGTGCCGCTCGATTGACGATCAGGGGTTCACCTTCGACTATGCCGGTCACATCATGTTCTCGCAGGATCCCTACGTGTTGCAGCTCTATGAGATGCTGCTGGGCGACAATCTGCACTGGCAGGCGCGCGAGGCCTGGGTTTACAGCGACGGTGTTTATACCCGCTATCCCTTCCAGTCCGCGCTGCACGGCCTGCCGGTCGAGGTGGTAAAAGAGTGCGTGCTGGGCGCTATCGAAGCACGCTATGGCGAAACAGCCGTCGCCGCTGTGCCGCTGGATCGGGCGCGTGCGCGGCGGGATTGCTGTGCGGATGGCGCAATCCCCGATGAGGGCAGCAGCACCGGCGTGGTGGAGGGCAAAGAGGATTTCCAGCACTTTATTATGCGCACCTGGGGTAAAGGCATCGCGCGGCATTTCGCCCTGCCCTACAACCAGAAACTATGGAAAGTGCCGCTGACCGACATGGAAACCTCATGGCTGGGCGGACGCGTGCCGCTGCCCGATCTGTCACAGATCATCGATGGCGCGCTGCAACCGCTGGCGAAACCGGTCGGCCCCAACGCCCGATTCGGCTATCCGCTGCGCGGTGGCTTCCAGGCACTGATGTCAGGCTTTTTACCGCACCTGAAATGCACGCTGGAGACCGAAACAACATTGACGCGCATCTACCCGCAGGCGCATGTCGCCCTGCTGGCGGATGGTCGCCACTACCGGTATGAGCAGTTGATCAGCACCATGCCGCTGCCGGAGCTGATTAAGCTGATGGGTGATGAGGCGCCGGAGAGCGTCCAGCTGGCGGCGCAGCAGCTGCAGTTTGTGTCGGTGCGCTGTGTGAATCTGGGCATTGGCCGGGCTGACCTCACTGAAAAACACTGGATTTACTACCCTGGCGATACGCTATTTCATCGCATTTTTGTGCAGGGTAATGCCAGTCCGCACTGCAATCCGCCGGGTGGCTTCGGCTTAACCTGTGAAATTACCTACAACGCGGCTAATCCGCTGCCGCTGGAGGGTGATGCGCTGATTGAGCGCTGCCGTCAGGATTGCATCCGGGTCGGCATGATCACCGCGGACGATCCGCTGCTCTGCGCATCTGAGGTTGATATGCCTTACGCCTACGTGGTCTATGACCATGCGCGCAGCGATAACGTGGCGTTGATCCGCCAGTGGCTGCTGACTCAGGATATCCATCTGTCGGGTCGTTACAGCGAGTGGGAATATTACAACTCGGATCACGCCTTCCTGGCCGGTAAACGCGCGGCCGAAAATGTCCGTTTGCAACATGTCAGCGCAGGGACGCTTGGCTGATCTGACTCAGCCGTTATGAAAGACGCTGGCTGCACTTTGCGGCTTTCAGTGACTGCAACGCAGTGACCCGATTTTCCGCTTTCCGGGTGGCATTGTATTTTGCAATGCCATTACCCAGTCCGAAATCCCCGACAAAACCCAGCACGGTCAGGGCATTAAACTGGCCGGTCTGCTCGATATCACTCTGCACACCGTGCGCTTTGACCAGCTCCTGATCCAGGGCGTTGCAGTTTAGCGTCGCTGTCTCTTGCGGCGTCACCGCAGCCGCCTGTGGATAGTGCTTGGTCGCGCAGCCGGTCAATACCAGCGTCACCAGCACCACTAAGACTCTCTGTTTGCTCATTTCTCACTGCCTGTTTTTTGCTCACTTAATAATGTTATCGGCAGCATACACCGGGAACATGAGTCTCTGACCTACCAATAATGGTCGAAACCGCTACGCTAATGTAGGATTCAGCGGGCTGCAGTCAGAGGCGGCCCGCTACCGACCGGAAGTCACGCAGCGAACGCACATTGCCCGTTCATCACTTCTGCAAGACCTTTCAAACAGTTAGCCAGCATGATGCTGCCAGCAGCAGCATTTAACGAGCAAAGCCTGAGCGTTAATTTGTCACGAGGCTGCCGCGCAAGCGAAGCCGGACACAGCAAATTTGCGCGTCGGGTTTATCAGAGTTTGTTCCAGATGAGGTTTCTCCATGCGTTTTAAAGGATTGAACATCGGGTTTTTCATTTTGATTCTGGCTATTGCCACCGTCGCATTTTTCGAGGTGCTTTCGCCCTATTTCTCGCCGATTTTATGGGCGGCGATTCTGGCGGTGATTTTCCATCCGCTGAAAACCTGGCTGCGCAACCGACTGGGTGACCGCAACGGCGTGGCCGCGCTAATTACCCTGTTCTGTATCTGCCTGATTGTCTTCACACCGCTGGCGATCATCGCCTCCTCACTGGTGGTTGAAACCAACGCGGTCTATCACAAACTGCAGACCAACTCATCGCAGTTCCCGGCCGTGTTCGCCGATCTGCTGCAGCATCTGCCGCGCTGGGCGAAGCATTTCCTGGCTGAAAATAATCTGGATAACGCCGAACAGATTCAGCAGAAGCTCTCCTCATTTGCACTTAAGGGCGGTCAGTATGTGGCGGGCAGCGCCTTTATCATCGGTAAAGGGACGTTCAGCTTCACCGTCGGCTTTGGCATCATGCTCTATCTGCTGTTCTTCCTGCTGAAAGATGGCTCCTATCTGGTGCATCTGATTCTGGAAGCGCTGCCGCTTTCCACCTACGTGAAGCATCACCTGATGGTGAAGTTTGCTGCCGTGGCACGCGCGACGGTGAAAGGTACGGTGGTGGTCGGTATCGTGCAGGGTATTCTCGGCGGGCTGGCCTTCTGGTTTACCGGCATCGACGGCAGCCTGCTGTGGGGCGCGCTGATGGCCTTCCTCTCCCTGATTCCGGCGGTCGGTTCCGCCATCATCTGGGTACCTGCGGCAATCTTCTTCTTCGCTACGGGCGCACTGTGGAAAGGGCTGTTCCTGGTTGGTTTCTTCGTGGTGATTGTCGGTCTGGTGGATAATATTCTGCGTCCGCTGCTGGTCGGCAAAGACACCAAGATGCCGGACTATATGATTCTGATCGCCACGCTGGGCGGGATGGAAATTTACGGCATCAACGGTTTCGTGATCGGTCCGGTGATTGCCGCGCTGTTTATCGCCTGCTGGAATCTGCTTTCCGGCCGCGATAACCGCGAAAATATCGAAGTCATCGACGAAGAAGTGATCGAAGAAGGCAAGAAGCAGTCAGAGACAGCGGCAGAAGCCGCAGCGGAAGCCGCTTCTGCTGCAGCCGATGCGGCCGCTGAAGCGGAAATCAAAGTGTCAGCGTTAGCCGCGGCGGAAAGAGAAGCCGCAGAAAGAAAGGCGGCAGAAAACAAAGCGTAATCCGGCTCAGCCATAAAAAACCCACCTTTCGGTGGGTTCTTTTTTACCTGAAAACCAGCGTCTTAGTTGGTCGCTTTATTTTTCAGATCTTCAGCACCCTGCTTGGTTTTATCCCAGCCTTTTTCAGTGCCTTCTTTGGTTTTATGCCAGCCCTTCTGAGCACCTTCGGTGATTTTGCTACCGGTGGTGTGGCTTTTGCCTTCAGCGGCGTGCTCAGACTTCAGCTTCAGCTCTTTGCCTTCGTTCTGGGTCTGATGCAGTTTTTCTTTCGCGGTGTCAGCGCCTTTATGCGCTTCCGCAACGGTGTTATCGGTAGTGGTAGCAGCAAATACTGGCGAGGCCAGCAAAATAGCAGACAGTGCAATAATTGATTTCTTCATAATTCCCTCTGTATTCATCGTTGCCGTGTAGGTTTTAATCCTGGCATAGCCTTCCCAGGAAAGATTTAAGAATAAACCAGGAATGAAAAAGGGCCAGTTTTCACCAGAAAAATCCGCTAACTGTAGCTTTTTTATCCATTACCAGAGCGCCAGCTGCGGATCATCGTCCGGTTTCGGCTTATTCCGGCTCACGCGAGCAAGAGGTGCCGGCTGCTGCATCTGCCGGGCGATCCACGCCAGTAACACCGTCACCACATATTCCTGCTGCTCAGCGCTCAGCGGCTGATGCTGCCCGATGTGGTGCCACTTGCTCAGACAGCCACGACAGCAGGTCGCGGTAGCGTGCTGGGCGATAAACACCGGATGACCGCGCATCGGCGTCTGTTTGCCATCATTTTCCGGCTGAGCAGGCGCCAGTCGCTGTGCGACAAACTCTGCGGCGTGCTGTCGCAAAACCGGCTCGCCTTTGCTGCTCGCATAATCGTACTCAGCGCGTCCCAGACGAAAGCGCTGACGAAACGGCGAACGTGCCAGCCGGGTAAACAGATCGTCAGACACGTTCATACTGATTGCCGGTTACTCATATTTACGCCCCGCAAGATAGCTGACGCCCTGTGGTCCGAACGCTTCGCGATGCAGTTCATTCGGCTGCAGGTGAAACGTCTCGCCGGGATGATAGGTGGTGTCGCCCTGCTCGGTACTGATAGTGATGTCACCCGTGAGAATCAGGGCCAGCGCTTCAAAAGGATGGACGTGATTATCAAGCCGGGCTGATGCGGCACGCTCAATCAGCAGTGGCTCATCAAAGCCCTGTTCGGCTAACAATTTTCTGAATTCGTGTTCTGTCATCGCAACGCCTCAATATGGAACTGACCTTAAGCAGTGTAGACGATCTTTATCGCCGCTTATGGCACGGAACGGGTACGTAAAGTCGCGCAAACAGGGTTGTTCACGGGTCAGGCCGATGCTGTACTTGCCGTCTCGTTCCCCATTTTGACAGCAGGATGACGAAAAAGTATGCCTTACCCTCAAAGAACGGCTCTGTTGCTGATTAATCAGCGCTCACGTAAAGGACGCATTGAGGCCAGTCGGGCGAAGGCGCTGCTGGTTCAGGCAGGGTTCACCCTGCTGCAACCGGACGAGGATGAGACACGCAGCTACAGCCAGCTCATCGCGGCGTATGCCGGTCGCATCGATGCGGTGATCGTCGGCGGTGGCGACGGCACGCTTAACGCGGCCGCGCCGGGACTGATGCAGACCAGCCTGCCGCTGGGCATTTTACCGCTGGGCACCGCCAACGATTTTGCCCGTACGCTGGGCATTCCCGCCAGCCTTGAACAGGCGGTAAAAATTATCGCAGATGGACAGCTGCGCGCCGTAGATCTGGGGGAAGTTAATCAGCACCTGTTTCTCAACGTCTCCAGCATCGGCTTTTCGGCCGAGCTGGCGCATAACCTTACGGCGGAATCGAAAAAACGCTGGGGTGTGGGCGGTTATGCCCTGGCGGCTTTACGGCTGCTGCGGCAGAGCCGTCCGTTCAGCGCCACGCTGGTGCATCAGGGTCAGCGGATACCAATCAAAACGGTTCAGGTGTCGGTGGGCAACGGGCGCTTCTACGGCGGTGGCATGACAGTGGAACAGCGCGCAGCACCCGACGATGGGCTACTGGATGTCTACAGCCTGGAGTTGCAGCATAGCTGGCAGCTGATTGCGCTGCTGCCCTTTCTGCGGCGCGGCACCCATGGCCGCTGGCGCAACGTGCGGGCATTCAGCACCACGGAACTGACCATTGAGACGCGTCGTCCTCACTATATCAATGCAGACGGCGAGATTGTCGGTCAGACACCCGCACATTTTCGCCTGCTCACCCGTGCACTGCGGGTTTATGCACCCGCCGGTCAGTCAGTCAGATAACGCAGGATTAATGCTTAGCGACATTATTTTCGGCGTATTCGATCTGTTCAGAGAGGTTGCTGACCAGTTTTTTTGCCATCTCAATGGTCAGGCCAAGAAAGAGCGTCTCCTGCGGAGCCTGCTCGCGGGAGGCCTCAGGGTCGAGATAACCGAACTGCAGGACCAGCGCCTTATGATTGCTTAAGGGGCCAATATGCCAGCCGGTAACCGGATAGAAGATAAAACGATTAAATTCATTCACTTTGATCCTGACTATACAAGCATAACGCTGATTGGGGTCAGGCCAGCTCTGATAATAAAACATGAGTGGAGTGCTGAGTCTGAACTAAATCCACAGGATTACAAGGGAAGCGGCAGAATAAGCGCAGCGTTAAACGGTTAGCATCGTTGCGGTGCCTGGAGCCTGACCTGACAGGCAAATGCCGGTAAATCATGCCAGCGCCTCCTGTTAACCGAGGCGCTAGCGTAGGTGAATCCTTTCCGGTCAGAGGCTATAATCAGCGCCCCGGCTAATCAGTCTGCGGAATAATCGAGATATGGCCATTAACCTCCAGCACCGCATATTTAATCTGATTGAACCGCTCCAGCCCCGGACCGGATCGCGCCGCTGCCAGCACATCGTCAGGGCTGATGCCGGTCATCTTCAGGCGGATCAGGAACGGAAATCCATCATTACGTTAATCGTAGCGCAAAGGCGCAGGTTCAGAATTGCGCCAAACGCCTCAGTATCCAATGCTGCCTGACGACGATTACAGCCAGCCCGATCGGCGCAGTTTAGCCCACAACCCGCCGCAGGCCAGCAGCGTCAGCCCCACCGCCAGCGGATAGCCATACAGCGACTTCAGCTCCGGCATATGTTCGAAGTTCATGCCGTACATGCTGAACACCACGGTTGGGATCACCAGGATCGCGCCCCAGCCCGCCAGCTTTTTGACCACCTCATTCTGCTGCACCGTCACCAGCGCCAGATTGACCTGCATGGCGCTGGTCAGCATCTCGCGCATATCTTCCGCGTCGGTCACCACATGACGGGCGTGATCCTGCACGTCGCGGATATAGGCGCGCAGCGGACGCGGGATCAGATCTTCATGCAGGTGGATAAGCTGATTACAGATCTCTTCTACCGGCAGCGCTGCATTGCGCAGTGACAGCAGATGACGCCGCATGGTGTAGACTGACTGGACCGACTTACGGTCAAATTCGCTGGTGAAGAGATCGTTCTCCATCTGCCCCACCCGCTCATTCAGCGAGGTGGAGAGCGCAGCATAACGATCGACAATGAAATCAAGCAGGCAGTAGAGCGGCCAAGCAGGGCCAAGCTTCAGCAGCGCCGGATTTTCAGACGCCCGCTGCCGCACCGGGGTATAGCTTTCAGATGCGCCGTGACGGATGCTGATCAGGAATTTTTTTCCGACAAAGAAATGGGTTTCGCCCAGTTCGCAGCTGTCATCCTTTGCACAAACCGTTTTGACCACGATAAACAGTGAGTCACCGTAATGTTCGATTTTAGGTCGCTGATGGGCATTAAGCGCATCTTCAACTGCCAGTTCGTGCAGGCCGAACTCCTCTTTAATCTTCGCCATAAATTCAGCGTCTGGCTGCCACAGCCCGAGCCAGATAAACGCTTCCGGCTCTTTGATCACTTCACTGATATCTTCAACGTCGACCTCTTCGCCCGCACTTCCAGGACGATACACCCTGCTGCTTACGATCATCTTCTGCATTCCCGTTGTGACAGTATATGCAGCTTAGCCAAAGCCGGGCCGGTAACCGGATAAAAACAGTAAGGATTTGCTGCGACTCCACTATCAGCGGGTTACCACTTCAGGCCTAATCCGGTGGAGAAGATGCCTTCGTTAAGGGTATCGGGAATGCCGCTGACCAGATTGCGATGATAGCCAAGGTGCAGGGTTGACCAGGAGGTCAGGCTGTAACGCATCCCGACTTCGGCATCCAGCATAAATACCCCGTCATCATCCAGCGAGTGACCGACATCGCCGTTGCTGTAAAGCGTGACCGACTTGCCCAGCAGATAGCGCTGATAGTTCCAGCGCAGCGAGCCGCCAAAGTGCCGCTCTTCGCGATCGTCGCTGTAGCCATACTCAAAGGCACCGCCAAGTAGCGAGAGTGAGAAGGAACTGAGTTCGGTGTCCCATAGCTGATAACCGGGGCCGGTGCCGAGCAGCGCCTGCCGTGACAGATTCTCCACCCAGTCGCGCTTGTAGGTGGCGCGGGTCTGCCAGAAGAACTGCTCACTGACCAGATAGTCGAAGGCGTAGCGCAGGCTGTAGTTATTGGTGTTGATGCTCGCGTTTTCCTGCTCGCGATTGTAGGTCGCACCGATATCGTGCCGCCATTTGCCCTGGTTCAGTTTGGTGTTGAGCGCAAAGCTGTAGTCGTCGGTCTTGGTGGAGGCTTTTTTAACCTTCACGCCCGCATCGATGTTGCCAGTCCAGGCGAGCTGATCGGTGCGGACTTTGGCTTTCATAAACTCATCGATGCGACTGACGGAGACCTGCTGCTCCTGCTCATTGCGTTCCACCCAGACATAACCGGGATCGGACGATGAGAGCCGCACCTGATAGTGTTCGCCGGTCTTTTTGTTTTCGACATTAACCGGATTGTCGCTGGCGAGCGTACTGACCGCATTCCAGTCCAGGGTGACGGTGCCCGCGTAGTGTGTCTCAATCGCCAGCTTGCCGTCGCTGAGGTAACGGATCGTGCCGGTCAGCCGATCGCCATTATTCAGCCAGACGGTATCGGCTGCGGCCTGCTCTGCCCATCCGGTACAGCAGAAGATGACCAGCAGCCGGGTCAGTAAGATGGCGCAACGCATAGCTTTCCCTGTAAAGGCGTCGTTCGGTATGGACGACGCGTCACCGCAAATTCGGACCTGACAATTAAGCTGATTCCGCGATGATATGCAATGAAGTCAGGAAAGGTCGTGCAGGGCTTTGCCGGATGGCGGACCCAGCGTGAAGTCGCTGAAACGGATCGCCAGCCCCTCGCGTTCAGGCGAACAGCCCATCACGCCGACAAAACGCCGCGCCTGACCCGGCCATGGGCAGAGTCGCAACAGCGGCCAGGTCAGCCCGTCGGTGGAGTACTGAATTCTCAGCGCCCCTTTTTCCAGCGTGGCGCGCAGCCAGAACTGACGCGCATCACCAGGGAATACACCGGTAGACCAGTCAGAAAACTCACGCGTGACCACGCTGCCGATGGCAGGCTGGTCATCGTTAAACTCAATGCCCGCTTTAACCCAGTGCGTTTCACTGTCCTGAATAAACAGACCGGCCTGATCGTAGAGCTGGCTGAAGTCCGCACTCACCTGCACCTGAACGGTAAAATCGTTCTCTACCCAGAAGCCAAAAGCGTGGCCGCTGTGCCGTTCGAAGCCGTACCAGGTGCGCTGCCAGAAATCGCTGTTTAACGCGGTTTCAAACTGTAGCGTATCGCCATCAAGACTGTGTACCGGCGGCTGATTAATCCAGACGCCGCCTTCGGTGGTCATTGAGCTGACTGC
>Ga0153980_1000967_pt1 | contig 12422 bp, 9 predicted proteins | sample TSGA064MetaG_FD_104722 | JGI IMG/M metagenome (GOLD analysis project Ga0153980, IMG submission 104722) | Attine ant fungus gardens microbial communities from Georgia, USA - TSGA064 MetaG | ecosystem: Host-associated > Fungi > Mycelium > Unclassified | place: USA: Georgia, Magnolia Springs State... | reverse complement strand
CGCTATACCTCGCTGATTGAACCGCTCTCGCTGGATGAAGCCTACCTTGATGTTACCGACAGCCTGCATTGCCAGGGCTCGGCAACGCTGATGGCGCAGGCCATTCGTGCGGATATTCTGCGCGAAACCGGATTGACCGCTTCTGCCGGTATTGCGCCCATCAAGTTTCTTGCCAAAATCGCCTCCGATCTCAACAAGCCCAATGGGCAATATGTGATAACGCCTGACGCCATGTCTGATTTTTTACTGACGCTGCCGCTGAGTAAGATCCCCGGCGTTGGCAAAGTCGCCACCAAAAAGCTGGAAGAGATGGGCTTACGCACCTGCGCCGATGTGCAGCAGGCCGATCTTGCCCTGCTGCTCAAGCGCTTTGGCAAGTTTGGCCGCATATTGTGGGAACGCAGCAACGGCATTGACGAGCGAAATGTCGTGGTGGAGCGTGAGCGTAAATCCCTCGGCGTTGAGCGCACGTTAATGGAAGATATTCATCACTGGGAGCAGTGCCTGGAAATTATCGATTTTCTCTACGCAGAGTTGGATCGCCGCTTAACCGCCATCAAGCCGGATAAGCAGATTGCCCGCCAGGGCGTTAAGCTGAAGTTTAACGATTTCCAGCAGACCACGCAGGAACATGTCTGGCCGGTGCTGAATAAAGAGGACATGATCGCCGTCGCGCGTCAGGCCTGGGATGATCGTCGGGCAGGGCGCGGTGTCAGGCTGGTGGGATTGCATGTCACCATGGTGGATCCGCAGCTGGAGCGGCAGCTGGTGCTGGGGTTATAACAGGGCGCGCTGGTGCACGCCCTGTCAAAGCATTACTTCTTAGCGTACTTCGCTTCCAGCGTGGCAAACCAGGGCGCGACGAAATCACTGTTCTCGCCCCAACTTGGGATGATGTTATTCAGTGAAGCCATGTTAACTGCACCCTGCTGGCTGTTCAGCTGCTGCTGCGAAATCGACGCCGCTTTGAACTCATAGGTTGCGGGCGTTGCTTCGCCGCCAATCTTATTCGCCACCAGGCGCATATTGACCGCGCCAATGGTTTTTGGATCCACCGCTACCGTTTGCACCCACGGGCTGTCCTTCTCATGCATCAGCTGCAGATCCTGATTGGATACGTCGATGCTATAGAGTTTGATCTCGGTACGACCGTTCTCCTGCAACGCTTTGTAAGCGCCCTGGCTGAAGGCATCCCACGATCCCCAAATGGCATCGATCTTACCTTTCGGGTATTTGGCCAAAATGGCGCCAATCTTGTTGGCGGTATCGCCTTGCACATCAGAGGAAACCGCACCAATCGATTCCAGTTGATGAATGCCTGGATTCGCTTTTAACAGCTTCTCATACACCACCTGCCGGCGATCCATCGCTGGGAAACCCGCCACCCATAGCTTGACGATGTTCGCCTTGCCGTTGAAGTCTTTGATCAAGCTGCCGAGTGATTCTTGCGCCAGCGAGGCGTCGTTTTGTGCCGTTACGGTTACGCCCTCCACCGGGGTATTAACCGGCGTATCAAACACGGAAAGCTTAATGCCGGCCGCAGTGATGCGTTGCACCAGCGCGGTAGAGTAAGGATCTTTACCGTGCGACAGAATAATGCCGTCATATTTCTGGCTAATCGCCTGATTAACGAAATCCTGGAAACGCGCATCGTCACCGTTGCTTAGGAAAGTACTGACTTTAAAGCCCAGCTTGCGTCCCTGCTGGATTGCCCCGGCAACAAACTGCGTGGTGTTATCGTCTGAACCGAGGTTACGGATAATCGCAATGCGCACCGGACCTTCGTGGTTGGCGATCGCCGCAGGCACGGGTGTGACGGTGTCGGCGAAGGCGATGCTGGTATTGAGCAGGCTAACGGCCAGCAGCGAAAGGGTGATTTTTTTCATTATGGTCTCTTTCTGGTTTAACGCGCCTTAGCGGCGCTGGATGTAAGTGATGGCCAGCGCCAGCGCCAGCACCAGGCCTTTGATAATGTCCATGGCGTAATAGGGTACTGACAGCATCACCAGCCCGTTTTGCAACACACCGAGGATCACGGCGCCCACTAAGGTCCCGAGCGCATTAGGTTTGCCGGAACCGGCCAGCGAGAAGCCAATCCACGCTGCGGCCACGGCATCCATTAAATAGCCACCGCCGGCATTCACCTGCGAGGAGCCAATACGCGAAGCCAGTAAAATGCCGCCCAATCCCGCCAGCAGCGATGCCAGCACATAGGCCAGCACGCGATAGCGTGTAGTGCGAATGCCCGACAGGCGCGCCGCTTCCGGGTTGCCACCCAGCGCATACATGCGACGACCATGCTTCGTTAGCGACAGCGCCAGCTGCGCCACAATCGTTACCACCAGCATGATAATCACGATAGTTGGCACCTGGCCGAGCAGACCAAAGGCGGCAGGAATGGTGCCCTCGGCCATATCGCCGCTGGGCAGCACCATGTTTTCAGTGATCGAGCCGCCAAAGCTGTAGGTCATTGCGACGCCCTGAATCACAAACAGCGTGGCCAGGGTGGCGAGCATGTCGGGAATCCGCAGAATCACAATCAGGAAGCTGTTGAACAGCCCGACCAGCGTGCACAGCAGCAGCGTAATGATGATAGCTTCGGTAGTGCCAAAGCCGTGCCACACGAACAGCGATATCACCAGCGCATTGGCTAGTGACGCCGTAGAGCCCACCGACAGGTCAAAGCCGCCAACCGTCAGCGAAAGGGATACGCCAATCGCGATCACCGTAACGATGGCAATCGATCGCAGGATGTTGATGATGTTGGTCGGTTCCAGAAAGCTATCTGAGGCGAGTCCAAATGCCGCAATCAGGATGACAACCGTCAGCAACATGCCCCATTTATAAAGGAACTCGAAGAGTTGATGGCGCAGAGAAGGCCGCGGGTTTAGGGATAATTCTTTGCTGCTCACGCAGGTGTTCCTCCGGTGGAATAAAGCAGAAGCGTCTCTTCTGTAGCTACATCGGCGTCCATTTCTGCCACGATGCGCCCATCCCAGAGCACACAAATGCGGTCGCATAGGCCGACCAGTTCAGCAAACTCACCCGAGGCATAAATGATGCCTTTACCTTCGCGCGCTAAGCCGTCAATCAGGCTGAACAGTTCGGTTTTAGCTTTGATATCCACGCCTTTGGTGGGCTCGTCAAAAATCAGAACATCGGCGTTATTACGCAGCCATTTGCCAATCGCCACCTTTTGTTGATTGCCACCCGACAGACGTCGCAGGATCTGCGCCGGCCCGGTGGTGCGTACATTCAGGCGCTGAATCACCTCTTCAGCCCAGCGCCATGCCTGACGATGACCAAACAGGCTCCAGCGTGAAAAGCTGTTATCGGCGCTGATACTCAAATTCATGCTCACCGGCTCATCAATGAAAATACCCTCTTTACGACGCTCTTCCGGCACCAGCGCCATGCGGTTTTCCACCGAATCATGCGGCGAACGCGGTCGCCACGGCTTGCCATGTAACTCGCCTTTCTCAACCCGGCTTTTGCTGGCACCAAACAACGCTTTGCACAGTTCGGTCTTCCCGGCACCGGCTAAACCTGCAATGCCAAGGATTTCGCCTTTATGCAGGCGCAACGAAATATCTTGCAGCAGACGATCGTCATGTAAGCCTTCAACCGACAGGAGCAGCGGCTGCGCCTGATGTATGCGGCGCGGTGGAAAGACATCGTCGAGCTGATGTCCCAGCATCTTCTCAACGATTTGCTCGCCGCTTAGCGCCGCCATCGGACTACTTTCGATCAGGCGTCCATCGCGCAGCACCGTCAGCCGATCGCAAATCGCTTTAAGTTCATGAATGCGGTGCGAGATGAATACCACGCCAATGCCGCTCGATTGTAAGCGGCGCACGACGGCAAACAGGCGCTCGCTTTCATGCTGATCGAGCGGGGCGGTGGGTTCATCAAGAATCAGGAAGCGGCAGTGGTGAGATAGCGCACGCGCCAGCAAGATTTGCTGCTTCTCCGCCAGCGAACAGCGCTCAACCAAACGGTTCACATCCAGGTTGACTTCCAGCTGTGCCAACAGCGCGCGCGCCTGATGGCGCGTTTCATGCCAGTTGTAGCCATGGCCCGGCTCCGCTAAGCGGTCGAGCAGAATGTTCTCCGCGACGCTGAGTTGCGGCACCAGCGCCACGTCGACTTCCTGCTGAACCAGATGAATGCCAAGCTTTTTGGCATCACGCGGCGAGCGCAGGGTGACGGGAACGCCATCCAGCAAAATTTCCCCGCTGTAATGGGTGTGCGCTCCAGCCAGCACCGCCATGAGCGTCGATTTCCCCGCGCCGTTGGCGCCCGTCAGAGCATGTACCGAACCGCCTTCAGTCAGAAAATCGACCTGCGATAGCGCGGCAAAACCGCCAAAAGCGATGGAGATATTACGCATCTCCAGGCGGTTGATCGCCGTCATGCAGCCGTGCCTTTAATTATTTGAGTTGGGGGCATTTTTTCCTGAACCCTCGCGCTGGGCAACAAACGAAAGGGCATAAGCTAGCACGAAATCTTATTAGCCATCCAGACATCTGGATGTAATGGTGGCTAAATCTGGCGCAAGGGAAAGCGGTGGTTTAACTACGAGGCGTTATGGATAATGGGTAGAGTATTGTGCTGCTGAAGGCGATAGGCGGAAACGAGTGGCTTAGGCATAAAAAAACCAGGCCGTAGCCTGGTTGATAGGTCAAACGTAAACTTACGCTTTTTCGGGTACCACGTTCAGCAGCGCTGTCAGCAGTTTCCAGTAAAGACCAACGCTCTCAATGTGTACCTGCTCATCCGGTGAATGCGGGCCGGTGATAGTGGGACCGATCGAAACCATATCCATGTTCGGATACGGTTTCTTGAACAGGCCACACTCCAAACCCGCGTGAATCACCTGGATGTTTGGCGTTTTGCCAAACAGCGCTTCATAGGTTTTACGCGTCAACGCCATAACCGGTGAATCGGCATCGGGCTGCCAGCCTGGGTAGCCGCCTTTGGGTGCCGTTTGCGCGCCAGCCAGTTCTCCCAGCGAAGTCAGCACTTCAACCACCCAATCTTTACCGGTATCGATCAGCGAACGAATCAGACAGATAATTTCGGCATTGTCCTGATCCATGCTTACCACGCCAACGTTCAGCGAGGTTTCCACCACGCCTTTGGCGACGTCGGAGTTACGAATCACACCGTTTGGCGTGGCGTTTAGCAGATTCAGGAAGCGATCGCGGCTATCGCTGCTCAGCGCCTGGCCCTGATGCGCCAGCGACTCGGTCACGACCGCGATATTCTTCTCTTTTGCTCCCAGCTCGTTCAGCAAGGTTGCCTGGAAATGGGCCGCAGCCGATTTCAGAGCATCCACTTTATGGCTGTCGATCGCCAGCGTCGCGAAGGCTTCACGCGGGATAGCGTTGCGCAGCGTACCGCCGGTGAATTCAATCAGGCGCACATCGAGATCGCGCGCGTGCAGCGCCAGAAAACGCGCCAGCAGTTTATTGGCGTTGCCCAGACCATGATGAATGTCGGCACCGGAGTGACCGCCTTTCAGGCCTTTCAGCGTCAGCTTCAGGGTTTCATAACCCGCTGGAATGGCTTCACGCGTCAGCGGCAGGGTGGTGATGAAGTCGATCCCCCCGGCGCAGCCCATGTAAATCTCACCTTCCTCTTCGGAATCGGTGTTGATCAGGATGTCGGCCTGCAGCCAGTTTGGCTGTAAACCAAATGCCCCGTCCATGCCGGATTCTTCGGTCATGGTCAGCAGCACTTCCAGCGGACCGTGCGTCAGGCTGCTATCAGCCAATACGGCCAGCGCAGAGGCCATACCAATGCCGTTATCGGCGCCGAGCGTGGTGCCGCGCGCTTTTACCCAGTCGCCATCAACGTACGGCTGAATCGGATCTTTGGTGAAGTCGTGCGCCGTGTCATTGTTCTTCTGCGGCACCATATCAAGGTGTGCCTGCAGCGCTACCGGCGTGCGTTTTTCCATGCCGGCGGTAGCGGGTTTACGAATCAGGATGTTGCCAACCTGATCGCGCTCAACCCAAAAACCTTGCTCTTTGGCCCAGCCAACAACGTATTCGGCCAGCGCTTCTTCGTGGTAAGAAGGGTGTGGAATGGAACAAATTTTGGCAAAAATATCCCACAGCGGTTGGGGGGAAAGTTGCGACAATTCAGACACCATGCGTCTCCTGTGTCAGCGTGGCGGACATACCGCACGCACGCGGGTTTCCAGTAAAAATCGTCGTCAGAACATCTGACGTGATGGGGCTGAGAATATCACTGTTTCTCACCGGGTGCGTAATCAGGCGCGCTAAAAACCTGCAACCAGTAAGACAGATGCTGGTTTTTAAGGCGTCAGATCCTTATAATCTCGCGCAACCTTTTCCCCCTTGCATATTTTTTAAGCCAAGTTTATTGGTTGGGATTCCTTCATATGAGCGAAAAATACGTCGTAACCTGGGACATGCTGCAGATTCATGCCCGTAAACTGGCCCAGCGCCTGCTTCCTGTGGAACAGTGGAAAGGTATTATCGCGGTGAGCCGCGGTGGTCTGGTTCCGGCATCGCTGCTGGCGCGCGAACTGGGTATTCGCTATGTCGATACCGTGTGCATCTCCAGCTACGATCACGATCATCAGCGTGAAATGAAAGTGCTGAAGCGTGCCGAAGGCGACGGTGAAGGATTCATCGTAATTGACGATTTAGTGGATACCGGCGGCACCGCGCAGGCGATCCGCGATATGTATCCAAAAGCGCGTTTCTGCACCATCTTCGCTAAGCCAGCAGGCCGTGCGCTGGTGGACGACTATATTGTCGATATCCCGCAGAACACCTGGATCGAGCAGCCCTGGGATATGGGCGTGGTGTATATCCCGCCTATCGTTAAAAGCTGATTGATGCATCGCAAACAACGCCCGGTTATGCCGGGCGTTGTGCTTTCTGCGTCTCGCGCGCGTATGACGTGTGCAGTACACTCTTAGCCATCGCTGTAACGTTGGCAGGAGAATCACTAAAATGTCTGATAAAAACCTGAGCGAAGAACTTTTTAAACCCCGTTTTAAACACCCGGAAACCTCTTCACTGGTGCGGCGTCAGCATCACACGCCAGCGCAGGTGCATAACGCGTTGGAAGGGGATACCCAGCGCGGCTGGTATCGCATGCTGAATAAGCTGCTGTGGACGTGGCGTGGTTTATCGCCGCAGGAGATCAGCGAAGTGCTGGCGCGCATTGCGGTGAGCAACTTTGAGCGCACCACGGAATCTCTGCTGGATACCGTGATTGGCTATCGCGGCGGCAACTGGAATTATGAGTGGTCAAAACAGGCGGCAATCTGGCAGCAGCGCGCGATGCAATCTGAAAATCACGACGAAGCCGGACAACACTGGCTGCATGCCGCCAATTTATTCAGCCTCGCGGCCTATCCTTATATTAAAGGCGATGAGCTGGCCGATCAGGCGCAGGTGTTAGCCAATCGCGCCTATGAAGAGGCCACGCAGCGTTTGCCGGGTGAACTGAAATCACTGACGTTCCCGATAAACGGTGGCGCGCCGGTGACCGGCTTCCTGCACATGCCTGCGCAGGCCGCAGCGCCGTATCCCACCGTGTTACTGTGCGGCGGTCTCGATTCGCTACAAAGCGATCACTATCGCTTGTTCCACGATTACCTGGCACCACGTGGCATTGCTATGCTGACGCTGGATATGCCGTCGGTGGGTTTCAGCAGCAAATGGACGCTGAATCAGGACACCAGCCAGCTGCATCAGCAGGTGCTGCGCGAGCTGAGTAACGTGCCGTGGATTGATCACACCCGCGTTGCGCTGCTGGGCTACCGCTTCGGTGCCAATGTGGCAACACGGCTGGCGTATCTTGAAGTGCCGCGCGTGCGTGCCGTCGCCACGCTGGGGGCGATGGTGCACAACGTGTTTGTTGATGCGCAGCAACAGCAGCAGTTACCGGATATGTATATGGATATGCTGGCGAGCCGTCTCGGCATGTCATCCACCTCCGACAGTAATCTGCGTATCGAGCTCAACCGCTATTCCCTGAAAGTGCAGGGCTTGCTCGGTCGCCGCACGCCAACGCCAATGCTGGCAGCGTACTGGCCGGATGATATTTTTGGCCCGGAAGAGGATGCGCAGTTGATCGCGAATTCCTCTGCGCAAGGTAAGACGCTGGCAATTGCAGGCAAGCCGGTTTTTGCCAGTTTCGACAAAGCCTTAAACCAAATTTGTGACTGGCTGGCAAAACAGTTGCAAAACTAACTGGCGAAACCTCAAACCTCTGCTACTACTTATATCCGGGATTTTCCATTTTTAGTTTCATGGGAAGCTAAAAATGCATTTGATGCGGTTTATTTGAGGGAGAGTTTGCATGACGTTACCGAGTGGTCACCCCCGTAGTCGCCTGCTTAAGCGCTTCACCGAATTGGGGCCGTACATCCGTGAAGGAAAATGCGAAGAGACGCGTTTCTTCTTTGATTGCCTGGCGGCCTGCGTCAACGTCAAGCCTGCGCCGGAGCTGCGTGAATTTTGGGGCTGGTGGATGACGCTGGAAGCGCACGAAGATCACTTCACCTATGAATATCACTTTGGTCTGTTTGATAAAGCCGGCGATTGGGGCACCGCAACCATTAAGGGCAAAGAGAACAATGCCAAAGTGGAGAGCACGCTGCGTAATTTCCACGAGCGTCTGAAAGCGATGCTGTTAGAGCAGAAGTTGGATCTGAAACCGGCGGAAGGGTTTAAAGACGAGCCGGTAAAATTGAGCGCCTGACACTCTCGCGCGTGAATAAATAAGAAAGAGCCGGTGATGAGCCGGCTCTTTTTTTATCGACACAGCAAGGGTAATACGCAATCAGAATTGGTAAGTCAGACCCACGGCTACGATGTCATCGTTGTTCAGGTTCAGCTTGTTGTTATCATCCAGCTGGTTGATTTTGTAATCAACAAAGGTCGACATGTTTTTGTTGAAGTAGTAAGTCATGCCCACGTCGATATATTTAACCAGATCTTCATCACCGATACCTTCGATGTCTTTACCTTTGGTCTGGATATAGCCAAGGGACGGACGCAGGCCGAAGTCAAACTGATACTGCGCCACCACTTCGAAGTTTTGCGCTTTGTTAGCAAAGCCACGTGTACCGATTGGCGTCATATTGCGGGTTTCGGTGTAGATAGAGGCCAGGTAGATGCTGTTGGCATCATACTTAATGCCCGCGCCCCAGGAATCTGCTTTATCGCCATGCCCCAGCGCCTGTTGCTGCTGCTGAATGGTACGATCGGAAGAGGTGATAGCCGACATCAGGCTGACGCCGGTATCACCAATGGTGTAGCCCAGTGATGCACCGTAACCGTCACCGTTCTGGCGAGAGGTATCGGTGATGCTGCCACGGGCGTTGGCGCTGGTCGCATCGTTTTTGCCCTGATATTGCAGCGCGAAGCGCAGGCCATCAACCAGACCGAAGAAGTTGCTGTTGCGGTACGTGGCCACGCCGGTAGCACGCGCGGTCATGAAGTTATCGGTACGCGCCGTACCGTCACCACCAAACTCTGGGAATACGTCCGTCCAGGCCTCTACGTCGTAGAGCACGCCGTAGTTACGACCGTAATCGAATGAACCGTATTGACCGAATTTCAGACCGGCAAAGCCCAGACGGGTTTTGTTGCCGGCGTTCGCGTCAGAACCTTCAGAGTTATTGACGTTGTACTGATATTCCCACTGGCCGTAACCGGTCATCAGGTCGTTGATCTGCGTCTGACCTTTGAAACCGATACGAACGTAAGATTTGTCGCCGTCCTGGCTCGCATTATCGCTGAAGTAATGTTCAGCTTTAACGCGGCCGTAGAAGTCGAGTTTATTACCATCTTTGTTATAAACTTCTGCGGCGTTTGCGGTGGAAGCCAGCGCCAGCGCTGAAACGACTAATGCCAGTGTGCTTTTCTTCATTTTGCTATCAATCCCAATGAGTAAAATTTGTTGTACCCGTGAAAGGTTTTGTAAAACACGGGACTTTTTACCGGGTGGCGATGAACGTTTTATGACAGTTTTTCGGATTTCTTGTTAATTGCGAACTTTTGGTCTAGCGCATTGTCAGCGGATTTTTGTGCTTTTCCCCTTGCTGCTGTTGGCTTCCTTGCTCACTCCTGATAAAACGTCCCTTCGCAGATTTTTTTCTTATATGGCAGGAAAAACATGAGTGGCAGTCAGACCCTTGTGGTCAAGTTGGGTACTAGCGTCCTCACCGGCGGTTCGCGTCGGCTGAATCGGGCGCACATGGTGGAGCTGGTTCGTCAGTGTGCACAACTGCACGCGGCGGGCCATCGCATTGTTATCGTTACCTCCGGCGCGATTGCCGCTGGACGCGAACACCTTGGTTACCCCGAACTGCCGCCTACCATCGCCTCAAAGCAGCTGCTGGCTGCGGTGGGGCAGAGCCGTTTGATCCAGCTGTGGGAACAGCTGTTTTCGATTTACGGTATCCACATTGGGCAGATGCTGCTGACGCGCGCCGATATGGAAGATCGCGAACGCTTCCTCTACGCGCGCGATATGCTGCGTGCGCTGCTCGATAACCACATCGTGCCGGTAATCAACGAGAACGATGCGGTAGCCACCGCCGAGATTAAAGTCGGCGACAACGACAATCTGTCGGCGCTGGCGGCGATGCTGGGCGGCGCCGACAAACTGCTGCTGCTCACCGATCAGCAAGGGCTATTCACCGCCGATCCGCGTACTAATCCTGAAGCGTCGCTTATCAGCGACGTGCACCAGATCGACGACGCGCTACGCACGCTGGCGGGCGGCAGTGTTTCCGGCCTCGGTACCGGCGGCATGGCCACCAAGCTGCAGGCGGCGGACGTGGCTTGTCGCGCCGGCATTGATGTGATCATCGCCGCTGGCAGTCGTCCAGACGTGATCAGCGACGTGCTGTATGGCAAACCGGTGGGTACGCGCTTCCACGCGCAGCAATCGCCGCTGGAAAACCGCAAGCGCTGGATCTTTGGCGCGCCGCCTGCCGGAGAAATCACCATTGATGATGGGGCACTGGCGGCGATGCTGGAGCGCGGCAGCTCGCTGCTGCCGAAAGGGATTCGTGAGGTGCAGGGCAACTTCTCACGTGGTGAAGTGATCCGCATTCGCAGCCTGCAAGGGCGGGATATCGCTCACGGCGTGACGCGTTACAACAGCGATGCCATGCGCATGATCGCCGGTCATCACAGCCAGGAAATTGGCGAGATTCTCGGTTACGAATATGGCCCGGTAGCGGTGCACCGCGACGATATGATCGTCAGTTAAGGAGTGGATGATGTTAGACGAAATGGGTAAAGCGGCGCGTGCAGCGTCGTACAAGCTGGCGGAACTCACCACCGAACAAAAAAATCAGGTGCTGCTCACTATCGCCGATCGCCTTGAAGCCGAAAGCGCCGAGATTCTGGCTGCGAACCAGCAGGATCTGGCCGATGCGCGGCAAAACGGCATGAGTGAAGCGCTGCTCGATCGTTTGACGCTTAATCCGCAGCGCCTGAAAGGGATCGCGGATGATGTCCGCCAGGTCTGCCGCCTGGCCGATCCGGTGGGGCAGCTGATGGATGGCGGCCAGCTGGATAGCGGTCTGCGCATTGAACGTCGTCGCGTACCGCTCGGCGTTATTGGCGTGATCTATGAAGCGCGTCCGAACGTCACCGTCGATGTCGCCTCCCTTTGCCTGAAAACCGGCAATGCCGTGATTCTGCGCGGCGGTAAAGAGACGTATCGCACCAATGCGGCCACGGTGCGGGTGATTCAAAATGCCCTGACGCAGCACGGTTTACCGGCGGGTGCGGTACAGGCGATTGAAAATCCCGATCGCGAGTTGGTTAATCAGCTGCTGAAGCTCGATCGCTACGTCGATATGCTGATCCCACGCGGCGGCGCAGGTTTACACAAGTTGTGTCGTGAAAATTCGACCATCCCGGTCATCACCGGCGGCATCGGCGTTTGCCATCTCTATCTGGATGAAACCATGGAGACCGAGGCGGCGCTGGAGGTGATCGTCAATGCGAAGAAACAGCGGCCAAGCGCCTGTAATTCGCTGGAAACGCTGCTGATTCATCGCGATCGGGCGGAGCGCTTTATCCCGGCATTCCTGCAGCGCATGGCGCAGGAGAAGATCGTGCTGCACGGCGATGAAAACGTGCTGGCGCTGCTGCAAAACGGCCCCGCTGACGTGGTGGCCGTGCAAGCGGAAAACTACGACGACGAATGGTTGTCGAACGATCTGAACGTCAAACTGGTGGCCGATATGGATGCCGCCATCGCGCACATTCGCGAGCACGGTACGCAGCACTCCGACGGCATCCTGACGCGCAGCCTTAGCAACGCCAATCGCTTCGTCAACCAGGTTGATTCCTCTGCGGTCTACGTTAATGCCAGCACCCGTTTCACCGACGGCGGCCAGTTTGGCCTGG
>Ga0153980_1000964_pt1 | contig 12455 bp, 13 predicted proteins | sample TSGA064MetaG_FD_104722 | JGI IMG/M metagenome (GOLD analysis project Ga0153980, IMG submission 104722) | Attine ant fungus gardens microbial communities from Georgia, USA - TSGA064 MetaG | ecosystem: Host-associated > Fungi > Mycelium > Unclassified | place: USA: Georgia, Magnolia Springs State... | reverse complement strand
CAGGTGACCATAAGAACATTCTGGAAGAAACACGTGACCATGGGACTCTAGGGTACAGCCACTGTAGTAATAGTATAAGTAGGGCTGCAATCCAACGAAGAACTCCATCGAGTTCTTCCTGAATATCCACCTAGGGTGACCACTAAGAACATTCACTGTTCCTCGGTAACACTGAATTAACTAGAACCCAAAACCATTATCCAAGTCCAAGAACTAGTGGAGTTTATTAACTTCTACTATGGATTCATATATAACATATTAGGTATTATAAAACTAATAATAGACCTAAGAAAGCTGATCTCTTTGACTTTCCAAATACATTTTTCTGGCTTTCTATAGAGATTGCTCTTCTTCATTCTCTTCAACACTTTTTCTACTATCTCATCATGCTTCTCTTTATTCTCTGTTTCCACTAACATATTGTCCATAAATGCTACTACATCTCCAGTATCAATTAAGTCTCTAAGGATGTCATTCATCATCACTTGAAAAATTGCTAGTGAGTTTATGAGACCAAAAAACATAACTATGAGTCTATACACCCTTAGATATGTAGTGAAGGTAGCCTTCTATCCATCTGCTTCCTTTATTCATATATTGTTGTACTCTCACCTCAGGTCTATCTTTGTAAACACTTTCTTTGTATTCATAGTGTTGATTAAGTCTGAAATTAATGGCAATAGATAGCTATCCTTGACTGTTCCTTTATTCAGATATCAATAGTCCTATACTATTCTTTTCTTTTTGTTTTTTTTCCCTACAAAGAATACTGGTGAAGTCTGGAGCAACTTTGAGGGTCTAATATACCCTTTTCTCAACTGTTCCTCTACAAATTCTCTCACCTTCTCTTTCTCTTCTCTTGATATTAAGTATGTCTTTTCTTTCTTTGGCACAAAATCTTCTCTCAGATTTATTGCATGGTCCCAAGGTTTTCTCACTGGCATTCTTTCTGATTCTACTTTCTTAAATATCTTAAGCCACTTGTGAAATCTCTGTGGTACTATCTTTCTTACTTTTTCTCTATTCACTTCAATTTCATTGTCAAATTTCTCTTTCATCAACATCTTTTATTTATCTTTCTCTGATTTTTCTATTACTCTGATTTTCTCTTCTACTTTCCTTTTTTTTTCTGTTTTCTTTTTCATTGCTATACTCCTTCTACAGATTGGTGGGCATCTCATTATTTTGACTTCTCCAGTCTTCCAATTTATTTTGGGGTTATATGCTTGCAACTATGGTATCTCCAGTATAATGTCTGTTCTCCCCCAGATCATATATATCTATCCTCATTCTCTCTACATAACTTTTGTAGTACACATTTACCTCTACCTGGTGTGTAATTACCCTTCTGCTATTATTTGTACCATCTATATTTCTTACTACTACTGGTCTTTCTAACTTCTGCAGCTTAAATCCATTTCTTGCTATTATTTTTTTGTCTATAAACATCCCTACTACACTGCTATTCAAGAGTATTTTTACTATTACATCTTCATGCATATCCACTTTCTCTACTCCAATATTCAGCTACACTTTTCTTAGCATTTTGAACATTCTTCTAATGTCTCTTTGCCTATTCTCCTCTTGTACTGCGCTTTTTGGAACTTCTGTCCATACACTGCTCTGCTATGCCTTTTTCTCTATGGGGTGTACTGTCACTCTCCAATTCTACCATGGTTTTTTTTCCTTTGTTCTACATTCTGGATGTTATCAAGAGACAGTGAGTGTCCTTAGTGATCACCCTAGGTAGATGTTCAAAAAGAACTTGATGGAGTTCTTTGTTGGATTGGACCACTACTTATACTACTTTTACAGTGGCTGTACCACTACTAGTCTATGATCACATGTTCCTTCAGAATGTTCTACAACCTCATGACCTTATCACGTGACTTGGTTTCTTAAGTTTCCCTGCTATTTATATTTCAACCCCATTGTATGCTTTGAGGTTTTGAACTAAGTGTTTGAATGCATAGGAGACTTTTTTCTGCTTGGGGCTCTCATAACACTGGATACAGAATATCTCTCCTTTCTCATTCTAGCACTTTTTCTTTTATTGCATTCTTTTTTTCATACTTTGTATACTGTACCCTTGTTATCTCTTTCCTCCTTGCTTCTTTCTCTCTTCAGTTCCATATTTCCTGGCAAAGGTTGCACCACATATTTTTTACTTGTCTTTCAAGAAGAAATCCTTGTCCCTAATTTTTGTGGGTTTGAACCCTCTTGTCTTTACACTTCCCACACTCTACATAGATCGCTACTGTCTCCTCTGTGATCCATCCCCTCTCAAGTAAAAGCACCTCCTGTGGAAGTATACTCCCTTTGTCATAATATTCCTATGCCTTTTTCTATGCAGAATGTGCTGGCCTCCTTCTTTGCTATACCTTTTGTAGTTCAACCACACATACTATCTGCTCACTTCTTCTCTTCTATCTTTCTACTTCTATGTTTGGGCATTTTCATTTGCAGTGCCCAACTTTCCAACATCTAAAACACTTTATTTCCTCTATTCTTTCCTGCTGCCTTACTTCTACTTCATCTCATACTCTACATTACATTACTCTAGTTGCCAACATCTCATATCTATTTTGGGGTTTTTCTCTTTTCTCCTTTTTCTCCTCTTTTCTTGTCCTGCAGTTATGTTGCTCAAGAGATTATTATATTGTTGTTGAGATATAGTGTTAATGCCTCAAGGTCAAAGTGAAAGGTTTTTGATCTTACTTAAGTTATGTCTGCTGGGGTATAAGATCTTCATCCAGCCAAATACCTACTACCTTACTGACTACTGTTCAAGTACTAGGGTTACACTATTACCTCTAAGAAGAGGATCTCTACTCTAAGCAGCTTCTTAAGGATATGCTACTATGGTTAATGAAACTTCCAGTGGCTCTGCAGTCTAGAAGTGTATTGACAGAGTAAAGTTTGCTAGTATCGGTTGTACTGAGTTCCATAGTAAGGACTGGGGATGTTCTATATATATTAAGGGTATTGGTAGAGAGCTCTTTAGGTAGTTATTTTTCCCACTTTAGTTTCTAGGGTATAGGGTGGCTGGCTAGAACAGAGGAGTATGTATCTTTGGATTTACTGTCACTTATATTATCATCTTCTATCTCAAGTACAGTAAACCTATTTACTGGGAGTAACTGGGGTGCATTTTTCACTGGCTACTCTATGCAAAACCCTCTTTGATTGGGAGCTCTGCTTTCTCTTTGACAACTACATCCTTAAAGACTATTAAATTTTCAATCAGTTCTTTTCTCTGCTCTGCTGTTAGTTGTTATATATCAAGGCAGTGTGGGTAGTCTCTAACAAGATAGCCAGTTTCTCTGCAATAGTAGCAGCTGCACAGAGGAAGGGAGTGGGTTTTTTGAGCTATATCAATGTCCATGGGAACTCTAAGGAACAGGGACAGAGATAGAGGTAGAGGTCTGAGAAGAGCAGGTGTGAGAAAGACTGGAGGGGTATGAGCCATAGTAAGTAGGAATAGATGGAGGGCAGAAATCCTAGAGGAAATAAAGAGTACCATGTATTGCAAGGATTGAAAGGCTTTGTTAGTGAGGCAAGCTTGGTTAATCCTTTGAATGGTACTGTACTATGCTTCTAGATCCATGTCTGCAGGTCTTTTGTAGAGCATGGTGGCAATCTAGCTCTAGATTCTGGTTCCCTTGGTAGTAGGATGATTTCTCTAAGGAGTTTATAACATCTGCTTCTATGTTAACTGGGAAAAACTAGACTTGGAACTACTGATCAAAGTTAACCCAGGTTTGAAGGGAAAAAATGCCAGTGTCTACTTCTTGTCTAAAGAGGTTTTCAGACCATTTTATAGTCTAACCTTCTTTGAAGAATATTAGTATCCTAAGTACTTTCTCTTCCTTGCAACTGAACTGCTCCAGGGCTAAGCAAATGTACAAGGCACAGGAGTTGAGAAATATATGATCCAAGCTCTGTTCCTTGTAGAAGTTTGGGGGAAATACAACTTTTGGTCAGGCTTGAGATCTAGAAATAACTGATAGAAGGAATACTGCTACAGGTGATAGAGATGAGGTGATTGCCAGAGCTAGAGACTAAGAGAAGTTTGAGACCAGCTGTATAAGCTGCTGTAGCTGGGTGGTCAAAGCAAAGAGGGTATTATTGATATTGGTTTTTGAGTTGTTTTGTCTCTTGGAGACTTTGTGCAGATAGTGTTGTAAGTAAACCAGAGCATTGGCTATGTTATGGAGGGTGTCTGTATATAATATCTGCATGGAGTAAAGTATTTTGGAGGGTTAGTTACAGGTAGAGGAGAGCATCTAAGAGAAGGCTATCCACTGTATTCTACCAAGGTTCTATTTAAGGAGATCCTAATCTACTGTAAGAGCGACTGGAGTGGAGTAGACTCTAAAAGAATTCTTAGATAATATTACACTCCTAAATACATTACAACTCACCTCCAGGAGAATTCTTAGAGATTAGAATAAGGCTCCTGGAGTATATTCTACAATATATATACTTCTACAGCTAAGACATCTCTGATTCTATAGTTCTTGTCACAAACTTCATTTAGACTATAATTCTAGGAATACTCAACTGATTTCAACAATCTAAATAGCCACTAAAAGCTTTTAAAAAGTTTTCAAATAGTACCAAAAATGTCTCAAGATAATTAGTATTTACCAAGTTATTAGCAGATTAGTTGGCAATCACTAAGTTACCAAACACTAAATCACTAATATTTTGGAAACTACTTGATTGTTATGAGAGCCCCAAAAAAGGAAATAAGTTCCCAAGCATTTAAACACTTGATCCAAAACCTCAAGATGTACAATGGGGTTGAGATATAAATAGTGTGGGAACTAAGGTCATGTGACAAGATCAAGTGATTACAGAGCATTCTGGAAGAACATGTGATTGTGGACTGGTAGTACAGTCACTGTAAAAATAGTATAAGTAGAGATCCAATCTAATGAAGAACTCCATCAAGTTCTTCTTGAACATCTATCTAGGATAATCACTAAGAGCATTTACTGTCTATTGATAACATTGATATAATTGTTTGCTTCAACAACCATTGTAAAGCTCTCTCTTCTTTCAGCTATAAATAGACCCTAAGGCAATAAGATCCCATAGAGATACAAGGTTCTCAATATTTGTACATAACACTAATCTTTATCTATAGATTATTATCTATTTTTGAATAGAACAAAAAACTGTTCTAAGATAGTTAGATTATCTTTATTTCAAGAACAATAGTGCTCCTATATATAGAACAATAGGTAGTGATCATGTAGTAGGCTGTCCTAGTGTATAGGGTTGCTCTGGAATGTGAGTCTAGTATTCCAGGAGTGGTATTGGTAGGGTTCTCTTACAGTAATCTATACTATATATACAAGTTCCCTTAGCTATAGAATGTCCCAATAGTCAGGGTCAGGAATACAGAGAGTAAGACAACTAATTAAATATTAGGTAATTACTATTTAATTAGTGCAAGGTCACTTGTTATCGATAGGTAGTGAATACTCTTAGTGATTACCCTAGGTGGATGTTCAAGAAGAACTCAATGGAGTTTTTCCTTGGATTGAACTACTACTTATACTATTTTACAGTGGCTATACTACTACTAGTCTACAATCACATGTTCTTCCAGAATATTCTATGGTTACTTGACCTTGTTACATGATTTGGTTTCCTATGTTCCCATACTATTTATACCTTGACCTCATTGTATGACTTGAGATTTTGGATTAAGTGTTTAAATATATGGGAGACCATTTCCTTCTTGGAGCTCTTATAACATGGCCCCCCCTTTAAGTTTTCTCATCCTGAGGAATTTTTCCATCAACTCCAGTTTTTTTCCCACCTCTTTTCCCTTTCCCTTTTGTACCTCCTTTTTCTCCAACCATATAGCAATTTTGCTGTGAACTCCCTAGGTAATTCCCAACTAAATTCCTTTTCTTCTTCTTCTTACTCCTATTGCCTTAGTTTTTCAACCTTTTCTCCATATATTCTCTTAAACTCTTCTACTAACTCTTTTGTATTTTTTAAGTTTTTCCTATTCTCCTAAGTATCTTCTTCTGCCATATACCCCTTCCACCTCACTAGAAACCTTTTCTTTCTCCTAACTGTTCTTTTGTTTACGATTTTTTCTATCTTGAATTCCTTTTCTCCTTCAATAATAACTGGTTTTGGTGGTGTCTTCTTCTACCCTTCTACCTGTGGTTTATAGAGTCGTATTCTACTTACGTTAACCATGGGGTGTATTCTAATAGACTTAGGTAGTTCTAACTCTATTACGTTGCTAGAGATAATTCCCTTAACTTTGTAGGGGCCCACAAAATGCTTTGTTAATTTCTCTGATCTCCTCCCCTTCATCTGCCATTTTAAGTCTTTTATACTTAGCAGTACTAAGTCCTCCACTCTGTATTCTTCTCCCTCTCTTTGCCTTCTGTTTGCAAACTTCTTTATTTCTTCCTGCGCTTTCCCTAGTACTGCTTTTGCTTCCTCCTGGATTTTCTTTATTCTTTTCACAAATTTCTCTGCTGCTTTGTACTTCTCCTTTTTCCTCCCTTCAAACCCCATCCTTGGATTCTGACCATAGTTTGCTTTGAATGGTAATATTTTTGTTGCTGTATAAATTCTGTTATTGTATGCAAATTCTGCTGTTCCTAATCAATCTGGCTACTGCTCTTGTCTATGGTCAATGAAGACCCTCAGATACTGCTCTAACTCCTGGTTTATCCTTTCTATCTGTCCATCTGTTTGAGAGTAATAGGCCATCGAGAGTTTCATTTGGATTCCCAATAAGTTATTCAACTCCCTCATCATTTCTGCTACGAACTGTACTCCTCTATCTAATATAATGCTTTCTGGAAGTCTGTGTAACTTCCATATGTGATCTTGAAACAGCTTTGCGAGTTCTTCTGCTGATGTTTTCTCCATTGTGGCTATAAAATATGCCATTTTGCTAAAACGGTCACATACTACCAGGATAGCATTGTATCTCTGGGCTAATGGCAGCTTGGTGATAAAGTCTGCTGAGATGTGGCTCTATGGCTTTTCTGGGATTGTATTAGGTATCAGTTTTCCTACTGGTGCTTCACTTTGATTCTTGTACCTCTGACATGCATTGCATCTATCTATATATCTTCCCATCTCCTTTGTTACTCCTGGTAACCAACTCTACCGTCTTCCATCTTCCTCCATGTTCTCCTACCAGGGTATTATAGTGTAATTATATTATCTCCCTCCTGAGTTTCCCTTCTGTCATGTATATCCTCTCTTCTTTCGTTACTATTCCATCCTCTATTTCCCATTCTTCATCTTTCAGCGTCTTTATTCCTACCCTCTTTAGCTTTTCTACTGCTTTTACTACCCTTTTATCCTCTTCCTATGCTCTTTTGATTCTTTTCTTTAGGTCTCCTTCCTCTATCATTGTTTTGGCTCCTCTAATCTATTCTGGTTTTATCAGTTTCTGGTCCTTGTTGTCCTTTTCCACTCCCTCCTGCCAGTTGGGTCTCCTGCTTAGTCTGTCTGTCTTCTTCATGCTCTTTCCTGGAACATGTTTTAATGTAAAATTAAATCGTGACAGGTATAAGGCCCATCTTGCTTGTCTATAGTTTAATTTTTGGCTTGTCATAAAATACTGGAGGTTTTTATGGTCTGTCTAGATTTCAAATTCAAGTTTCGCTCCCTTTAAGTAGTATCTCCATGCTTCTAGACACCTAATAACTGCCAGCATCTCTTTATTGTGAATTTTGTAATTTCACTCTATAGCATTTAACAATTTAGAGATAAAGGCTACTGGCCTCCACTTTCCATTCTCACACTTTGTCAACAATACTCCCCCTGTTGCATAGTCTAAAGCATCTGCTTCTACTCTTATCTTCCTATCGATATCTAGAATAGCTAAGACAGGCTCTGTGGTGAATACCATCTTAAACCTTTCAAACGCCTCCTCCTGTTCCCTTTCCCATTTCCATTTCTACTTCTTTCTAACCAGTACATGCAGCGGTGCTGCTAACCTAGTGAAGTCTTTTATAAATCTTCTATAATAGTTGACAAGACCTAAAAACTTCTGCACTTCTTTGACATTTCAGGGTACTGGCCAGTTTAGTACTCCCTTTATCTTTTCCTTCTGCATTTTCATCCCTCTTGGACTGATTACTACTCCCAGAAATTCTACCTCTCTTACTTTCCATTTACACTTTTCAGACTTTATGAATAGGTCATTCTCCTCTAACCTTTTTAGTACCTCCTCTACTAACTCGTCATGTTTCTCTTCAGTGTCTGTGGCTACTAGAATATCATCAATGAATGTTGCCGTATCTCCCTAGTTTATAAGATCTCTGAATAGGTTGTTCATTATCATTTGGAAGGTAGCAGGAGAGTTTGTTAACCTGAAGTACATGGCTGTGGGTTTGTAAGCTCCAATATATATTGTAAATACTGCCTTCCACTCGTCTCCCTCTTTGATCCTGACATTATTGTATTACTACCTCAGGTCCAGCTTTGTAAACACCTTTCTCTTTCCTACTCCATCCAGTATGTCCACAATAAGAGATAAGGGGTATCCATTCTTTATCATCCACTGGTTTATATGTTGATAGTCCTGTACCATTCTCCGTGTGCCATCCTTCTTTGCTATGAAGTATACTGGTGATATTTGGGGTGACTTAGAAGGTTGGATGTATCCTTTCCTTAGCTGGTCTTCTACAAATGCTTGTACCTCCTCCCTTTTCTTCCTAGACAGTGAGTATATCTTTTCCTTTTTCAGCATAAATCCTTCCTTCAACTCTATGGCATAGTTCCAGGTTTTTTGTACTGGTATCCTTTTTGACTTCTTTTTTCCAAATACCTTCCCCCACCTCCAAAACCTTTTAGGTACCAATTTTTTCAATGTTTCTTTATCCTTGTCCCTCTCCATTTTCTTTACTTCTTTTTTCTTTTCTTCTTGCTTTCTCTTTCTATATATAGGTGGACAGTACGTCATTTCTACCTCTTCTTTGTCCCAATCTATCTCTGGGTTATGGGCTGCTAGCCATAGCATTTCTAGTATCACTTCTGTTTTTCCTAAGTTACATACATCCATTCTCATCCTTTTCATATGTTCTTTGAAAAACATGTTGCATTCCACTTGATACATTATAGCTCCCTCCGCATTTACTGTGCCATCTACATTTCTAACTAACAGAGGTTTTTTTAACTTCTCCATTTTAAACCCCTTTTCTCTGGCAAAGGTCATATCTATGAATAGACCTGTTACCCCACTGTCTAGTAATGCTTTCACTGCTATCCCCTTATAGCTTTCCAACTTTTCTAGCCCCACCCTTATCCAGACTTCTCTTAGTGGCTAGAGTATGCGTCGTACATCTCTTACTCTCTCAGTTGTATTGGTAAACTTTGATTTATTGTTCAGCTTTTCCAGGTGCAATATACTGTACAAATTATTAGAGGCCAGCTGAAAGCTTACTGTCCTTCACTTTCTTTTGCCAACTTGTGTGGCATTTCCACTACCTTTCCTTTGTATCTTTTCCAACAATTTTTGGCCATATGGCTCTACTTTCTGCATATATAGCATGTCCTATCCCTCTTTCTTCCTCTGTCTATATCCATTGCATTTGGGTCTCTTCTTGGATCTATTTGAGCTCCTCCTCTATTAGACATGTTTCCTCCTCTCCCTCTGTATCCTCCCCCCATTCTCTATGTTATTTGTCCTCTCCTTCCTCCATATGATCTTCCTCCCCTTAGCTGTACATTTCCCCCTGGGCGCGCCATATTCCTTCTCAATATTCTTTCTTCTATTCTACTTTGCCTCTGGTTTCTATCTAACCTCACTGCTCTTTTCTGCCACTTTCCAATAGTGGTTGGTGGTTCTTCTACTTCTGCCAACTTCCTTCTAATACTTCCATTTAGTCCTCTCTTAAACTCTTCAATGAGGGATCTTCTCTTATAGCTGCTCTCCCTGGTGACCTTTTTAAATTCCTGCATGTACTCATCATAGGTCCTTCCCCCTTGCTCAATTGTTCTCAGCTGTTTTATCTTTCTTTCTTCTTCCGATGTCTCCCTAAAGTTGTCCCTTATCTTAGTAAACAACTGCTCTGTTGATTCCACCTCTGACTCTCTCTTGGCCAGTTTGTCCAGTAGGTTGTCCTTTTATGCCTCCACTACTCCTCCCTGCATATATGATAATACCCAGGCTACCTGGGTTACTGCTGCTTCTTCTGCTATCTTCATCCTTATATATGAGCAAGCCACATTAACAAATGTACTTATCTTCTCCATCCTTCTACTAAAGACTTGAGGTTTCATAACCTCTACTTTGCTTCCTTGTTGCTGAAGGAGCATAGTACTAACCTGCTGCTGTAGGGTTGCAATCATGGTAAGGAGTTGCTCCTCTCAAGAGATAGGTGCCAGAGAAGGTTCCCCTTGTTGCTATTGTTAGTGGAACATACATGATGGTAATGATGATGATGATAGTGACAGTGATGATGATTCCTCATAAGAGGATGAGCAATCTTCTTTGTCTATACTTATAGCTAATTACTGACTAAGAAGGGTGAAACAATATTATCTCTAGGAAGGGAATCCCTAAGCTAGATGGGCCTTTAGGAGGTTTCCGTCATTCTCCTGCATAGACCGGTCACAATAGATTGGTAGCACAGAGCTGATAGTGAAAGAACTAGTTACGAGCCTGCTCAGTATAGAGGTCAGGTCTCAGGCAGGGATATAAGCTTTGTCTAGGCCATCTACCCACTGTCTCTAACTAACAGTGAAGTTCCCTTTACAGCTAGGGCCTGCTATCCAAGATGCTTTTGAGCACTGTGCCCATTAGTGAGGATAATAAGAGAGTAAGTGTAAGTAAGGATGTTAAGGCTACAAGGTGCAGGGTCAACAGTGGGGTATCGAGTTCTTATATTATTGATAGGTAGTAAATGCTCTTAGTGATCACCCTAGGTGGATGTTCAAGAAGAACTCAATAGAGTTCTTCCTTGGATTGGACTACTACTTATACTATTTTACAGTGACTATACTACTACTAGTCTACAATCACATGTTCTTCCAGAATGTTCTATGGTCACTTGACCTTGTTATGTGATTTGGTTTCCTATGTTCCTATGCTATTTATACCTTGACCTTATTGTATGACTTGAGATTTTGGATTAAGTGTTTAAATGCATGGGAGACCATTTTCTTCTTGGGGCTCTTATAACATCACTCTAGTGGACTACTAGTAGTGTGTTAGGAGTACAACTTGGTATATATTGGAGAAAGTAACCAAATTCAACTGTAAATACCAGTTAAATAGTTTGAGACTAAGTATTACAATTTTCATAGGTATATTGTATGGCTATTATTATGTAATTAAATATTATGTGATATATATCCTTTCTCTGATATTATACTCTGACATCTTCATCTCCTAATTGCCATGTCCTTATAGCTAAGACCTTGTTTTCAGAGAAAGTTCTTTAAAATCTCTTGCAGTGGGTTTTGGTGCATCTGGGTAAGTTTGGTGGAACTTGCTTACTGCCTCTCTCACATAGTGGAGGTAGTGAGCAGGTTCTCAAGTATTATCTTCATATGGTAGCCCTGACCAATGAACTTTGTAGTAAAGTATACTTCTACTATGTCTTGCATCTATTAGTATATCTACTTCCCATTCAGGCTCATTGTCAGTGATTATTGGGTCTTGTACTAGTGCTGGTTAGCCTAGTAGTGGTAGAGTGTAAGGTTCAAGTGTAGCAACTTAGCCTAAGACAACTTAATCATTCTCCAAGTCTAAGTTAACAAGAAGAACTCAATGGAGTTTCTATTGGATTCTATACACTACTTATACAACTACTATATGGTCTGTGCACTACTCTCCCATACTCATTATATAATACCATCATGTGATGTAACACTGTGACATTCTGACATATGACTGTAATATATAATATTAGTCATATGACACTTTCCTATACTTCTTCCTTGTATAGTAAGTCTAACTAAGAAAATAAAATAAAATAAAATAAAAGAAATATAAATAATAACTTAGCCATTTTACCAAGTTATGACACCACTCCTCTCTTAAAATTTCTCATCCCAAGGATTCCTTTATAGTTTCTTATATAGGTCTTGTATATTGCTCATTTCATCATCTTCTTTGTTCTACTCTCTAAGTCTAGATTCTTTTTGGCCAATTTCTTCTTTTTCCTTTTTGATTGTCTCTATTATTCTTTGCTCTCTAATTGGTCCTTTCTTCTAGCATCTCCAATTTCTTTCTAACCTTGCCTAGTACTCCTCATCATATCTCTTATCTATCTACCTGTTACCAAGGAACAGTGAATGTTCTTAGTGGTCACCCTAGGTGGATGTTTAGGAAGAACTCGATGGAGTTCTTCGTTGGATTGCAGCCTTATTTATACTACTACTATAGTGGCTGTACCCTAGAGTCCCATGGTCACATGTCCTTTCCAGAATGTTCTATGGTCACCTGACCT
>Ga0153980_1000960_pt1 | contig 12482 bp, 10 predicted proteins | sample TSGA064MetaG_FD_104722 | JGI IMG/M metagenome (GOLD analysis project Ga0153980, IMG submission 104722) | Attine ant fungus gardens microbial communities from Georgia, USA - TSGA064 MetaG | ecosystem: Host-associated > Fungi > Mycelium > Unclassified | place: USA: Georgia, Magnolia Springs State... | reverse complement strand
GGTACCCAGACTGTTATTTTCATGAAGCTGAATCATATATTATTATTTTCACATATTGCAGTTATCGTCCTACTGTTATGTACATTAGGAAACGCATGGATTCCGCCCAATATTTTAGGAAATTTAAACCTTCTTTCGCTAGGTTTTCCTTACCTCATTGCTGTTCATATTATTTTTACACTAATTTGGATTCTTCAAAGAAAGAAAATTGCTATTGCTTTTGCATTAGGAACCCTTATTTTCTATAATCCCATAAGAAGATGGGTTAATTTCTCTCCTAAAACAGAAAACCTAAAGTCAATCAGAGATATTAAAGTACTTACATTTAATGTAAAATATGGTGATTTCGGATGGGATAAAGTGAAAAAATACATCAGAGAACAGGATGCAGACATCATTCTCGTTCAGGAAAAAGATACCAACAGAGCATTAAGAAAAGATATGGTAAAATACCCTACCGTTATCTTAAAAACAAAACACCGTATTGTAAGACAAGCTGAGCTTATTGAAGATAAGTCCAGAGGAAATTCTTTTTATGCGGATATAGATATCAACGGAAGGATTATAAGGGTCGTAAATGTTTATTTGGAACCTTTCAGACTTCATAAATCAATGCTTCAGTTTGATGGCTTTGGAAAAGAACAGGGTAAAATATCAACCCTGCTTGCTCATATGACGCCTACTTTTAAGGCTCATGAAGAACAGATTAAAAAAATCAGAAAGGCTGTAGATTCTTCACCTTATCCTGTGATTTTGGCAGGCGATTTTAATTCTGTTCCCAACTCATATGAATATTATAATTTAGGAAAAGACCTTCAGGATGCTTTTCTAACAGTTGGAAATGGTATTTCAACCAGTTTCCATGATTATAAAGTGCCATTGAGAATTGATTATATCTTCAGTTCCAAGTCACTTATTCCTTTGACTTATAAAGTAGATCAGTCTGTGAAATTATCGGATCATTATCCTGTAATTGCGGAATTTCTGCTAAATTAGTTCCATGAAAAATTTAGTATTTACGGTTTTCGTTTTTTCAATCGCATTGACGGCTTGCTCCAAAAAAGAAACAGCCAGTTTTGCTGTACAGGAAAATGTAAAAGTTCAGTATGATACTGCTGCCATTGATTCTTTTTCGAATGGTGCTGCCTCAATGGATGTCGTACGGCGTATAAAGATGTCTTCTCAGGCATATCAGGATTCTCTGAAAGAAGCGAAAAAACTTCAGGATCAGGAAAAAAAGCTTAAAGAAGAGCTTGAAAAAGACAACAAAAAAAAGCTGGAGGAAGAAAAGAAAAAAGCGGCTGCAGCTTCTACAAAAAATGAAACCAAGAGTGAATAAAAGTTTTTATATTTAAACCCATCATAAAAAATATATAATATGAAAAAACAAATCTTAACAGTAATGGCAGTCGCTGCATTTGCTGTATCATGTACGAAAACAACGACAAAGACGGAGCAGGTAGAAAATCCTGACGGATCCGTTACGACCACCAGCACTACCGTTACTCAGGGTTCAGATGCCCTGGATACTGCTAAAATTAATAAAGCAAAAGAAGACGTAAAGGCAAAAGCTGATGAAGCGGGAAATAAGATCGATAATGCAGCTCAGAAAGCTAAAGAAGATATCAAAGCTAAAGCTGATGAAGCAGGAAATAAAATAGACGACGCTGCACAGAAAACGAAGGAAGATCTTCATAAAGCCGGAAAAGACATTAAAGCCGGAGCTAAAGAAATCGGAAGCGATGTAAAAGGAGCGGCCGCAAAAGGAGCTCAAAAAGTCGAAGATGGAGCTAAAAAATTAAAAGAAGATTTAAATAAATAAAGAAATGAAAACCGGCAGCCTGATCAGGCTGCCGGTTTTTTTATTGATTAAGTTCCAGTAAAGGATCTATATATTCTCTGTCGTTACTCAGTCTGGGAACTTTATTCTGGCCGCCCAGCTTTCCTTTAGATTCCAGCCAGTTATAAAATAGATTAGGCTTAGCAATATGAACAATAGGTTTCTTAAGCGTGATATTGTTGTATCTTTTTGCTTCATAGTCTGAATTCACCGTTTTTAAATGCTGGTCAAAAGCATCCACAAAACGTTCTAAATCATCAGGAGTTTGGCTGAACTCAAAAATCCATTCATGGGCACCGCTTTCATTTTCTTTCATAAAAACCGGGGCTCCGGTGAAATCGGTAATACAGGCACCCGTGCTCTCACATGCCTTGGAAATTGCAGATTCTACATTGGTGATCATCAGCTCTTCTCCAAACGCATTGATATAATGTTTAGTCCGTCCCGTAATTTTTATCCTGAAAGGGTTGGTGGAAGTAAATACAACCGTATCTCCGATCAGGTACCTCCATAGGCCACCGTTGGTGGTAATCACCATAGCATAGTTTTTACCTACTTCAACGTCTTCTAAACTGACTGTTTTCGGATCTGAAGAATGGAAATGTTCCATGGGGATAAACTCATAGAAAATTCCGTAATCAAGCATCAGAAGCATTTCATCACTGTCAGATCTGTCCTGGATGCCAAAGAATCCTTCAGAAGCATTGTAAATTTCGTAGTAATTGATGTTTTTTCCGATGATCTGCTTGTATTGCTCCCTGTAGGGCTTAAAACTGATTCCACCGTGAAAAAACACTTCTAAATTAGGCCACAGCTCAGAAATATTATTGACATCGGTTTCCTTCAATACTCTTTGCAGAAGAACGAGCATCCAGCTGGGAACTCCGAGAATACTTCCTACATCTTCGTTTTTCACTTCAGAAGTAATCGCTCTCAGTTTGCTTTCCCATTCACCCATTAAGGAAACCTTTTTGCTTGGAGTAGTGGTTATTTCTACCCAAAACGGCAGGTTATCAATTAAAATAGCAGACAGATCACCAAATTTAGTATTGAAATCAGCGTACAGTTCAGAGCTTCCTCCAAGGCGCAGGTTTTTATTGGTGAAAAGCTGATTTTCCGGATGATTATTGGCGTAGATGGAAACCATGTCTTTTCCTGCCTTCATGTGGCAGTATTCCAGACTTTCTGCAGAAATAGGAATAAATTTGCTTTTCGCATTGGTGGTTCCTGAAGATTTTGCAAAATGCTTGATGTATCCGGGCCAGCTTACGTCTTTTTGACCCTGGCGTGCTTTTTCAATATAAGGCTCAAAATCTTCATAAGAAACGATAGGAACCTTGTTTTTGAAGTCCTGATAGCTGGAAATTGAATTGAAGCCATACTTTCTTCCGTACTCAGTGTCTTCGGCATGAAACAGTTGGGAAAATAAGATACCCTTTTGTGTTTCAATGGGATGGTCCATGAAATTTTGTATCTGATCTATCCGCTGACGGATAAACCAATTGACTACCGTATTGAAAAGTGCTTTCGTTGCCATTCCAACAAATATAATGATATTTGATTTTTTGCAAGGATTTTTTTACAGGATTGCATAAAAAAAACCGCTACAAATTGGTAACGGTCTATATTTAGATTTATTGTTTCTTAGCAATACTCATCGTAAGCAGCCTGTAGATTGGCAGCAATTGCTCCTGCAGGATTTCCTTCGATGTGGTGTCTTTCCAGCATATGAACCAATTCACCATCTTTGAAAAGCGCTACACATGGAGAGCTTGGAGGGAAAGGAGCCAAATGTTTTCTTGCTTCAGATACAGCTTCTGTATCAAAACCAGCGAAAACTGTTGTTAAATGATCAGGTTTTTTATCTCCTGTTAAAGAATACACCACTCCGGGTCTTGCAGCACCAGCAGCACATCCACATACAGAGTTGATCACTAATAGCGTCGTTCCGGACTGCTTTAATGCTTCTTCTACTTTTGCAGGCGTTGTTAAATCTTCGAAACCTTTATCTGTAAGTTCAGCCTTCATAGGCATCACTAAATCTGTTGGATACATATTTTTGTTTTTTAAATCTATGCAAAGTTAAACAATTCTTTACGTTTGTTCAATATATAAAAACTATTAACCGATTAGGAAAACAAAATTAACCAGATATTAATTATTTAATAATATTCAAAAAAAAGTGAATTAAGTATATGTATAATTAAAAATAATTACTAAATTTGAAATGATTCTAAAAACAAGTAACCGTGAAAAATACATTTATTGCTTTCCCTCAAGCAAATGAATTTTTTATTACAGTCTGAATGCACTGAGTACCCATGTACTCTTTACAGTTTGAGTAAACTGGAATAACAATCTTGAATATCCAAAATGAAGCCCGAAACTGGAAAAGTTTCGGGCTTCTTTAATCAAATCGATATGCAAAGGATGTATATCCGTACTATAAATAGTTAATGGTTTAATAGGGGAGAAAAATTCTCCGTCCATTATCCAGAACTAAGAAAGGAGTTTTTTCGCCATTTCAGAGATGCTTTTTCCATCTGATTTTCCGGCAAATGTTTTTGAGGCAACTCCCATTACCTTTCCTAAATCTTTCATAGATTCAGAGCCGGTTTCTGAAATAATTTTCTTCATTTCAACTTCCAGTTCTTCTGCAGAAAGCTGCTGAGGCAAGAACTTCTCAATAACTTTCATCTGAGCATCTTCTACTTCTGCCAAGTCATTTCTGCCCTGTGCTGCAAACTGTTCGTGAGAATCTTTACGCTGTTTGATCATTCTCTGTAAAATAGCAATTTCCTGCTCTTCTGAAACTTCTGCTCCTCTGGCTTCTGTTTTTAAAAGAAGGATCTGTAATTTCACTGCACGAAGAGAATCCAGAGCAACTCTGTCTTTCTCTCTCATGGCTGTTTTTATAGCTTCGCTTATGATATTTTCTAAACTCATTTTTTCAAATTTAACAATGTATCAATGTAACGGTTTATCCATAATTGTAAGCTGGAAGATTATTACATTGGTACATTTCTAGATCGTTATATTTTTAGTCTACGTCTTTATTTAAAAATCTGTTTTCTCTGATTTGCATAGAACCGTTGTTATCAGACAAATAGGTGTTGATATTTTGGTCTGAAGCATTGGTTCCGTCAAGGGAGATATTTTTTCTCTTGAAAGCAGGAACAGATTCGAATTCATTAGATGCATCAAAACTCTGATAACGTGAATTGAATTCTTTTAATTTATTTCTTCTTTCGATTACTCTTTCCTGTTCTGCAGTTTTATTCACAAAAGTGAATGCTGTTTCATCAGTTTTCGGAGTTTCGATTTCTATTTTGTTCTCAAAAGTTGGTCTTTCTTCCGTTTTCGGACTTTCTTTAACGGTCTGCTGAAAGAAGCTTTCTGCTCTCTGAACAGGCTGTTCCACAACCTGGCTTACCGTATTCGTCGGCATGCTTGCTTCCGCTTTCGGCTGTCCGTAATCTGTCTTAGGTTCGTTAACCGGCTCATTCACGAAGAAACTGAATTCAACCGGTTTTTCCTGAGAGTATGAGTTGTTTGTAGGCTCTTCTTTTTTATTGTCAAAATCAAAGGTGAATGATTGGGTTTCCAGGTCATTGGACTCTTCTTCTTCATCATCGATAGAGAACAGGCTGAAAGCTTCTTCCTGATCCTGCTCTTCGTCGTTTCTCCAGTGCTGGGCAACGTCTCCTACTGTATCTTCCTCTCTTTCAGAGAATTTTATTTCTGTGGTAACGTCCTCATCGCCAATAATCATTTTTTTTTCAGAAGAAGACATTTTGAAGTTCTGGGTATCCTGATCTTCATCGTCTAGCCTGAAAAGGTTTTTCCCTCCAAAATCATATCCCGGTTCCGGTGCTGCTTCTCTTTCTTCTCTTGATTTAAAAGGAGAGGCTTTAGACGGATCCAGTCTGTCATTTAATCCAATTCTGATTTTTTCTGTAGTACCGGCAAACTTTTTATTGTCGTTTGAGAAACCTGTTGCAATAACAAGTACGCTTACTGCGTCTCCAAGTTCTTCATCAGCTCCAACTCCGAAAATAATGTCTGCTGTATTTCCAGCTTCTTTCTGGATGTGGTCCATAATGATACCGATTTCATCCATCGTTACTTCTTCAGCACCGCTTCTGATCAGCAATAATACATTTTTGGCACCTGTGATCTTATTATCATTCAATAATGGGGAATCCAATGCTTTTCTTACTGCTTCTGCCGCTTTATTTTCACCTGAAGCAGATCCGGTAGACATCAACGCTGTCCCTGAATTTTGAAGTACAGATTTAGCATCTCTAAAGTCAATGTTTACATCAAAATATCCGGTAATAACTTCTGCCATCCCTTTGGCTGCATTGGTTAATACTTCATCGGCTTTTGAGAATCCCTGTTTGAATCCAAGGTTTCCGAACTGCTGTCTTAGTTTATCGTTATTGATTACAATTAATGAATCAACATTATTTCTTAATTTGTCAAGACCGTTTTCGGCCTGTTCAAGTCTTCTTTTTCCTTCGAAGCTGAAAGGAACGGTAACAATTCCTACCGTTAAGATGCCCATGTCTTTTGCCACTTTAGCGATAACGGGAGCCGCACCAGTTCCGGTTCCACCACCCATTCCGGCAGTAATAAAAACCATTTTGGTATTTTGGCCCATGGCTGCTTTGATTTCTTCAATGCTTTCGATGGCTGATTTTTCTCCTACTTCAGGATCAGCACCAGCACCAAGTCCTTCAGTGATGGTTGTTCCCAACTGAACTTTATTAGCAACGGGGTTATTATCCAACGTTTGAGCATCCGTGTTACAGACCACGAAATCAACTCCGTGAATACCTTTTTCGTACATGTGCTTTAGGGCGTTGTTTCCACCGCCACCTACACCAATTACTTTTATGATTGATGAATTTCCTTTTGGTAAATCAAATGAAAATCCTTGTGTGCCTATATTTTCCATTATGTCTGTATTTACTATTCTACTTCTTCAAAGAATTTTTTAACTTTTTCCATAAGCGACTGTCCGAAAGTAAGTCTTGCCGCTCTTTTATTTTCCTGTTGTTCTCTTGCTGTTTCCTGTTCCTGAACAGGCGCCGCTGGCTGGGGAGCAACATTGGTTTCAACAGTTTTTGCTGCCACTTCTAGTTGCTGTTTTTCCAAGACGGCTTCTTCTTCATCTATAATTATCTGCTTTTTGTCACGGATTTTTAAACTTTCCATTAATAACCCGATAGACGTAGCAAATTCAGGACCTTTTAAGAACTGGTTTTTATCGTTAGCGATATATTCGTTAGCGAAACCTATTCTGCTGTCAAAACCTGTGGTATAATTAGCAAGCTGACGAAGGTATTTCAGGTTGGAACCACCTCCTGTCAGAACAATTCCTGCAATCAATTTTTTCTTTTGCTCGAAAGCTCCATAGGCTTTCAACTCTGTATTTACCATTTCCAGGATTTCTTCAACCCTTGCATTGATAATCTGTGCCAAGGTTTTAAGAGAAATCTCTTTGTCTGGTCTTCCGTGAAGTCCCGGGATTGTTACAAAGGTACTATCTTTTTCCAGTTCTGGAACAGCAGAACCAAATTTTACTTTCAGTTGTTCTGCGTGTTTTTCTATAATGGAACAGCCTTCTTTGATGTCTTCCGTAATAATTCCGCCTCCGTAAGGGATGACACAAGTATGACGAATGATATTATCTTTAAATATAGCGATATCTGTTGTACCACCACCTATATCTACGATGGCAACACCCGCTTCTTTTTCTTCTTTGGTAAGAACGGCTTCTGAAGACGCCAGAGGCTCTAAAGTAAGCGCTTCCATTTCCAATCCGGCTTCTCTTACACATCTTGCGATGTTTCTGATGCTGCCCATTTGTCCTACGACAACGTGGAAATTAGCTTCTAAACGTTTTCCGTGCATTCCTACAGGTTCCTGAATTTCACCTTCGGAATCCACTTTATATTCTTGGGGAAGTACATGGATAATTTCTTCTCCAGGAAGCATAACCAGCTTTTTAACCTGATCTTTTAAGGCTTCTATATCGTCATCCGTGATAAATTTATCAGGATGTTCACGCATTATATAATCGGAGTGCTGCAGAGAGCGGATGTGCTTTCCTGCAATACCTACAGTGACTTTTCGGATGGGAACACCAGCACTGGACTGTGCTTCAGACACAGCAGCCTTGATGGAATTAATGGTCTGCGAGATATTGTTCACAATACCTTTGTGAACGCCAAGACTTTTGGCCTTTCCTACACCGAGAACTTCAATCTTCCCGTGTGCATTCCTCCTTCCGACAATCGCGACTATCTTTGTTGTCCCGATGTCCAGACCTACTGAATACTCTTGATTTTCCATTTTTTATATCGATTTGATTTTTTTATGTTTTTTTCAGTCTTTAATTTTAATACGGAAGCAGAAGCATTTATTATTATACCGCTGTTTCCGGGTTTTCTATTCTATTTTTACTTTTGCCTTTGGTTTGGGCGCCGGTTTTTTTTCAATCTTTTTTTGAGTTTCTTTTGGTTTTGATGCTATTTTATTTTTTTTACTTTCCTTTGGTTTTGATGAAGCTGAGACTGTTTTTTTTGTCTCTGCCAGTTTATTGGCTGCTTCAGGCTTTTTTGCGACAGGAGAGGGAACTTTTGCCAGCTCTTTATTTCCGGCCATTAAAATACTGTCATTTCCTTTGAAATTAGGATTTAAAGTGGTGACAATCTGGTTTTGATATTTCACAGAAATCATATTGTATTTTTGCGGATCCTGATACACCATGTATTTCTCTATGAAAGCTTTGAATCCTTTTACTTTAAATTCAATATTATCCAGATCACCTATTTCCACTTTATAGTTTCCTTCGCTGGTCAGCAGGTTATAATCGTCTTTATATTTTGAGATGCCGATGAAGTATTTTTTACTAAAATCATCTTTATCAATTTTTTCTACCAGTTCAGCCAGCTTTTGATATTCATCGGGCTGTACATTCCCTGTTACAAGCATACACGGATGGGAATAGGATCTAGAAATGGGGAATTCTATTCCTTTTTCATCGACATAAAAGTCCTTTCCGTCTTTATTCAGCCTGAAAACAGGAACTCTTTGTTTGATATCCAGATTAAGTTTTCCGTTCAGATTCAGATATACATTCGCACTGTCCACAGCCGGCAGCGAATTGATTTTCATTTCCAGTGCGGGAATGTCAAGATCGCCAACGTTCCTTGATGGATTTTCTTTGTGTACAATATTTCTGATGTCATTTTCATCGATAAAATAGACCGGAGTTTTCTCATTCATTTTTACAGAAATTTTGTTATCCGTAATCTTCTGGCTGCCGAATCTCTTCAAGGAGAAACTAAGCAGAAAACCAAGGAGGATTACTGTGATAGCAATTTTTAATATTCTGTATTTATTCTTCATAATCTAGTATACAATGTAAAAAATATAATGCACTTATTTGTTTTTATATTTATTTTATTTTTAATTTTTGACTTATTTTTTGCTGTTTCTATAATTTGTTTTATTCAGCGCTTAACCATTCTACAATTGGGTCATACAGGGTGTCTATATTTCCTGCTCCAACGGTAAGAAGAATGTCAAAATCTTTTCCTTTTATTGTTGCAAACGCATCTGATAATGCGGATACTTCTTTTTGTTCTAACTGTACTTTTTCCAGCAGCCAGCTTGAGGTAATGCCTTCAAAATTTTCCTGAAGTTCTCTTGCGGGATAAATGTCAAGGAGAACTAATTCATCTGCTTTGCTTAAGCTTTGAGCAAAACCATCTGCAAAATCTCTTGTTCTGCTGAAAAGATGAGGCTGGAAAGCCACCAATAATTTTTTATCCGGATAAAAAGTTCTGATCGAATCTACCACAGCATTGATTTCAGTCGGGTGGTGGGCATAATCGTCAATATAAATTTTACCGTTTTTATAGATATGTTTGGTATATCTTCTTTTAATTCCTTTAAAATTGGCAATTGCTTTTTTTAATGTTTCAAAATCAACTCCTAAATTGTTTAGGATTGCCAATGCAACCGTTGCGTTTTCTACATTATGAATCCCCGGAATGTCCCACACGAAATCTTTTACCGTTTCTGTAGGCGTATGGAAGTCAAAATAGATTTTATCATAATCCATACGGAGATTGTCTGAATAGTAATCTGCTTTTTCGTTAACCGCATACGTGTGATGGTTTCTGCCAATTTCAATTCCTTTTCTTACAAAGAGTTTTTTGTCTTCCGGTACTAATGCCGCAAACTGCTTGAACCCTTCTTCAATATGGCTTACATCACCATAGATATCAAGGTGGTCGGCATCGGTAGAAGTTATCACTGCCCAGTCGGGAGACAGGCTTAAGAAGCTTCTGTCATATTCATCTGCTTCTACCACCGAATAGGCAGAGCCATTATATAGGAAGTTTGATTTAAAATTCTCGGAAATACCTCCTAAAAAGCATGAAAATGGAAGATCTGCCTCTTTGCATAAGTGCGAAAGCAGGGTAGAAGTTGTAGTTTTGCCATGCGTTCCTGCAACGGCAATACATTCTGTATTTTCAGTGATCAGTCCTAAGACTTTTGCGCGTTTTAAAACTTCAAAATTATTTTGGTTAAAATAATCTAAGATATCCAGCTTTTTGATCGCAGGAGTATAAATAATTAAGGTATTTTCTTTTTGAAGGGAAGTGATCCTTTCATCAATACCATCTTCGAAAACAATATCAATACCCTCATTCATTAATAACTGAGTGAGTTTGGTGTTGGTTTTATCATAGCCTAATACTTTTTTACCTGATGCATTGAAATAACGTGCCAAAGCGCTCATTCCGATACCTCCGATTCCAACGAAGTAAAAAGTTTGATATGTTTCTAAATTGTTCATTCTTATTTTCTTGTATTTATGTAATATGTACAGAGCATTTATGATGTTCTTTACTACATATTACAATTATACTTTTACAGTTTTTTTATTATTTCATCTACAATCTCTTTTGCTGCATTAGGCTTGGCAAAATATTCCAGATTGTTTGACATTTCTTTTCTTATATTTTCATTCTCGCAGATTTCTGTCAGGGTATTCCAGAATTTTTCCTGCATTTCAGAATCTTTTACCATTTTGGCGGCATTCTTTTCCACCAGATTCATGGCATTTTTGGTTTGATGGTCCTCTGCCGCAAAAGGGAAGGGAATCAGCAAAACGGGTTTGCGGGCTACTGCCAGTTCTGAAATGGCAATGGCACCTGCTCTGGAAACGATAACATCTGCCGCAGAATAAGCGGTTTCCATATCTTTGATGAATTCCTTGATTTGAATTCCTTTGTTAGTTGCGGTTTGCTGGCTGTCAGAATTTCCATTAACCGGAACCTGACAAGTATCAACAATTTCTTTATAATCAAGTTTTCCTGTCTGCCAGATCAACTGATAGTCTTTACTGATCATCTCTTTTAAATGAGACTTCCAGGCATTGTTTAATGTTCTGGAGCCTAAAGACCCGCCTACGGAAAGAATGGTAAGTTTTTCCGTATCCAGACCCATTTTTTCTTTTGCCAGCTTGGTTTCCAGCATTCCGGAAACTATGTTTTCCCGGATAGGGTTTCCTAAGAATTTGATTTTTTCAGTCGGAAATCCGTCTACTTTCGGATAAGCAGTAAAAACAGCTTTTGCTTTTTTACTTAATATTTTATTGGTTACCCCGGCATGGGCATTCTGTTCCTGAATGAAAATGGGAATTCCCAGTTTTCCTGCTTCATATAAAGCGGGTCCGCTTGCAAAACCACCGGTTCCCACTGCAAAATCCGGAGCGAAATCTTTAATAATTTTTTTAGACCTTGATAAGCTTTTTAAGATTTTAAAAGGCAACCCTAAATTGGATAACAGGTTTCCTCTGTCAATTCCTGCGATATCTATTCCTTCAATTTTATAACCGGCCTGCGGAACTTTTTCCATTTCCATTTTTCCGTTGGCACCAATGAACAAAAATTCTGCATCAGGAAATCTTTTTCTGATTTCATCTGCAATGGCAATGGCCGGGAAGATGTGTCCTCCTGTTCCGCCGCCTGATAATAATACTTTTAATTTTTTGTTCATTTATATAATTTTTGAGATTGCTTCGTTGCTTACGCTCCCCGCAATACCATTATGCGATATCATTTATTTCTGCAACACTTTGCCTTTTGCCCATTCCTTCTTCATCATATATCTGTATTCTTGAGCTTATATTTAAAATAATTCCCAACTGCAAATAGGTTACCAACATGGATGTTCCTCCGTAACTTATTAATGGCAGCGGCTGTCCTGTTACAGGAATCAGGTTGATGGCTACGGCTATATTTACCGAAAGTTGTATAAAAATCATCACCCCGAGACTGAGGACGAGCAGGGACCCGAAAAAGGCCGGCATTTTGCTGGCAATCATCACGATCCTTATCATCATAATTAAATAGAGACTGATCAGAAAAACAGCTCCGATTACTCCATATTCTTCTACAATAACCGCGAAGATAAAATCGGATGCGGACTGTGGAAGCATTTGTTTTAAAGCACTTTTCCCCGGACCCATTCCTGTAATACCTCCATGCACAATGGCTGCTTTAGCCTGCATTACCTGATAATTTTTTGCTTTTACACTTTCGTCGTCTACGTCTGC
>Ga0153980_1000958_pt1 | contig 12495 bp, 13 predicted proteins | sample TSGA064MetaG_FD_104722 | JGI IMG/M metagenome (GOLD analysis project Ga0153980, IMG submission 104722) | Attine ant fungus gardens microbial communities from Georgia, USA - TSGA064 MetaG | ecosystem: Host-associated > Fungi > Mycelium > Unclassified | place: USA: Georgia, Magnolia Springs State... | reverse complement strand
TATGATACATCCGGTCTGAGACAGAATGTAGACGGTCTGCATCATAAGGCGCTAGTAGCCAAGGCTCATGCCTATTGGCCCCCAGCTAGACTGGAATCATCAATTTTAGAGCTCCACGGGACTCTACATGTCGGTCGTACCGGCTCGGTGATGACACAACGCGGATACTTACTCTGAATGCTAGAAAGTCCATTGTAATCGTGGTCATACAGTTGATCGCAATACGTTCCAGACTTGGCTCTCAGAGGCCAACCCCAAGTGGCTGGAATATGCACAAAAGTTAGAATGTACAGGTAGTCAACCTAAAAGAAATCCAGATGGAGACGTATGTTAATGAGATGCTATTTATTAACATTCATGTTGACATACCATTGCATGACAGGTTGCCATCGAACATCTCGGAATATCCTATTCTGATTTCCAAATACCGGAATGTCCTGATTGCCTAGCTGAGAATCGCCATAATACAGTTGTGAGTTACTAACGGCAAAGCATCCACACTCGCTCTTGAGCTTAGAATTGCAAAAAGCATAAACCTCAGGTAATATTCTTTGGGGAATCGTTACCACAATCAATCAAAGATGAATCGTGAGGATGCTGCCTTCTTGGATTCCAGCCACAACTTCATTTCGTCTGCGCAGGTACCGAATCATCGATGCGTGTGACCGTCTACTTGTTGTAGGGACGACACTCGCCACGTATTCGGCTTTCAGGTCTGTATTTTTACCCCTGGCACCTACTTTTTGACAGTCCGCTCCAACTTCTTCTGCTTCATTGTCAACTCTGGAGATAAATACTGATGACCTCTGCTCGCCAGATTACTGCACCATGCACTCGACAGCCAGAAACCCGTACTGCTTCTCAATGTCGGGCCGACACGTGCGGATACGATTCCTGATGTTCAGAAAGTTGACTTTCCTTCTGGATCGGTATTATGCCAAGCCGCAAAACTTGTACTGTACGTTTTGTTCATAAAATTGGTTCTCTCATTTCTTAATCCTGAATTCCCATCTATCTATAATTTTCCACGTACCTCAACTTGATCAATTGCGATTTCTATGACTGACAAACTAGTGGAGAACAAGCTGGCGGAAATCAAGTCATTCGTGAAATGTTACAGAGCGACACCTATGTCAAGAAAGAAAAGGCTGAATAGGAGAGATTATACAAGCCGAGCGGTGTTTACTGTCATTGACTACTGTTATTGGTTATCGATCAAAATTCGCTATCATTTGAACTACGCGATTCGATGATTAACTCGCACGAGTTATGGTGAATATTAAATAAGTCGATGAGTAACGTGACGAAATTGCCCTAAATAAAATTCACTAATTACAATACATTACATATTGCGTATGGCTATAGCCATGAAATTTATGGATGGAGGAATGAATACATCTAGAACGTCATATTATCCAGAACGTCATGTCCAATAGAGCAGAGTAGTGATGACGGATCCTTGAAATTTACTGGCGGTGCAAGTTTCAGAAAGTTGAAACGGAGAATGAAATGAGAATCGACCGGGTTAGAAAATTGAAGGCGATGTTAAGAGACAAAAGCCTGAGATGACGTTTTTCGAGGTAGTCAAATGAATCACCTACCCCTTTTGGAAATAAAATTGACTACTGCCTCCAAAGTACACTCACTATTCAAAAGTGGCAACTATCATCGTCCACTCGGCTGTGGGCGGCATGTCCCGTCACAAGTGACAAGTTTTCTGCAGAGTCACATTCCGTCTAAATGCCTCATTAAAACATCATCAAAGAATTGCCCATCCCCGGTCGAAAAGTGGAGGATATGCAAGGACATCATCGGTGAAGATACAACGTAGGAGCTTACAATGATTTCCGAAAGAATTGATATCAGCAAAATTTTCGAGCTTGAGAAATTCAAACATGACCCAAACATCCACTTTTAGTGCACACTTACATGGTTGCAGTGTTGATTTGAGGACCGGTACCTTGTCGATGAATTCAGATTTGGAAATAAGGTACACCCGTGGTTACACCGTATTGCCCTCTGATGGAAAGGTGACATGTGCTAAATGAAATGTCAAATCACGATTTACGCTGTCGGCCAAGTATCCGACAAGTTGGCTGAGGTTTGAATCGCCAGTCGTCAGTGCCAAGGGGTGAAAGCTCTTTCTTATTCCGTCATGCATTGTGGGACTTGAAATGGAAGATTCACATGACGACAAATGGCCGATAGAATACTTAGAACAATAATAGCACTGCTCTTCGGCACAAGGGCCCCTGTGTTTTCCCATGCCTTCATTCATTCCTCCTTCCAGTCTACCTGCATGACCATCCTTTAAAATCCCTCCCTTCCAGCATTCTTCGCTTCAGACATCCGCTCTTTTGCACCCATGCATCTTGCGCTCGCCTTCATTAACACTCTTCTCCCAGTCCTTAGTCTTGCCGGCAAGACTCACCAGCCATCTGCACTTCGCAGCCGACATTTCAAGCATGCGAATGTCGAGCATGTGGATGCCCGGAACGTCAAACGCAGTGATAATATCACTGTATCTTATTCCTACGGATCCAATCCCCCATATCACGTGGAAACACACTACGAAGGCGAAGACTTCTTCAAGTATGTATCTGGATTGTCGTATGTCAGTATTGTTCTTGATGTGTGTTGCCAGTTATTGGGATTTTGAGGCCGAAAGCGATCCAACACACGGTTCAGTCACTTATCAGTCGCGGGACCAAGCCATGAACAAAGGTCTTGCTTATGTGAAAAACGGAACGACAGTTTTAAGTGTGGATACCAACTCTGCTATGCCTTCCAGTGGAAAGCGTGATTCGTGAGTTGATTTTCGTTTGACAGTTTCTGTCATTTTGACTTGCTTGCTGCCTGTTCAACAGAGTCCGCATTTCAAGCCAGAAGAAGTGGGATCGAGGTCTTTTCATCGCCGACATTGCCTTCATGCCTTATGGATGCGGCGTCTGGCCCGCTTACTGGTCCGTAAACCCTGAGAATTGGCCAGGTGGGGGAGAAATAGACATAATTGAAGGCGTAAACAACCAACAGGGAAACCAGTACACTCTTCACACTGGCATACCCTGCACTATCCCGTCAGATGGCAGAGACCTTGACGCGTCAAGCAACTTGATTTCATCTGATTGCCAGACCTACCCCGACGACAACCGTGGGTGCGCTTTCTTGGACCCCGACACTAGCTCATACGGAGCTGGATTCAACGCTGTCGGTGGAGGTGTGGTTGCTCATGAGTGGAACGAAGATCATATCAGAGTGTGGCACATACCTCGAGACAGGATACCCGAAGATATCAAGACTCAGAATCCTAATCCAACTTCGTGGGGTGAACCGGCTGCTGAATGGTCCTCCAAGTACTGTGACATCGAGAAAGCCACTTTCCAGCATGCTTTAGTAATAGATATCACCCTTTGTGGTGACTGGACGAATGGTGTCTATCCCCAATCAGGTTGTCCCGGTACTTGCCAACAAGCTATTGCTAATTCTTCTAATCTCCAGAGTGAGTCCCAAACTTCTTTCTGAGCTAGCAGTCCTAACTGGTGACTTTAGATGCAAAGTGGGGGATTAACTCCATAACTGTCTACCAATCTTGACTGTCATCCTTGGTGGTTTTACCTGGTTTTTTTTTCTTTGGGAGCCGTTTCGGCAATGATGATTTATAAAATATTTCGTAGACAAAGCGTATATACATTCACGTGGACTTTGTGTTTGCTTGTTTGAAAGGGGTTAGAATACCTTTTTAAGTATTTGGTTCCTGATCCTCAGATTTAGAAGCCGATCTCGATAACCTCACATTGGATTCTCGTTGGAAAACTTCTACTTTAGTCCGCATTGTCCAATTAATTAACGAAACATCGTTGGAAAGGAGGTTTGTTATCTGTTAGAAGGTGAGGAATTGTGATACATACATGAATCCGAGGCAAAAACCATGACGTTACCAGTGAATTCGTTTGTGTATATGATGAGCGCTGATCATGACGCTGGGAAACTTCACCCAACCTCATGTCGTGTAATATGATTATGACTGCTCAGGGAGACACCCCTGGCCCAAAAAACGTTCTTATCGTGTCACTTGACATCGAAATTGGTAAGAGAGGGGTAAGTAATTGTACCGAAGGTCAAGATGGCAATATAGTAAGATTCTCGTATCCCGAAATTGAAGTGTTCGAGAACAGCGGGAATAGTGCTGTCGAGACAATCACAGAAGGTATTGAGATATTTTATCCTTCCGCGCGGAGCAGTCACTTTGAAGGCAGTCTAGTAAATTTTCTTTAAATGATGATGGTCGTCTTAGTGTACAATATGACTAGATACAGTCGACCCTGATGACCCATATCTGTAATAGCCCAGACTCTGCAACCCGTGGGATTTTCCATTTCCCAGGTCACTCTGGAGATATTTTGCAGATGCATTAATTTAGCTCTTGGAGTGTCGATGAATGCGATGAATGAGTTTGACTAGACGCTCGCATTACACCGAAGCGATGATGCTAATGATCAAACTTTTTATTGAACTAGATGTTAATACTAATTGATACTCCCCTCGGAACCCAAAAACGGCATAGATGAGGAACAAATCAAGAAACTGTGATTCCGAATCATCTTGCTGGTTACCAGTTGTCGCTTCTACAAAACAATAGATTTTGAGGTGTAGACGATGGAGCTAATTACCAATTACACGAAAATGTCTGAGAAGTGAGACAGATTCAATTTTGGAGTACGATGTATCTAGGTAGCAGGTTTTGTCAACTGAGGCGCAGAACTGGAAGCTAGGAGGTTTTTTGAGCCTAATTGGCATTGCATAACTGTAAAGAAGACTCAGGGTAAGGTCTGAGCTAGATAAGTGAGACCAAAAAATGAAACATTAGGGATGTTCGGTAGTAACGTCATCGGCTCGTACGAAACGGACCAAACACTCGAAGACAGTGATTATTGGAAAGAGCTCCGTCGTATGTGCACGACTCCATTTCGACTCTGAGAGTATACTGTGCAAATAGTCCATCCTTAGTAAACCAAGAGTCGAATGGCGTTTTCCTTATTCCTATCCTCTTGTTAACATCCCAAAAGTATAACTTGCCTTCAATAAACTATCATTGAGAAGATACTTTTTAGCATGACTGAAAAGCAGTTCAGAACTGTAAAGGTGAGCTGAAAGCACTGCTTGCACCAATTGTGCTAAAACAGTCAGTGTGATGGGGTTCGAACGTCCAAGTGTATCTGTCACGTAGTGACATACCGTACTCAAGTCTCGTGCTCCAACAACTCAGCTCCCTCATATCTTATCACACAGCATCTCTCCAAATGATGAAAATATTTTTATATTTCAATCCTTTACATCGTCTATCGAATTTGGAGTGACTTGACAGTCATCATCTCGCCAACTATCACCCGTGCTTCCCGAACCAATCCCAAGAATAATCAAACCATTATCCCAGTTGGCAGCCAGACTACAACAAAAATCGTTGGATTTCTTCAAGCCCCTACTCGACTCACGCTTGTCGACGAGGTTGCAGCTATGACTGAAATTGCACACAGTATTTGTCAGCATAACTGTATCCATGCCGCGCACGAAGAACGGATGCACTTTGGCCAAGCGGATCAGGACGACGCAGACAAACCAGAGATCGAAGGTGAAGTATCTAGAATGTTCAAATCTGAGCTTTCCGACGGCACAATGACAGTGACTGCTATCGACTACAAGAAATTGTCAGAGATGGTCGGTCAAACGACTTCAAAGCATTTAATTTGATATACTCAATTTGACCTCCTGCCTTCAACACGCATTGGTACGTCACATTGGATTCAGAATTATGTTCTACAATATGCAAACTTGTGTCCAGATACGGAGGATCTAGTTGATAAAGCCCGATATAAAGGCAAATGGAAGTGTGGGCGAAGACTACTACTATACGGGTAAGATAGGGATGGTATTCAAGAATGTAACAGTAGGGCGAAGGCAAAGATAAAGTAAATAAACTGCGACTCTTCGGGTCCCTGACCGGAGTATCCTTCCAGGTGTCATCAACAGTTGGCTTCTGTCAGGTGGCGATGGCCCATGCCAAGATCCCAAGAATTTCGGGAGTGTCTCAACCACTTTGCGAGTGCCTAGGATGTCCAGGGGTATATGGAAGGTGAGACCTCTAGGACATGACGGCGGGCCTCGCAACGGCGGCATCCGTGCAAGATCAGCCGAGGCTCATCGCATGAGCAGAATGTACTCTCAGCTTAACTACACATAGTCATACATAAATAAGCTCCTGCATACCTGTGGCCTAGGCGGTATTGCATGAGGCTTCCACTCTTGACGTGGTCAAAGTGACAGGGGAAAGCGGTCAGCCTAGGAAGTTGTCCCTGCTGCGGGCGATCCTTCCCAATTTTTGTCCAGACCCCTGTAATATCTCTTCGAGCACGACATAGCATGCGCAACGTTGTGGGATCAAATGTTCCGATGTGCCTTCAGTACAAAACAATTTAGATTTTCACCTTTCCGATGTAACCAATAGTCTGGAAAAGCCCATACACACAGCTCGGACCTGCTCCCGAATGCCATAGGTTAATTTTAAGAGAGTACATGTCAAGTGGGTGGTAGAAAGAAGAAAGGAAGAACATATTAACTTGTTCAAACGAACAAGGAAAAACTTTTGTGAACATCGAATTGATTTAGCTTTCAGTGCATGGAGTTGAAACAAGAGAGAAGTCGGATGAGTTCAACTATAGAGGAGAGTGATTGCTAGTAGGGACTCGATCGCTACAAGCCAATGACTGTTGAAAGAACGCAAATCGACATCGTTAGATATTTCTGATTCTCGTAACCAGAAAGGAGCTATTAACATCATTGGACCGGGGGAAAGGTTGCATTATATTACGAGTTGTTCTCTCGTTTGAATTATTCTATACTCATTTCAGGTTGGGGTGGACCGGCAAATTGTTACAAAGCTTGACATTGAGTATGGAAGGAAACGCCATGCAAGAAGGCTATCAGGAACCTGACGAGGGGACGACAAATTTGAAAGATAGAGATTCTTTGCTGCGTAAAGACTTTCGTGCCCAAGAGGAAGATGTTTAGAATCTCGATCCTGAAGGTATCAATTCTAATAACCGCGTATTCTCACACTATCTATAGAACCCGTGGGGGCCCTCGATCAGATAGCTTCTGAAAACGGCATGACTTTGCTCTCCCTTCATGTCACCAAAGAACGCTCAAGGATCAAATGAGCAGAAGAAGTAGATCATGTTCTCCTTTCTTCCCCTTGTTCAAGGTTTAAGCTATTTGTAGGTTTGGAGGTACTTGTATGAACGAAACGGCAAGTGATATATAGATTATCTATCGAGGGTCGAGCAGCTAAAAATTTTTGTGCAGAGAGATAGTAGAGAAAGATTTGTGGACAACTTGTGCGTTCTCGAGTCACCTTATGACCCCAGACTTCATGCTTTCGTCCTGAATGTCGGTTCCTCCAGAACAACCCAAGCGACCTCTCATCAATCGCCCAAGCCCAATGGCATTTTGGTAACATCACTCATCATCCAAGATTGTTTCAGATTTATTATATGCTTTAGGCTCTGGGCGACTCCATACCCATCATTGATCTTCGGTACGTGCCTGAGACCTTCTGGTTTTTGGCCATAATAGAACTCTTTGTACTCTAAGGACTGAAACCTCGCAGAAACGGACGGATGCAAGAAAGTACAAAGAAACACTGGAGAAATCGGCCGTAACTGCCAAGTACCTCCGTCAAAATATGGGTGGGGATAGGAAGGGAGCCCCCCGCCCTGGTCCTTTCCGGGAAAAACCAGCTCCAAAAGGTACCCACAATACCCTGTGCGCCTATACTCGTCTATGGATGCCCATATCATCTCAACGAATTACATCCTTTCTCAGTCGATCACAAGCCCTGGTGTTTGAAAGCTACTATGATGGCACATCCATAGCTGACAGCATTCCAGATTCCAATAGTATCAGTACCGGCCGTATCAGACGTTCAGAAACTGAACGCAAACAATATTTCATAAATGAGCCTGAATGCGATTCCTTCAAAGCACATCGCGCACTGTGTACCAGATGTAGAAAATGGGTGCGTTTGTCTACTAGGCAAACATACAGTGTAAAGCCTTGGGAATTGCATCGGACTAGATGCGATCAGAAAATACCTGCGTAAGTTCTGAAGTCGTTTTCGGTGCCTGGGCGTCCTGACACGACTGTAGGAAGCCAACCTACAAGAATCTTGGACTTGTGGCCAATCCGTCTTTCGTTGTCCCTAGAACCGAGAAGGTCCGAAAAGTGCTCCTTGAATTGGATGACACTACCTCCACAGTAGAATCTCTGCGAATCAAGTGTACATCATGCCAACAGTGGGTCTTCCTGGAAGAAAAATATAGCTTGAAGAGCTGGGCAGCGCATAAATTTGCCTGTAACAATAATCTCGAGTACATTATTTCCTATCATCCAAATTGTCTATCTGCTCATCCAAGTCTTAAGTCCCACAGATATTGTGAAGGCACTTGAACGGAAGTTGTATTTCTTCTGTGATATCCAATTCAAGTGCTTCCTGGATCCTCATTTGGTTGAATGCGCGACTTGCGGCCAGAAGATCGTACTTAACCCCGACGTAGACTATGATGTCCAAACCTGGCTGCTACACAAGAAGTACTGTCAACCGTACGTTTCTCTGGGTTTATTCTTGTACTTCCACTGAAAGACCTTTTCAGTAATTCTGGGAGTTTTCAGGGTCCAAAGGCTGCTCACAATATGTCATCAGCTCCTCATAAAGGGTTTCATTCTCCAGGTGCTCCCTTAGAAGCGGGGGTAACTCAAGCCGACCATCCTTTACCTCGATTTCAAACTAGATCAATGATACCTGATGCAGAAAGCGTTCTGACGCAGGCTCAACCAATGTCGACAGCAGATGGTGAACGCACACTCATCCCGTCACCTTCTGCAGCAGTTTTGGGATCGTCTGTCTCGATGTTTCCTTTGCTACCTAGTGCAACCGCTACGCCAGGTTCCAAGTTCCTCAAACGCAAGCGCGAGTCTTTTGCAGACGAGCCTCAGCTATCTGAGGACATGAATATGGACGAAGAGCCCCATGTACAGCGCTCACGCACAGAGATTTACACCCTTTGTGATGATCCTAGCGGCCTGGGATGGTTCCTCCTCCCTTTCAAAGCATTTGTAAAAGGTTTCAAGCAAAGTTTGACGAATTCATGATCACGTGATCTCCTTTTATGTGCCCAGTCTTGCTTCCTTCCTTTAACGAATAGTTACTTATCGCTGTCATTGCCTGTCAATGCTATGAGCGAGTATTCATCTTGTGAACCCAGCTGCACTTATTCAACCACCACTACAAAGATCATAAATCTTGAATAAAATCTTATCACTGCAGCATCACTTCCCATAAGTAAGGGAATCCATGTCTGAATAATAGTTGAATGTTACATAGTTAGTTTTTTTTTGAGATAATGTAATGCTAACAAGTGCATATTATAAGATGTCTTTAGAGTCAAGTCCAGCATCTCTGGCCAATGGTCCAAAATCATGTACCATTTATATCAAACTGTAAACCGAACCATTGTATCAATGGTACTGTTCAGGTCCCCGAAGTATTGAATTGGCCGCTTACAGAAGCCAAAAGACATAAAACTCGCATTTGCAACAGATAAACTCATCACACCTCACACCTCACACAGGACTTCCAAGTCAGCATCATCTTGCTGTAGATATTAATTTTCGCAAGCTTGGTCTCATTATTGGATGTCAAAGGAATATATATCAAACCTAATTCGTGTTCTGATGAAGTTGGTGTGTACCATTACCATCATGAATTAGATTGCCGCGCTACCCAGGACAGAAGATGAATTTGGCTTACAAGTATCATACATTTCGTGACTAGCATTGTTGGTGGAAATGACTAAGATACTGGCTGAAATACGGCAATGTAATTAATCTTCCATTTGGCATCTATGGAATGTTAGCCTCGACCAAGAAGACTTTATTGATGTTACCCACTCTCGAAATTTGATGGATCGGCCACCGCCTGCTCACAAGTACCTGGACAGCCTGACGTCCCGTACTCTAAGCCAGCCCAATCACCGCATAGAGTTGAATCAATAACCAACGAGAGACCATGAAAATGCTGGGCAATATCACAAGTATCTGAACTCCAGTATGCTGCTGGGGAACCCCAAGTACTTGGATCTGGGGAATTGCTTTGGACATTTATCGGAATATCATTGCGAGAAAAAAACCAGGCTGTGATTCCCGTGGATTCTATCAGGTGAATGAAGACTCCACCATTCGCGTCCTTGAAGCCTTGGCCGTAGGACCTAGCATCAGTGTCCTGGTATGCGCACCCAGTATTACTGCTCTTTGTTACTGCACATTGGGCTGAGCTGCCCGGTTTTCCAGTTATGCTTACGGAGCCTCTGGATGCTGTGCAACCTTGAGAAGTATGGAGGGTATACTGATTCGTGGTACCCATATTAACACCTTCAACTACGTCTATCTCACCTGCAAAAACGTGTAGGTGAGACGTAATTCACTCTGTAAGTCTGCGCACCTCCGTTGGGCCAGTCAGCACCCACATGCCAATACGCTGGCCAGACACCACATCCAAATGGTATCTGGGCAAAGTCTGCGATAAATAAACCACTGTCCCATGTCTTTTGGGAAGTTATCCGAACCCTAGAAAGTCGCTACGGTGAGTAGAATTCATTCGTCGCCCTGTTCGGCCACAGACTTACGAGTCACGATTTTGGCCTGGCTGAAGCGTCGTGGTATTGTCAACTGCGAGAACTACGGTGTCACCATCCATATAAGCTAGTCCTTTGGACTGCGCATCACTCTGGCTCTGATAGTTTACAGGTCCATGAGTCGGATCAGGTCCAGTGAAAAAAACCCATCGGCTGTGCAAGTATGTAAACAATGAAACAGAGCTTAGAGAATAAAGTTTGTTTCACCTAAATAAGTCTTGACCTCTGTACACGATGTCCTGTGTGAACGTCCTCCCGGAGTCGTTGGATTCGGTCAATTTGTTAGAGCCTGATGTGAAAGTGTCAGGAGGATAGAATGAGGGCTACAGTGATGTCTCAACAAACTATATGCAGAATAATATCGATATGAACTTTGCCTCCAATCCCTTCTAGCCAGAGAGCCAATTGCGAAAAAGAAGAATAATAGAACAGGTACGGAGAGCATGATGTCAAATTCTTTGGAGACTTTCGGAGCTCGAGAGAAATGTCGTCTATGAGCACAATGGTATGGCAAGGACCAGAGAGATCCGTCAAGGATTTGAGGGAGAGGATAAGTTAGCCAGATGGCCTGACCAGGGAGGAACAGAAACTCGATGGGAGATGGGCAATTTTTATACCATTGGAAGCCTCAATATTTCTCCGTGGCTGACTCGATGCCACATGCTTAGTCCAAAATATTATAAGCGAGTCCACTGTAAGCTGACGACGGCGAAAAATTAAGATAGGATCGAAGCCCAGACCGATCAAATTTCCATTTTTGACTAGCGTGGCCAGATAGAGGGATAAAAATAGTATATAAACCTTCGAGGTTGTGCATTGCTTTCAACGTCATCGTCCTCAGAGCTTGCAAGGAGCTCACTGTCTCAGCTATACGTGATTTCTGGATTTCCAGCATTATGATCCGGTGTGTGGCTATGTCACTCTGAAGTCTCATTTTTGCCATTCTTTTATACCTGGTCCCATGGAGATCTGCGGCCCGATAAGTAGGAAATACTACTACCAAATGAGTTGAACTGATACCAATCATCTATATAGACTTGAACTCAGATCGAGGCCAAAGCCCCCTAACTCAGAATTATCTCGTGGGTTTTTATAGAATATCGGAACGACACGAAAGATCTGAGCAAGTGCTGAGACAGTAAGCAGAGTGAGGTTGCCGCTATGCAGGGTGTTGAGAGACCGAAGCCATTCCTGGAGGATGTCCTAAGTTGGGAGGGTGTACACGCGCGACTTGTAAGCGACTTGTAAGTGATAAATCGGTTTCAGATACCTAAATTTCCTCGGATGATCGTTTTTGGTGTGAATGACGATGATAGACTAATAATGCTGTTGTTCGATGACTTTAGAGAACAGGGTGGTTTCTTTGGTTGAGAAAGTTTGATGTGGACTAGGACTTATGATCGAGGTGGTTTGCGGTCAAATTTTATGAGATCAGAGTCGTGTAATCATTAAAGTGAGGGATGAGGAAGAAATACTTCTGTGCTGGGGTCAAAATGTTCAATTTTGTGGAAAGAGTTTCCGAAGGGGGATGAATGGTCCAAGGAAATGGGCTTAAGAGTTGATGAAGATGCTAATTGGAGAGAGCAGTCTATCCTAAAACTAGCTATGTATTTATGCTACAAATCTGAGGGTCGACAATGAATGATAGATTAAAAGAGGTAACTCCAAGACACTAAGAAAATTTTACGTGCGACGAGGAGTGGATATCCATTAGCCGTTACCTATTCAGCCTGCCAACTATCCCCACACT
>Ga0153980_1000956_pt1 | contig 12526 bp, 11 predicted proteins | sample TSGA064MetaG_FD_104722 | JGI IMG/M metagenome (GOLD analysis project Ga0153980, IMG submission 104722) | Attine ant fungus gardens microbial communities from Georgia, USA - TSGA064 MetaG | ecosystem: Host-associated > Fungi > Mycelium > Unclassified | place: USA: Georgia, Magnolia Springs State... | reverse complement strand
CAGAACTGACTACAATAAAAAAATCTTTTTCATAGAATCCGCGAATCAATTATTTGCAAATCTTACCGTTTACGAGAATATGCAAGTAGCGGCCAAATTATGGAAACATGATGCTAATTTTGAATCAATCATTAACTTAGTCGGTGTTAACACGTACATAAACAAAAAAATTAAACACCTTTCTGCAGGTATGAAGCAAAAAGCCTTGCTCTCAGTCGCCATCGCTAGTGGTGCGTCTTTTCTGATTTTTGATGAGCCATTAAATGGTCTCGATATTGAAAATGTTGAGTACCTAACAACCGTCTTTCTTACTTTAAAAGAGCAAGGAAAAACATTACTTTTGTCATCTCATAATATTTTCGAAATAAGCAAGCTTTGTGATGCAATTTATTTTTTAGATAGCGGTATTCTGAAATCAGCGTCACTAGACTATCTACAATTAAAAGAAGAATACTACGAACTATATGCAACGAAAGGTCGTGCCTAAATGATAAAATTTGAACTAATTAAAATTTTTCGAGAGAAAACCACTTATTTTCTGTTTGCATTATTCGTTCTCGTTATTAGCGTTCCTTTTTTTCTAGGAAATGCCAATTTTAATTATGTAAAATATTACGAAGATAATTACTATGCCGGCATAACAACGATTGAAAGTATCAAAGATGACCCAACTGCAACAAGAATCGTTGAAGACATCAAGGAAACAAATGGTTATTTAAAAAAACTCATTGATTCTCTAAAGAAAGGAGATCAAAAAGCGATTGTTGAAAATGAGTATAACTTGGAAAAAAAAACGCTAGAAGGAATTCTAGATGGTAGTTTGCAAGCTAGATCAATTAGTGAACAAAAAAGTATAGTGGCCGTACTGGAGTATTTAAAAAACAATGGGCTAAATAAAACGAGTGATAATCCAAAAAAGATGGGCGTGATCCAATATCTAAATTTGGTTTTTTCTTCTCCTCAATTAATGCAAATTATTTTAATTCTGATTAGTTTCCAGATTGCTTATTTATTTAATTTAGACTATAAAAAACATAATTTCATTTGGTATTGTGTTTCTCCTAACTCTTATGTACGAACATATTACACCAAACTTTTTGCCATTGTTTTGTCGCTCTTTGCAAACCTACTCAGCGCATTTCTCCTTGTACTTGCATTTGTCTTTCTGAAAAATGGACTGGGTGCGTTTAATTACCCGATTGCCACCAGTTCGAAAAATATGGAAGTCAGTTTGATAGCAACAAATGACTTTGTCGTTAAAACAATCTTCTTTTTTATATTATTTCTAGCATTGTTAAGTTTAGTATTCAGCATTCTAACAAGTAATTTAATTCTAAATCTCTCTGTTTTAATTATTCGATTAGTGATCGGACAATACGATGTACTCAATACGTTACTTAACGAGAACTTAAAACCTTACATTCTCTTAAGCTACTTGGATATGCCTCATATTCTATTAGGTGGTGACATTATGAGACCTTTGCGAAATCCATTGTTAACCTATCAAAACGGGATCTTAATAACTCTTCTCACCATTCTCGTACTTGTCATAATCTCTCTAACTATCTTACTCTGTCCTTCTCAAAAGTTAATAGCAAAAACTAGAACCTAAACAAAAAAAACCACCACGACCGTCGTCTGTGGTGGAAATGAAGGTTGTTATTTACTCTTGGTAGGAGTAAGTATGAAAAAACCAATTCGGGATAATTGGCATAACGTAAGTATAGTAGTTTGTGCCTTTTTTATCATGAGTTTCAGCTATATTTTTTATAAAACTTTTATTAGAGCATCATTAACAGTCCTTTATTTAGATTCTTTAAAGCGTTTTCTTTTATTGAACATATTGTTTTAAACATTCGATTTCCTGTGCTACACTTACTTTTAGAAGGGGGATTTTATTATGGCAAATCAAAAAAAAGATAGCTTATCAACATTATTTTCTGAAGAAGTTCATGGACCGTTTGTTACTTTCTTGTTTAACACCCATGTCGCTCATCAAAACGTAGAAAAAGATTCGCTTGTTTTGAAAAATTTTGCAAAAGCGGCAAAAACACGCTTTGAAAAAAAATTTCCTGAGGAAAAATGGGCCGTTTTTCAAGAAAAAATTGACGCACTTCTAGCTGATGCTTCCTTCTGGCGCAACGGCACAGCAAGTGTTTCAATCATCTTATCTCCAGAGAACACCTTTGTTCAACGATTAGATGTGCCCGTTGACGATCAATATTACGTGGACACGATTCCTTATTTACTTGGACTAGTCAAAGACAAACAATTTAACTACCATTATTACCTACTTGCTCTAAATCGCGATTCAATGAAACTTTACAAGGTCGATCATACGACTGTGACTCCTGTTGAATTGCCTAAAGACGCGCCAACAGACGTGGTTACAGCTTTAGGTGATGAATTAACGGGGGGTAATTTAAACTTTTCAACTCAAGGTAGTTCTAACGGTTCTAAAGAAGGTGTCGCTTATCATAGCATCAATACTAAAGATAAAGAAGTTGAAATTGATTGGGTGAACTACTATCAAGCAGTCGATACTTTCTTAAAAGATCAACTGGATAATCCTGAAAAATTACCGCTTTATCTTTATGCTTTACCAGAAAACCAAACACTCTTTAAAAAGATTGCTAAAAATCCTTATTATGATTGCTCGATTTCAGTTGCTGCTTCACCTGCACAAGCAACCATTCAAGATATCCGCAGTGCTAGTGAAAAAATAGCTGCAGAGTTAACAGAAAAAGAAACAGCTTCTTATAACAAATTACTAGATCGTAAATTCTTAGATCAATTTACAGATATTTCGCCAGCGGCAGCTGACGGCAAAATTTCCCATCTTTTTATTGCAACGTCACTCTTTGTTACTGAAAACAATGAAATGTCATCTGAAGAGTACGATCGTCGCAAACTTTTAAACACCATTGCTTACCAAGTCATTCAAAACGGCGGTCAAGTTTTTGTTTTAGACCAAAAAGCTGCACCAGATGAAAAATCTTTAGCGGCTATCCTCCGTTATTAAAAACAGGCAAAAAGCCCATTGTAAGAAAGCGCCTTACAATGGGCTTTTTTTCTGAGACTTATTGAAACAGCACTATAACAGCCTTATCTTCACTTTCTAGTTTTTAAAAAACATCCGATAAAAAAGAAAATAAGGTTATCGCTATACAAAAACCAGTTAGTATGCTATAGTAATAGATGTAGTTTTTGTTCGGTAATATGGGTAGCTGTTTCAAATAAACATCTTCCACATTTTTCACCTTTCAAGTAATTGCAAAATATGAATGTGTTATAACACACATCTAGGAGGATATTTATTATGGAAACAGGTACAGTAAAATGGTTTAACTCAGACAAAGGCTTTGGCTTCATCACTGCAGAAAACGGAAACGATGTATTCGTACATTTCTCAGCTATCCAAGGTGACGGCTTCAAAACTTTAGAAGAAGGTCAAGCAGTAACTTTCGAAATCGAAGAAGGTCAACGTGGCCCTCAAGCAACTAACGTTACTAAAGCTTAATTAAACAATACTGACTCAAAAACCTGACGTTAATCGTCAGGTTTTTTTTATAAAAAAAGAACAAGAAAACTTTCTGAAACTAAGTGCTTCCTCTATTTTTTTTGAAGAGTTTTCGTTATACTGAAGAGGAAAAATGTTTTAAAGGAGTTTATTTATGCAATTTTATGGTGATTTAACCTTTTTAGGTGTTTATTTATTGGGTCTCTTTTTCATTCCCTCGTGGCGTAAAAAGAAAAAAGAACACGATTGGTTGCCGTGGATGTTTGGCTGGACTGTCTTTATGTTCTTCTCATATGTTTTATATTTAGAAATCATTCGTGGTACAGCCTTCTTTTTAATTCCCATTGCTTTTTTTGGCTTGTTTGCGCTCTTCTACTTCAAAGAAAAAAGGCGTTTACTGAACGGAACATTGTTTAATATTTTTCTTGTGGTTCTAGCGACTTATTTAGGAATTACCGCGATTCGTACAAGCAACTACTTTCTAATCACCTTAGCAATTATTGCCCTGCTGGCGATTTTTATCGCTTTGGCTTTAGGACTCTATGCCTTAATTATTTTCCTCTATTGGAATGCGGTCGTTGTTATGAGAAAAGAGGGTCGTTCTTTAGGGAACTTGTTGACTTTGTTACTGGCGATTGGTTTGACATTATTGTTAATTTATAATTTCTTTTTCCAATCATTATTACCGACTTGGCTCTCCTTGCCACTAACTATTGCACCGTTTATTTTGACTTATTTCGCGTTTGTTTTTTATAATTTCTTGACCGTTTCTACGTTGTATCAATTTAATCAGCCAAAATATACACAGGATTATATTGTTGTGTTAGGTTCTGGGTTAATCAATGGTGAGATTGTGCCGCCGTTATTGCAAGCCCGCATCAACAAAGCCATTCAATTTTACAAGGCCCAAAATCGCGCAACGTTAAATCCACCAAAAATCGTCATGTCTGGTGGCCAAGGCCCTGATGAATTACTTCCTGAAAGTGTCGCGATGAAAATGTATGCTTTGACACAAGGTATTCCTGATGATGATATTTTAGTAGAAGCTCATTCAAAAAACACACTAGAAAATATGCGTTTTTCCAAAGAAACAATGATTGAGGATTTTGGAAATGCTAATTTCCAAGCCATTTTTACTACAAACAATTATCACCTTTTCCGGGCGGGTCTTTTCGCTCGAATGGCTGGCTTAAAAGCAGATGGCATTGGTGCAAAAACCGCTTTTTATTTTTTACCTAACGCGTTTATTCGAGAGTTCATCGCCATTGTAGTGATGTACAAACGCCGCCATATTATTGTTTGCGGCCTAGCTGCCATCGGTATGGTTATGTTATTCTTAACAGGATTGATTATTCAGTAAAGAAGGAGTTTCCCCTATGAGTTTGTATCAAAAATTTATTCAAAATGAACGTTTGCGACGTTTTTGCGTCCTTGCTTTGATTATTTTTGTGCTTTATTTATCCAGAAGTATGATTACAACAATTCTTTTAACATTTATCTTTACCTATTTAGCTGTTCGTTTGGTCCATTTTGTTCAACGCTATATGAAAATCCCGACGATTGTCATCGTTCTCTTAACCTATGCATTGGTTGTTTTTCTAATCTATTTAGCGATTACTAAATATGTTCCCGTTCTAGTTAACCAAACGACTCAAATGATTAATTCTGTAGTTGATTTTTATCAAAGTCCACATACAGATACAAATCAAGTATTGCAATTTATTGATCAATACTTGGAAAAATCTAACTTACTCTCTCAACTCCAGAATGGTGCTTCAATGATTTTACGCTACATTCAAGATATTGGCGCTGTCGGCTTATCATTTGTCATGTCCTTTATTTTAAGTTTCTTCTTTATGATTGAGAAGAAGCAAATGGCTGATTTTTCTAAGTTATTTTTAAAAAGTGATTTTGATTGGTTTTTTCAGGATATCTATTATTTCGCCAACAAGTTCGTCAACACATTTGGTGTCGTAATGGAAGCTCAGTTTTTCATTGCTGTGGTGAATACAGTCATTACTACCTTGGCCTTGGCGATAATCGGCTTTACTCAGCTACCTAGTTTAGCCATTATGATCTTCATTTTGAGCTTAGTCCCAGTTGCTGGTGTGATTATTTCCTGCATTCCGCTAAGTTTCATCGCTTATTCCCAAGGCGGCTTGAACGATGTGATTTATATCTTAGCTTTAATTACAATCGTCCATTTATTTGAATCTTACGTGCTAAATCCTAAATTCATGTCTAGTAAAACAGAGTTACCAATCTTTTATACGTTTGTCATCTTATTAGTTAGTGAGCGTCTCTTCGGTGTATGGGGACTTATTGTAGGAATCCCTGTGTTTACTTTCTTCTTAGATGTCTTAAAAGTAAAACCGATTCGTGGCCTGAAACGGCTACCTAATGTGAAAAAAAATAGTTCAGCAGAATAATTTCTGCTGAACTATTTTTTATTGTTTTCTTAAATCATTTAAAATAGCCAAGGCTCGGTCTTGGTTCATCGTTTTTTGACGTTTTAATTGTTGAGCGACTGCCTCAACTTCTTTACCAGTAGCTCCGACCGTCATCGCTAAAGAACGTGCTTGTAGAGCCATGTGTCCTTTTTGAATTCCTTCAGAGACTAAGGCCCGTAACGCCGCTAAATTTTGTGCCAAACCAACAGCCGCTACTACTCGACTTAGTTCTTTTGCATCCGTCACTGCTAACAAATCAGCTGCTGCTTGAGATTTAGGTAAGACTTTTGTGGCACCGCCAACCGTGGCCAAAGCAAGCGGAACTGAAATTTCACCAATTAGTTGTTCGCCATCCAGCGTCCAACTAGTCAAGCCTTGGTAGCGACCTTCTTTCACCGCAAAAGCATGACAAGAAGCGCTAACAGCGCGTGTATCATTTCCTGTAGCTAAAACTACAGCTTCAATGCCATTCATGATCCCTTTGTTATGCGTGACTGCCCGATAAGGATCTAATGAAGCATAGCGTGAAGCTAAAACAATTTTTTCAGCAATTTCCCGGCCATTGCTCCCCTTACTTAAACGTGAAACTGGAATAGCCGTTTTCATCGTAACAACCGACTCCGTGGCATAATTACTTAAAATACTGAATAAAATCTTTTGCTCCGCAAACCATTCACGGAACAACTCGGCCACACCTTCCAACATAGCGTTAACGATATTTGCCCCCATTGCATCCTTAACATCTACTAAAAAGTCGACAGATACAAATGATTCATCAAAAGCACGATATTGCAAATCTCTTAAGCCGCCGCCCCGTTTAACGATAGATGGATAACTTAACTCTGCTTGTTGAAAAATTTCCGCTTCTCTTACTTGTAGTTTATCAATCAATGACTCGGGATCTGCAACATCGTAAAAAACGATTTGTCCACGCATTAAGCGTTGTTGACTCACTGTTTTAAATCCTTGTGCTATTTTTGCACCATTACTCAAAGCCGCAATCACTGAGGGCTCTTCTGTCGCCATTGGTACCAAATAATCAGTTTCGTCCACTGTTAAATGTAAGCCAACGCCCATCGGCACTTCTGTTTCACTGATTTGATTTTCAATCATATGATTGGCAATCTGCGAAGATAAAGCCGTATTTTCAAATTCTTTTTTTGTATCAGCAGAAATCTGGCCTTCATTAAGAAGAGAAGCCAGGCGTTCCTCAGGACTCATTTGATAAAATCGGCTGTTTTTTTTTTGCTGAGGTCTCTCTAGTAGCATAGCGAGTCCTAAGCCACCGCCGATACATAAAGAAGCCACGCCATATTTCTTTTCTTTTTGATTTAATTGATAACTTAAACTCGTTAATAAACGAGCACCTGTGGCACCAATCGCATGACCTAATGAAATACCGCCACCATAAATGTTAACCTTTTCCTCTGGTAAAGACAGTTCTCTTTGGACCACAATTGAAGTTGCTGCAAATGCTTCGTTGATTTCATACAGATCAATTTCTTCCGTAGTAAGTTGATTGCGCGCTAACAGTTTTTGAATGGCTTTAATCGGCGAAATTCCCATATAGGCTGGATCAATACCGACTTCCACACTGTCTCGAATAATAGCTAAATAAGGAAGACCGTGTGCTTCGGCATATTCTTGTGAAGCAATAATCAAAGCAGAAGCCCCATCATTAATGGTTGATGCATTCCCTGCTGTTACAGTACCGTCTTCTTTAAAAACTGTTTTAAGCGTTCCTAGCTTCTCAACGCTCGAATTAGGGCGAATCCCTTCATCTTTCTCCACAAGCGTTCCTGACACTTCTAAGGGGGCTATTTCGTCCGCGAATATCCCTTCTGCTTGTGCTTGAGCTGCTTTTAATTGTGAATGTACAGAAAATTGATCTTGCTCTTCTCTAGTTACATGATACTTTTCGGCCACATTTTCAGCAGTTAAGCCCATTGCCTGACCACTAAAGGCATCCGTTAATCCATCATACATCATACTAGAAAAAGGCGCATCATAGCTTTCTGTTTCGTAATTAAATCGTTGTAATTTAGGTGCTTGGGACATATTCTCAATCCCGCCAGCAATTAAAACTTCCGCTTCTCCTAATTGAATCAATTGTTTCGCCAAAATAACGGCCTTCATTCCTGATCCGCAGACCTCATTAACCGTCATTGCGGGAATTTCATGAGACAAACCGCTGTTTATTGCTATTTGTCGTGCGGGATTTTGGCCATTTCCAGCTTGTAAAACATTTCCAAAGATTACTTGATCAATTTCTTCAGAAATAGTGGAATGTCTTTTTAAAAGTTGTGTTGTAACATGTGTTCCTAAGTCTACGGCACTTACTTGACTTAAGCTGCCTTTATATTTTCCAATTGGTGTTCGTAATGCATCAATAATAACTACTGTTTTCAACTAAATGCACCTCCATCTTGAAATATATCATAAAATCCCAGAATCACAAGTGCCAATTACTGAATGTTAACAGACTTATAAGATATTTTTTAATAATCTATGAAGTTAATACAAAAATTCCCCATTTTGGTTCATTTCGTGCTATTTTATATAATGAATCTATTTATCGTAAAGGAGTTAAAGAAATGACAATTGGGATTGATAAAATTAGTTTTTTTGTGCCCCCTTATTATATTGATATGACGGCACTGGCTGAAGCCAGAAATGTAGACCCTGGAAAATTTCATATTGGTATTGGGCAAGACCAAATGGCGGTGAACCCAATCAGCCAAGATATTGTGACATTTGCAGCCAATGCCGCAGAAGCGATCTTGACCAAAGAAGATAAAGAGGCCATTGATATGGTGATTGTCGGGACTGAGTCCAGTATCGATGAGTCAAAAGCGGCCGCAGTTGTCTTACATCGTTTAATGGGGATTCAACCTTTCGCTCGCTCTTTCGAAATCAAGGAAGCTTGTTACGGAGCAACAGCAGGCTTACAGTTAGCTAAGAATCACGTAGCCTTACATCCAGATAAAAAAGTCTTGGTTGTAGCAGCAGATATTGCAAAATATGGATTAAATTCTGGCGGTGAGCCTACACAAGGAGCTGGGGCGGTTGCAATGTTAGTTGCTAGTGAACCGCGCATCTTGGCTTTAAAAGAGGATAATGTGATGCTGACGCAAGATATCTATGACTTTTGGCGTCCAACAGGCCATCCGTATCCTATGGTCGATGGTCCTTTGTCAAACGAAACCTACATCCAATCTTTTGCCCAAGTCTGGGATGAACATAAAAAACGAACCGGTCTTGATTTTGCAGATTATGATGCTTTAGCGTTCCATATTCCTTACACAAAAATGGGCAAAAAAGCCTTATTAGCAAAAATCTCCGACCAAACTGAAGCAGAACAGGAACGAATTTTAGCCCGTTATGAAGAAAGCATCATCTATAGTCGTCGCGTAGGAAACTTGTATACGGGTTCACTTTATCTGGGACTCATTTCCCTTTTAGAAAATGCAACGACTTTAACCGCAGGCAATCAAATTGGGTTATTCAGTTATGGTTCTGGTACTGTCGCTGAATTTTTCACTGGTGAATTAGTAGCTGGGTATCAAAATCATTTACAAAAAGAAACTCATTTAGCACTGCTGGATAATCGGACAGAACTTTCTATCGCTGAATATGAAGCCATGTTTGCAGAAACTTTAGACACAGACATTGATCAAACGTTAGAAGATGAATTAAAATATAGTATTTCTGCTATTAATAATACCGTTCGTTCTTATCGAAACTAAGTATTTAAATCCCCCGATTCAATCAACAAAAGAGCTAGACATTCAAGTTTTTGCTTGAATGTCTAGCTCTTTTTACGAAAGCCAAACTTCTTTGACCCCGTCTGTCACGGCGATACCATCTGTCAAAGCTAAACGTTGTGAATAAGAAACGTAGCCATAATAAACATCAACACCGCCGCCATTGTTCCAAGTAACAGTGATTTTAACATTTGGAGTAATCGATTTTGTAGCTGGTTGGGTCGTCGGGCGATAACTAGTCGTATCATAACTTAAAATAGTGCCCGAAACTCCACTTATTTCGGCTTTTCCTGTGTAAATTTCGCCATTCGTATTCGTCTGCGTGACCGCTCCATTCGCTTCAATGATTAAACCCGCTTGCTTTTGATCTCCTCGTGGATAATAAAAAAGATACGTGGTTGCCCATTTAGCAAATTCATCTGGAATTGGTTTAAGTGATCCCGTTGGTGCCGGACTCGACTTCGTTTGCTTTTCAACCGCGACTTCTTCTTGTCTTTTTAAGCCTTCATTATTTTGATTATTTAGTTTCTCAACCGTTTCTTTAACGATCGAATAATGAGGTTTCCCTAAATCGCTAACAGGGATCGTAGCTAATTTTTCTTCTGATTCTTTATATTGCCCCTCTGCCGTTAACTTTTTAGCTTCTGTAATAATGGCATCATACTTGGTTTGGTCTACGGAAGAGGATGTGCTTTGGCCCGTAGCTTCGACTTGTTTTGTGACACTGTTTTTTTCTGTGGTCACGTCTGATGAATTTCCACAAGCACTTACAAACATTGAGCTAACGATTAATAAACATCCCACAATCACATGCTTTTTCATTTTTAAATCCCCCATTTGTCTATCTTTGTTATTTTTTGTTACTTAAATTATCCCATAGATGAACAAAAGAAACCATTATTTATAAAAAAGTTTAGCAAGCGCTTCAAGAGAGGCACTTGCTAAACTTTTTTCTCACTGTTATTGATTGATTACTTTGACTAGTTCTTCAAATAATAATGCACTAGATGCTGCTCCTGGATCAATATGACCAATTGCTCGTTCCCCTAAATAAGAGGCACGTCCTTTTTTCGCCACCCAATCTTTTGTTGCTTCAGCAAATTGTTCAATTTTTTCTTCATTAAATTGTTCCGTTCCAATTACTTCAGCAACAGGTGCCCAGACATCAACCATCGTTTTATCTCCTGGTTCAGCTTTGCCGCGCATCTGAATCCCAGCTAGACCTTGCTGAACAATTTCTTTTAATTGCTCTGGCGAACTGATGGTTTCCAAATCTTTTGTCGCTTTAGTCATATTCATAAACGCAGTACCATATAAAGGACCAGAAGCTCCGCCAACTTTTGAAATCAAAGCCATGGATAGGACTTTAAATGTCTCCGTGATTGTTGTTGGTACTTTTTTGTCAAACGCAATTTTGTATTCAGCCATACCACGAGCCATGTTGTTACCGTGATCCCCATCACCAATCGGCGTGTCTAATTCACTTAAATAGTCTTTTTTTTCTTCAATAACTTTTGAATAATTGTCTAACCATGTTTGAATGTCTTTTACTGTTAATTCCATCTTTTATCACCCTTACCAAGAAATTGTTGTTACATTGCTTTCTAGCGCTGTTTGCCAGTCTTTTGTCGCCAAGTCAATCATCGTTAAAGATAATCCTTGCATGTCAATAGACGTCATATAGTTACCCACTTTATGGAAGGTCACTTGAACACCTTTATCTTCTAATAATGTTAGCACGTTGTTCATAAATACAAATTGTTCCATTAATGGCGTGCCGCCCATGCCATTGACAAGTACCCCCACTGTTTGTGGTTGTTGCTCATAGCTACTTAATGTTTTTTCAACTAATTCTTTCGCTAACTCTTTCGATGGTTGGATTTTTTCACGACGATAGCCTGGTTCTCCGTGAATCCCTACGCCAAATTCAATTTCATCTTCTGGTAAAGTAAAACCTGGTTTGCCAACTTCAGGCACAGTGGCTGCTTTTAAAGCCACTCCAATTGTTTTCGTGGCTGCTACAATCTTTTCTCCTAAAGAAACGAGCTCTTCTAAAGAAGCACCTTGGCGGGCATGATGTCCTAAAATCTTATGGACAAGAACAGTCCCGGCAACGCCTCGTTTTCCAGCGGTATAGGTGCTATCTTCGACTGCAATATCGTCATCGACAACGACCATTTCTACATGAATGTCTTCCATATCAGCCATATCTTTGGCCATTTCAAAGTTCAAAATATCGCCTGTATAATTTTTTACGATTAACAGAACACCGGCCCCTTGGTCTGCCGCTTGGATCCCTGTTAAAATTTGATCTGGTGTTGGTGAAGTAAAGACATCACCTAAAACTGCGGCATTTAACATTCCATCACCAACAAACCCAGCATGTGCAGGCTCATGACCACTTCCACCACCAGATACTAGCCCAACTTGTTTGTTTGAGTTGTTGCGAGCAATCACGCGAGAATCTTCGACTTGATGAACAAGGTTTCCATAGCTTTTCACAATTCCTTGGAGCATTTCTTCGACAATTTTACCAGGTTCATTAATAATTTTTTTCATTTAGTTCCACCCTTTCTTACCAGCATTTTGAGCTTCTGCTAAAATTTGCGTCAAATCATCTGAGACACCTGCAGTAATTGCTGCCGCAAAGGCACCTTCAACCAATGGTGCATCGACTAAATGATAATGTTTCTGTTGGTCTTCTTCTAGGATATCAAAAGCTAATTCTGAACTTAAAACGGCACTGCCTAAATCGGCAAAAATTAAAAATTCTCGGTCAGAGTCCGCTTCGT
>Ga0153980_1000955_pt1 | contig 12534 bp, 14 predicted proteins | sample TSGA064MetaG_FD_104722 | JGI IMG/M metagenome (GOLD analysis project Ga0153980, IMG submission 104722) | Attine ant fungus gardens microbial communities from Georgia, USA - TSGA064 MetaG | ecosystem: Host-associated > Fungi > Mycelium > Unclassified | place: USA: Georgia, Magnolia Springs State... | reverse complement strand
TCAGTGGTTGTACTTACTTAAACACTTGAGTACCATGGATAGATTGCCAACATTTTTGGATAAAAGAATATTTGGTCTTATCTTTGAGATAGGAGAGATAGGTAAATTAACGGAGGAGGAACTAATGTCATACGAGGCAAGTTTAAAACATAAGCGTGATGCTGAGAGCGCATTCAATTCGGCCAAGAAATCTGGAGAAGCTTTAGGTCACGCTAAAGGTCTAGCGGAAGGTAAGCGCAAAAAAGCTCTTGAGACTGCTAAAGCATTTAAGGAAATGGGGCTACCTATAGCTGATATTGCTAGGGGCACAGGACTCTCTGTTGAAGAGGTCGAAAAGCTCTAATATCATAGTTTTATTTCTGAGATTCGCGATATTATTATTGGGGCAATATTCTCATTAATGCCTCATTTTTTCCGACTATATAATTCTCAATCGTATACTTTATTTTAATATCAGGTTTTAAAGATCCTTATAGCGTTCTTCAGCCGCCATACTTAGTGCAGCATTGATCCTTTTTTGGCTTGCATAAGAATAATTTTCATCCAATCGACGTGTAAGGTCGTTCATGATTGGAAAGGAAAATGCCACCTTTGTAGCGTTTTTGGTCAAGATAAGCAATCAGTATCTACGCAAGCTTCTATATTGAAGGCGGAGGATGTGATTTTTGCAAACTTTTACGATCACCGCCCCACCAGCCTTCATATAAAGTTTCATGATGTATTCGGTACTGACGATCTTTGATTTTACGATATCCCAGTTTCATTTAAGGCCAGGGGCTAATTTTATTTGTTTGGAGGCTTCGGCTGTTGATTGACTTTTCGAAAATTGTTTTATATTCGTTAATGGTTATTTATCAATTAGATATAATAAAATAATTAGGAGTGGAACAAATTAAAAATAAACCTATGTGGCAATATTATTTAATCCTAGGAATAGGGATAGTGTTCCTTTTACTGGCAATATTTAGCTTCCGTAATACAATGCCATTTTTAAAAAACGGAGAAAAAACTATTGCAACTGTTATTGACCTTCACAAGTACGAATCAGAAGGCGAAGTATTTGCGCCGATCTTCACTTTTCGTACAAAAGATGACCAGTTAATTACTTACTAATTAACCGAAGGAAACGATCCTCCAACTTGGGAAATAGGGGAGATAACGGTTGTTATCTATAATCCTGCCGATCCGTCGAAAGTAATTTTGTATAGTTACTTCAGAGTATTTATATGGACATTGATTCTACTATCACTAGCTCTTCCACTATTAGTTATTGGGGGCGGATATTTTATCGCAGCAAGATTTATTTTTTAATAATCAAAGTTCGAATCTGGTTTTTCGGCTGCACTCTATTTATTAGCTTGATATAGTTTTAGAGTATCGTCTGCGTTCAAATCTCTATTAACACTAAGGGTTATATTCATATTATTTGTAGTTCCTGTATGCGTTAATTCTCCTCAGCTTTCTTCATAACGTAAATAATGCCAGAAGTTCCGCCCGATCCATTATAGTTATCCGTTAAATCGAATGAATTTACTAATTCGTATCCAATCTTCGACATATAGTTCAGTATGGCAGCATAGGATTTTTTATTGGTCAATATTTCTGACAGCTTTTCACCTTCGGCGATCTGTTCATCTGAATCTCCTAAGTCAACTTTAACCTTTAGTTTTTTTGAAAGGAATTTTCCTTCAACCCGTATATACGCATAAGAATAAGTACTTTGTATTTTAGTTAGAGAGTTGATAGGATAATGTGCTGAACTACTATTTAGACAACAAACGGTAAGAAAAGTGATAAAAAGTAATTTATACATAACCGATTTTATTATAATGCTAATTTATGACATATTCGTAGTACAAATCTTATTTCTTCATCAAAAAAGTATAGAAGTTCGAAATTCAACGTAGCAGCGTTGATTCCAGGATCATCACTACAGCTTATTTCAGCATTGATGTTACCTAGCCTACTGTCCATAGCTATATAAAATTTAATCAAAAGTTAGTAGTAGTCAGATAGCCCGATGATCGTAATGTTTCAAGGATGTGATTTGCCTCAGCTTGATCCATATCATTTGCAAATTTTATGGTTTTAAAACCATATTCAAATCGAATAGTGCCTCTGTTCTTAAACAGTCCTAAGCCATTCCCCTGACCCCAAAAAACAAACTCAAAATGTTCTTCCTCGACATGAAATCTCTTCGCTTCCTGTAGATCATATATCTTCTGCCTGAAGAGTATATCGTTTTGTCTTGCAATAGTAATTTGCTCGCGATCTATTGTGATGATTTCTTTTCCAATTAAATACCACATCAACGTTTTCATTACAAATAAGCCACCTGCTATCCAAAAGATCAACCAAACTATAATAAATATTCCCTCGAAGCTTACTCCTCCCGTGTTATCGTAAAAGTCTCCGAGTGTCGGGCCCAAAAGAAATAATTGATAGTATCCAACCGAAAAGCCATAAACTAAAAATAATGATAATGGGTAAATGCTTTTTTGCTGGGACGATAATGGAATATCCCGTTGGAGTTTCATGATGGGTTGCAATACCGCTATACGGCCTTTCCATAGTCAATTTGTTTTATAGGTTGTACCAGTTCAAATGGTCTAATTTTCCGATGGCTAATATGCAATAAAAAAACGAATTAACGTATTGACTTTAAAAAATTAGTTCCTGATATCTCGGTTGGAAGGCGCTTCTCGACATACGTTAAAAGTACTGGTTCAAGCTTCTATAGTACGCACAAACCAATTTACATACATTCGCTGATGGGAGAGTAGTATATGCAATATGAATCATATCGATGCATTGCCTGACTTTATAAAATATATCCATTAAAAATGGATTCCTGAGATGCTGAAAAGTATTTTAAAGCTAGAGATCCATTAGCGTTAGAATATCTACCTAAGCTCTTGGGGACAGGAGAGTAATTGATCGATTGTAAAAGCCTAGATTATTAGTCTAGGCTTTTTTGAGTTTCCTTACAATTCAGGAGGTAACACACCTCCTTGTGCTGGTTTTATTTCGACATTATAATCTATGAAATCTGAGGTTCCACATTCTGTTGTTACTTTTAATCTCATCTTACAAAAATAAGAGGCTGTTCCAGTATGCGATTTAACCAAAATAACAACATATGGCCCAGTTGATCCACTTTGAAATTCAACGTTGCTTGAACCAACGAAACTCCATTCATAAGTGGCTCCTGGTATTCGATTGGATATATCGAAAGAATAATCCTGCACTTTCCCAGTAATAGGAGCCGTTATAACAGAGGGGCCAACAATTATTGGGCGTGGGATTCCTAATACAATATCTTTTTCAAAAGTTTTTCCGTTAGAGGTTGATCTTAATTTAACTATGCCAGATGCTGTGCCTATTCTAGTAACTTTCCATTGATTATTTCCTAATGCAGTCAATGTTGCGATACCTGATGCGTTTTCGAGGCTTATGGTACCAGGGCTAGTAATTGTGTAGATTCCTTCGGAGCAAATAGACGATGGCCCTGTAAATATAGGTGTGTACACAATATCAAATTTAAAGATTTCACCCCATTGCGGACACGTAGAACTTTTCCCAGCAACGGTAATCCATTTCAATTGGTCATCGGTGATATTTATATTAAATGACGGAGTAGTTGTCGTGGTCTGAATACCCGTATTTGTAGTCCATATAAAAGATGTGGCAGGAAAATTTGAATTAACTATTTGAGCTGTATAAGTTTTATTCCCTCTAAAATCACCTGGAATTTCTCTATCCCCAGTTATAATATAGCGGGAAGGTATGTTCACCTTTACATCTTTATCCAAATAAGTGGAACCACCTGATGTTCCATCAAATTTTATCGTTTCGTATTGAACACGAAGTTTCCATTTCCCGTTTTCGGTAACCTTGTTATACCATTTAACAACAACGGTATTTGAATTTTGGCTTATTATTTGGCCATCGGTTATCGACCATAAAAAATAATTGCCGAAGGAAGGTCCACTAAAAGAGTAGGTATAATTTGTCTCTGGACATGGGTTTGCCTCACCACTAATCACTTGTCCTATTACCCGATTTAATAAAAGGCTAAGGAAGAGTATTAACGTCAGTTTTATTCTCATTTCTCTATTATTTTTGGTGACCATTCTTCAAATTCTCTTTCTTTCGCATCAAATGAAAATATTTTGTGCATATAATATTTTCCATATTCTTTTATGGTAATCTCTTTACTACTGTAGGCTTTTTTACCTTGCCCTTTCTCGTCGCTCATAATCACCGCTATCAGATATTTGCCCGGGTAATAATCTTGAAACGTAATGCCGGAAGCAATTGTGATATTATCTGTTTTGACTTCAGTATTTGACTCTTTATCAATTGCAATCCCTTGAATAGCCTTGTCGACATCTTTTATAACTAACGTCTTGTCATGGCTTGGCCACATCACAATAGTCATTTTTTCTGGTGATACGAAGAAATTTTGCCATTGGTTGTAGTTAACAATACTGGTTTGCACATGTACCACAGACATCTTTTCAGGAATTCCCAAAAATGGATCTTTAGGAGCTTGATAAATACTGTCCAACTGGTTTTTCTCCTCAGGAATAAAAGGATCGTTTACCCTTTTCGAACAACTTAGTAAGATTGCTAATACAGAGGGTAATAGTAATAATTTAACCTTCATGTTGATTATAGTTTATGTTATTAATTAATTCTTAGGCTTAATGTCTCTATAATATCTCACAGACAAACATTTATACTATTTTCTAACTTTTACTATAGTTGATGTTGAAATTAGGCCACATGAATTACTTTTGGATGCTGTGATCTCCAAATTTAAGTTTGTTTGATCACTTGGAATATTGAATCCAGGTAAGAAAGATAATATAGCAGTAGTTTCATTTACCTTAGTAAGTTTAACATATGGATTATTTGTATACCAGTTCAACTGTGAGGCTTCTACTTGATTATTGCTTGGTTCGAATACGAATTTCAAATCTGTATCAGTTGGTTTAATCATAACTGGCCCATTAATTATTCCATCAAGATATGAAGGTTCTATAGTAATATTTTTACTGCTAGAATAAGGGCCTTTTTGGCTTTTTAACACTACTATACCTCCGACACTATTAGTTTTAGTAATTTTATATTTGTTGTTCCCTAAATTAGTTAAAGTTGCAATACCTGACGCATTTTCAAGAGACATCGCGCCTGGATTATATACAGTATAAGTACCTTCGTTACATATTGATCCTGGTCCATCAAAACTTGTTTGAGGCAGAGTGTTTTTATTAAGGACGAAATTTGTAGCACCAACGTTGTACCAATTTGTCCATCCGTTATTATTGTCCGGGTGTGGATATCCTTCTTTATAATATCTCCATTGAGCTATAACCCCAATTTTGGGATTTTCCAGTGTTACTGTGTTCGCTCCAATGTGGAGTCCTGTTCCTATGAAATTTGAAAAAGTTGGTAAAGACCAATCGGAGCTAGAAAAGGTTAAATTAGGGTGCAAAAGATCAATTTCCTGGTTGTCCTTAATATAAAACAATCGTATTTCGCCTTTAACAGGCAGACTACCCCATGGTTCTTGAACTGGCTTACTAAGCATAAATGATACGATCATTGTCGTAGGAGCATCAAAGTTTAGTAATACTTCATTGTTTTCAGTAGGTACATGGCTATAGGAAACGGTTTCTAATCTAACCATTTGGGAAAATCCAAATTTGCAAATTATGATAAGTAAAACAGATAATATTAAATTCTTATTTTTCATGTTTTCCAGTTTTAGCATATCTCAAGTCAGGTGCAAACTTATCGATATCCATAGAAAAATTGAGATAGTCAATGTTTAAGGTATGGGTCTTAGGGTTGTAGTAAATACTATCTTTCGGTATGTTAAGTATTTTCGATGTTGTTGTATAAACGAAATCCTTTCCGAACTCTTCTCCATCAATTAAAATAGTGTCTTCTTTAGGTTTTGTGGCTTCTTCTTTCTTACACGCGCCAAAGCCTAGCCCTAGCAGCGCAATAAACATTAAATATCTTTTCACTTGGTAATATAATTAGTCAATAAGATAAGTATTAAAGTTGTTATATTTTCTTTTATGTGGGAAAATTACACAAAAGTGTAGGTGGGTTAGTGAAAAACTCATTTTGTTTTAAGAGACTTTGTTTTTTAGTGTCGTTCCCGATGATAAGCATAGCCATCCACCTCGATGGCCAGCACCGGATTTTTCCCGAGCTTGTTGTAGATCAGAAAATCCAGATGCGTCAGATGATGGCGCGCATATTTCTCTTTCTCAGGTGACAACAGTGAATATGGATCAGACTTCTTAACGGAAAATGTAGCAGTACATCATATTTTGAAAACCTATCGCCAGACAAAACCGACCGCACCAGTGTGTACATCAGATTTTCACTGTCAAATATCGATTTTATACGTCTTTGGGATAAGATCCTACGCCGCTTTTCTTCATAACCTTTATACAGATAGTCAAATATAGAATGCAGCTTACTCTGTATGATCGTGAAGGCGTTGTATTCGATATAGCGGGTCAGTTCGGTAATTAATTTAAGCAGGAGCTAGGTTGAAAATACTTTTGTATAGACAAAAGTACATCTTACAGTAATATTAAAAGTTGCGGTTGGCTCTTAGTTTTTTTGTGGACAAAAACACATCTTGCAATCGAGAAAAATTAATATAGTATCATCCGGTTGCATCAAGTAGAATTATCAAGGATGATTTGGGCGGCAATTGGATTGTCGATTTTTGATTTGTGGTATTATTAGGTGGGTAAGAAAGAGATAAAAGAAATAAAAAGATACTTATAAAGTTATGAAGCCTATATTTCGTAATGCATTAAAAAAATAACTAAGAGATTCAGTATTTATCCATATAATTGATTTAAATAGTTCATATTTAGTATCGCCAACAATACTGCTGTTAGACTTTAAAATAACTTAATCGAAAGAGAATAAGGCTGTTGTAAATTCAAAACAGCTTTATTCTCATATAGATATTTACGTTTTTATAGTAAAAATTCAAAATTGAATATATTTATCTAATTTTTTTATTCAGCAATAGGGATTTTATAAGTGAAAGTATACCAAGTAATTAATACAAAGAGTAGCAAAGAAAAAATTAGTAATATTAATTCAAAAACATATGCACCTTTGTTTCTTTTAGTTTCCTCGATAATAAACTCTTCACCCTTTTTATGACGAATGTTAAAATCTAAATTCAATACAGTTTTTATTGTGTCTAAAAGAGGACTTATCAATAAAATATAAGCTGAAATTATGATGACATTTTGATTACTTTTATGAAGAAGCATAATTAAAATGCCATAATAAATAATTGTAAATGTGTGTTTTACCTTCATGAGAAGTATGGTAGTTTAATAACTCAGTTTCTTTAATTAAATATTTAATTAGCTGGTGGTGTTTCTGCGCCTTCATCTCCGGGATCACCAAAGTCTGCCCAATCAGTTGGAGGTGCTGTTACTTCGCTTCCGAAAAAATACTCTTTAGCTATGCATATTCCAAATGTTATTGCCATTCCTGCAGCATTACTTCCTACGGCGGTTTTAAACGCAGAGGTCGCAACATTCACAATCCCTTTATATCCGAGATTATAGCCAGTAATAACACCATGTAGTTGTTTAAAAAGTTTAAATGATCCAACAATTGCACCTCCTACGGCCTCCAATGCACATGCTCCGACATCTTGCCACGTCATATCTGCTGGGGGCTGGGAGGGGTCAGTGTCAGGTGTAGTAGAATCATCCCCCGATGCTCGCAAACCGATTCTTTTTGTATCATCTTTAAATGGATTCAGTTTTTTACCCATCAATCGTGCTATTTTAGTGCCAGATAATTCATGATTTGTCCTTAATCTAGCGGATATGTTATAGAACACGTCTGATTGATGTTTTCTTCATAATTATTATGATTTGGTTAATAAACAGTTGCTGAATATAAAAAATATTTGCCATAAATGTAAGTCTAATTGAAAGATAAAGTACATAAAACATTATAATTATAAATGAATCAAATGTTTAACGTTTTAATTATACATCCATGAAAAATGGTATCCTGAATAAAAACAGTATGAAATCTATCAATTTTTCTTTCGCTATGTGTAAAAGCCTGGTGTTTTGATACTCGGCCTTTATTATATCTCCTCCTCAGACATCACTTCAGCATCAAAGTGTTCAATAAAAATAGTAAGTTCATTGCTAGTCCGTCAACTTGAAATATTGGTGTAAGTGTCCCAAAAAATCATACAGCTTAAAACTGGACAATAAATGTTTAACTACCAGTTTTACCATATTCTAACATAAATCAAACTAGTAAAACTTTGATCATTCGGCGTGCTGAAACATGTTCATAATTCTAAAATTTTTACATAAATTTAAAGCTTACATGTAATTATAAGATCTATTTAATCCTTTTTAATGGCAATACGAATGATTTCCAGCACTATACTGACGGGTCGAACTATAACCACAATAATCTGTTTTTTTATTTTTAGCCTTAGCAATTCTTTTGCGCAATCACCTGACAATTTTTTAGTGATTGGACAACGCTATACGATAAACTCTAAAATACTTAATGAAAGCAGAAATTATTCTGTTTATTTACCCGCTTCCTATAAAAACAATGTCGACAAAAAATACATCGTTGCCTATGTTTTAGATGGGGATAGGAGTAAGTTTTTGGAAGTGTCTGGGATTGCACAATCAATGCATTCAGATGCAAATCTTAAGTTGCAAATCCCTGAACTCATTATTGTTTCAATAGAAAACACCGATAGAACAAAGAATTTTACTCCTACAAATTCATTGAATTATTTGGATAAAGAAGATATTTCTGCATTTAAAAGTAGCGGAAAAGCGGATGATTTCATGCATTTTATGGAGAATGAATTAATGGTGGAAATAAATAAATCTTTCAGAACCGTTCCACAAAGCATGATTATCGGCCACTCATTGGGTGGACTATTTGCGTTACATTGCCTATTAGAAAATCCGCAGCTGTTTAGTTATTACTTACTTATCGACCCCTCTTGGTTTTGGGATCATAATTATATTGGGAAAAGAAGTAAAGAAGTATTGGAGAATCGAGTCGACCTAAAAGCTAGAGTATACATTGCATTAGCCAATAATATGAAGGAGGATAAGAGGCATTATCAATGGGGAAATCAATTTTATAAATTACTGAAAGAGAATAAATCTCCAGATCTGAAGGTAGACTTCAGATATTTTGAAGACGAAAAGCATTTAACAGTAACAATTCCTGCCACATATTATGGTCTTCGATATCTCTTCGAGCCATATAATATTGATATAAATGAAGTAACAAAAGACCCCGATATATTGGTAAATTACAGTGCAAAAATAAAAAAGGAACTTTTCTTTGACACTAAACCGGACCAAAGTTTTGTAAATACTATTGGGTATGTTGCCCTTTATGATAGAGAACTACCTGATATAGCAATTTCTATTTTTGAGTTGAATACGAAAAATTATCCGCAATCAATCAATGTATGGGATAGCTTAGCTGAGGCCTACACAGTCAGGGGGTATATGGATAAAGCAAAAAAGTGTTATGAAAAAATCCTGACACTTTCTCCAACTAATAATACCGCAAAAATGAAGCTAGAAGAATTAAATAGTAAAATGAGACAGAGAAATTAAATGCTGGACATCGACACGCGAAACCAGCATTTTATACCTCTTCGCCCGCAGCACACTTAATACTGAATCCCATTAAGTTTTCGACATGGGAAATCAGAGAGTTTATTTTGACCAATAAGGCCTATGGTATAGATAAATTAGAGGAATCAGAACCACATGAAGTACTACACCCACTTTTTGATCACGGGACTCTTGTTAAATTGGTATTGGAGGGAGTGGTTTGGGAAGTGTATCAGATCTGATGCAAATTCTTATTTTTACTCATATTTGAAGATCCACATGAAGCCATTAGAAGAAAATTGATGTTTTTATTTTTGATACATTAACAATTGTTTTGTTTGATAAAGTACCAGAGTATAAGGAAATCGTTGAAATAGGGGAGGATAGTTTTTTCTCAGATTGTTTTGGAATGATTTAATGAAATATACTAAAAAAATAGAACGATGACAACGATTAATAGAAACATAGCCCCAATAAAGCAAGAAGTTGAAAATTTTTTGAAACAGATTGATTTTAAGCTTCCAGAGGGATTTATTGAATTTTTTAAGGATTCAAATGGTGCAGATATTAGTTCAGATGAGAATTATATGGTTTTATGGGCTTTAACGGAAATGATCCAACTTAATAGAGATTATAACGTTGACGAATATGCTCCTGATTTTTTTATTTTTGGTTCCAATGGTGGTGGTACAGCCTATGCAGTTAAAAAAAGCACAAGTGATATTTATGAAATACCATTTATTGGAATGTCAAATGAAGAAGCTGTTTTTAAAAATAAAACCTTTTCAGAATTTATTGAGGGGCTTACCTAATGTTTAGAAACAACTTAAAGTTTAGTTATATGGATAAATAGACATAAGTTAACAGGAGTTTTAACAGCATATCCAATTGATGAAGGAGTGTCCAACAATTTATCTCCGTAAAAAAAGAGCTTGTAAATGACTAATCCTGAAAAAATTGTGTCTGTTTTTCAAGAATAGTCATATAAGTTTATTTAACAGAAAATTTGAACCTTTTAATGGTTTACTGCTGTTACTGAAATACGCTTGAGTGAAGTTCCAAGCTATTTAAATTTCGTCTGATTTATAAAATCCTGTGCGAAGTTATCAACGGCAGTACCCTGGTTTGGTAGAAATACATCAATGGCAGCCCTTACAAAACCCGGTTTGGATTTACCATAGATCATAACATTAAGCGAATTTTGTGGTTTATAATAAAAATAACCAGCATTAATATCGTTGTTTCTTATTGTACCAACAATATAGCTTTCAATGGGCTCATCACCTTTAATGGCTTGAAAATAACTATCGAAAGCGCTTGTAAAATTTATATTCCGGTGATCACTTTTACTACATTGTATTTCTAGGGCGCCAATCTTTTTTGATGTTTCTACTTTATCAAATATGCAATAGTAGTTATTAAAGTCAGGTAGTTCGTCATACTGCAATGGATCATTGCCCCCAAATTGCAAACTATATAGCAGGTTTCTCAGATCATTTAATGAATCCACGTCTGTGATCTGATTGCCTGGTTTAATATAGCTGTTGGTAATAATACTCAATGGATGTTGCTGCCCCTTTAAAGTCAAACTGCTAAATAAAAGAAACATTGCGAGTGTAAATAATTTATTTTTCATCTTACAATTTTTATAAACATGGATTGACTTGCTGTATATCATAGCCTGAACGTTTAATTAATTCAGCGCGATTGTTTCCGCCTATTCTTTGTTTGGTGAGATGGATCTCATTACCAAATAATAAAAGAAGTGCATATTCACCTGCCTGTTGTCTTTGTTCAACTGTGAGTTCCCCTTCAAACTTTTTTTCATCAATATATAATTTGGAATGCCGGTCATAAAGCTTTTTCATCTTTTCAGGGTTGAATGCTTCTTTTGCATAACTCAGATACCTCGCATTCTTAATTGATATCGTGTAAATATAGTCCCCACTGAAAAATACAGAAGCAAATTTACTGATATAATTTGTTAACTGAACATCCGTAACGTCATTACGATTGTCCATTTGAGCTAGGTCCTGAACAGCATTGTAAATATCTGCGGGACTCGGAGCACTTTTCGCGGGATGCTCTAATTGATCAGAAATTAAGATGTCTTTTCGATCTAGGGGGTTGAATGTCTCCGAGATTCGTGCGCGCGCGATCTCGACTTTTAACTAGGGGAGGTATCTATCTGTCATAGCTGGGGTAGAGATCAGTAGGTGGGGTTATTTTTGATATAAATATGATCTTTTCGAAATCAATATGAATTACGAGCTTCATTTTGGAAAAACCAAGAACCATTGATATCTTTTGACGAATTACCTATATTTAAGAACTAGACGCAACCGAATTGGAGCTGTAATCGTTTTTCTGCGAATTACAGATACTTAGTGTCGCAGATGCTGGAAGTAGAAATGAATGGCCACCTGTATATTTGATATGGATTCAACCAAACCAAAATCAGCAACAATTGGTACTTAGAAACTAATGGAAGATAAATATAATTTGTTAAAAGAACATATAGAGAAAGTCGTTACACTTACTGAAGATGAATTTGCATTTGTAAAAGAATGTTTCATTCACAAGCAGTATAAAAAATCCGAATGTATTTTTAGAGAGGGCGATAGCGTAAACTATATCTACTTTGTATTGTCCGGTCTTATCAAATTTTATTATACGGACGATAATGCTAAGCAACATATTGTTTCATTTGCAATGGAGGATTGGTGGGAGACAGATGTTTCGGCCTTTTATACAAGTGGAAAAGCTTCATTTACTTTGGAATGTCTTGAGGACACAGCGTTACTTTGTCTATCGCTGGAAAATTTTGAATGTTTGTGCAACAGTCTTC
>Ga0153980_1000954_pt1 | contig 12543 bp, 11 predicted proteins | sample TSGA064MetaG_FD_104722 | JGI IMG/M metagenome (GOLD analysis project Ga0153980, IMG submission 104722) | Attine ant fungus gardens microbial communities from Georgia, USA - TSGA064 MetaG | ecosystem: Host-associated > Fungi > Mycelium > Unclassified | place: USA: Georgia, Magnolia Springs State... | reverse complement strand
TACCAACTGAGCTATTCCCGCATTAGAGGTTTACTGCTTAGCGAAATTTGGAGCGGGAAACGAGACTCGAACTCGCGACCCCGACCTTGGCAAGGTCGTGCTCTACCAACTGAGCTATTCCCGCATAATCTTCGCCTGTTTATTTGCTGCTGCGTTAGCTGCCTTCACTCGCACAGGTCACTTACTGAAGTAAGCTCGCTGTGACTCGTTCAGTTGCCGCCTTGCATCAAATGAACATGCTCGATTCTGTATTTCGCTGTACTGCTCCGTGCCACATGAAATTCTTCACCGGTACGGGGTGCGCATTATACGAGAAATCCTTTCAGTCGCAAGAGTCTAAAAGCAAAATTTTGCGCTTTCCGCGCGATCGCTGCTTTAATCGACAACCTGATGATTTCCTGCGCACCCACAGTCGATTAAAGCTGCAAGAAGTGTTCGCGGTAGTACGCCAGCTCTGCGACAGATTCACGAATATCATCCAGCGCCTGATGGCTGCCAGACTTTTTAAAGCCTGGGAGAATGTCTGGTCTCCAGCGGCGCGCCAGCTCTTTCAATGTGCTGACGTCGAGATAGCGATAGTGGAAATAGGCTTCGAGTTCAGGCATGTACTTAAACAGGAAGCGACGATCCTGACCGATGCTGTTGCCACAAATCGGTGAGGTATTCGCCGGCACCCACTGTTTCAGAAATTCAATGGTGGCCAACTCCGCCGCGCGGTCGTCGTGCTGGCTGGCCTTCACCCGCGCCACCAAACCACTGTTGGTATGGGTACGCACGTTCCAGTCATCCATCAGCGCGAGCTGCTCGTCAGATTGATGCACGGCGAACACCGGCCCTTCCGCCAGGATATTCAGGTTAGCATCGGTGACGATAGTAGCGATCTCAATAATGCGATCGCGTTCCGGATCCAATCCGGTCATTTCGAGGTCGATCCAAATCAAATTGTTTTCATTGCCAGCTGTCATGCGTTTCCCGCCTGTTGCCAAAGTCGTCATTAAACTCATTTCAGGTGTATCATAGACGTTTTGCCCAACAGGGCGAAGCCTGGCGAAAGCCGTGAGAGGATGCGTGAGTAAAAACAAACTGTCGAAAGGTCAACAACGTCGCGTAAGCGCCAACCATCAGCGTCGTCTGCAGCAACGGAGTGAAAAGCCGGAGCCGGATGATAGCCTGTTTGGAGAAGCGGCTGATGGCGTGGTGATCAGCCGTTTCGGCATGCACGCAGACGTGGAAGATAGCGCGGGCGTTGTCCATCGCTGTAATATCCGCCGCACCATTCGATCGCTGGTCACCGGCGATCGCGTATTGTGGCGCGTGGCGATTGGCGGCGGCAAAGGGATCGTCGAAGCGGTACACGATCGTAAAACGGTACTAACGCGCCCCGACTTCTATGACGGCGTTAAACCGATCGCTGCCAACATCGATCAGATCATCATTGTTTCGGCGATCCTGCCGGAACTGTCGCTTAACATCATCGATCGTTACTTGGTTGCCAGTGAAACCCTCGGCGTTGAGCCGCTGCTGGTGCTCAACAAAATCGATTTGCTCGATGCTGAAGGCCGCGCGTTTGTCGACGAACAGATGGAGATCTATCGCAATATTGGTTATCGCGTATTAATGGTTTCCAGCCATGCCAAAGATGGTTTGGTTGAACTGGAAAGCGCCTTAACCGGCCGCGTCAGCATCTTTGCTGGTCAATCCGGCGTCGGCAAATCGAGCCTGTTGAACAATTTGCTTGGCCTGGAGTTAGCGGGCGATGAGATTCTGACCAACGATGTCTCAAACGTTTCTGGTTTGGGTCAGCACACCACCACCGCTTCCCGTCTCTATCACTTTCCGGCAGGCGGCGATGTGATCGATTCACCGGGCGTGCGTGAGTTCGGCTTGTGGCATCTTGAGCCGGAGCAGGTGACGCGCGGATTTGTCGAATTCCGCGAATACCTCGGCAGCTGCCGCTTCCGCGACTGTAAGCATGATACCGATCCTGGCTGCGCCATTCGCCAAGCGGTAGAAGAAGGTAAGATCGATATCTCCCGCTTCGATAACTACCATCGAATTCTGGAGAGCATGGCGCAGGTAAAAACGCGTAAAAACTTTTCCTCAGACCAGGATTAACGCGTACAACGGCACATTCGCCAACGAGCTGGGGCGCTGCTACAATCCGCCCCCTTTTTGTTAACGACACGTAATTAAGCCAGGAGGCAACGGTGTTTGATCGTTTTAAACTCGGCCTGAATCATATTTTGCCTAAAAAAGGGCTCACCGAACTCGCCGGTTGGGGCGCTAGCCGTCGGGGTGGCTGGCTCACTAAAGCGGTCATCGATATCTTTGTCTGGTACTACAAAGTGGATATGGCGGAAGCCAGCAAGCCTCATACCAGCAGCTACCGCACCTTTAATGACTTCTTCGTGCGTCCGTTAAAAGAGGGTGCACGTCCCATCGATCCTGATGCCTCCTTGCTGGCGCTGCCAGCCGATGGCGCAATCAGCCAGCTTGGCCGCATTGCAGGCGATCAGATCTTCCAGGCCAAAGGCCACACTTACAGCCTGCAGGCGCTGCTGGCGGGTAATGACGATTTGGCGGATCAATTCATCGACGGCGAGTTTGTTACTACTTACCTTGCTCCGCGCGATTATCATCGCGTCCACATGCCATGTAACGGCATCCTGCGCGAAATGATCTATGTGCCAGGCGATCTCTATTCGGTCAATCCGCTGACCGCACGCAATATCCCCAATCTGTTTGCGCGTAATGAGCGCGTGATCTGCGTATTCGATACCGATCACGGCCCAATGGTGCAGATCCTGGTCGGTGCCACCATCGTTGGCAGCATCGAAACCGTGTGGGCAGGTACCATAACGCCGCCGCGCGAGGGTGTGATCAAACGCTGGCGTTATCCTTCTGCCGATCACGACGGTGCGGTGGTGCTGCTAAAAGGCCAGGAAATGGGGCGTTTCAAGTTGGGTTCAACGGTCATCAACCTGTTCGCACCTAACCGCGTGAAGCTGGCGGAAAGCCTCGAAGCCGAAAGCAAAACTCGCCTCGGTCAGCCGCTGGCCATCGCCCTGCCTCAACCGGGCAACAGCGTCCCTCTTAGCGAATAACCCGGAATCTCTCCCGTGCGCGTTTTTCTCCTTCTGCTGCTGAGCCTGGTGCTCAGCAGTTCTGTATTGGCAGCGACCATTCCGCAATCCAGCCAGCTTCAGCAGGAACTGGATGCGGCTAAATCCGCCAAAAACTCACCCGCGCAAACCGAACAGGTGCAGGCGCTGGAAGCGGCAATCAATTTCCTCAATGAGCGCAATGAGTCTCTGGAGCGCGCAAAGCAATATCAGCAGGTGATTGATGATTTTCCACGCATGGCGCGGGAACTCCGTCAGCAGATCGCCACGCTCACCGACAGCAGCAAGTCGGTGCGTAGCAATATGAGCAGCGCCGAGCTGGATCAGGAATTACTGCAGGTTAGCAGCCAACTGCTGGAGGAAGGCCGTCAGGCGCAGCAGGAGCAAGACCGCGCGCGCGAAATCAGCGATTCACTTTCGCAGCTGCCGCAGCAGCAAACGGACGCACGCCGCGCAATGACGGAAAGCGATCGTCGGGCGCAGAACACCTCAGCGGCTACCACGCCGCTGGCGCAGGCGCAGATATACGTGCGTCAGGCAGAAAATGCCGCGAACAAGGCGCGCGTTGATGAATTGGAACTGGCTCAGCTCTCTGCCAATAATCGCCAGGAACTGGCGCGCATGCGAGCCGAAGTACATCAGCGCAAAGCCACCCAGCTGGATAACTATTTGCAGGCGCTGCGTAATCAGCTTAATAACCAGCGCCAGCGCGAAGCCGAGCTGGCGCTGGAGCGCACCGAGCAACTGGCTGAAAACAGCGGCGATATGCCGAGTTCAATCAGCGATCAGTTCCGCGTTAACCGCGAGTTGTCCGCAGACCTCAATCAGCAAGCGCAGCGCATGGATCTGGTCGCTTCGCAGCAGCGGCTTGCCACCAATCAGACTTTGCAGGTACGTCAGGCGCTCAGCACGCTCCGCGAGCAGTCGCAGTGGCTGGGAGCATCAAACCTGTTAGGCGAGGCGCTGCGTGCGCAGGTGGCGCGTCTGCCAGAGATGCCAAAATCTCAGCAGATCGATAGCGAGATGGGCCAGCTGCGCGTGCAGCGGCTGCATTACGAGGATCTGCTTGAGCGTCAGCAGGAACTGCGTAAAGCAAAGCAGGATGACGGCTCCCCGTTCAGCAGTGAACAAACCCGCATTCTTGAAGCCCAGCTAAAAACCCAGCGCGAGTTACTGAATTCACTGATTTCTGGCTGCGATACGCTGATTCTGGAAATTACCAAGCTTAAGGTTTCCAACACACAGCTGCAGGATGCGCTGGCGGAAGTCAAAGATGCCACGCATCGTTATCTGTTCTGGACCGCTGACGTTAACACCATCGGCCTGAATTTCCCGGTTGAGATGGCGCAGGATCTTAAGCGTTTACTGTCGTTGGACACCGCTGGCCAGCTCGGCAAAGCGCTGGCGATGATGTTCACCAACCGCGAAACCGTGTTGCCGATTATTGGTGCGGTGCTACTGGTTGGCTTCAGCATCAGCTCACGCCGCCACTACAACGCCTTTATGCAGCGTTCCGCCAGCCGCGTCGGTAAAGTCACGCAAGACCGCTTCAGCCTGACGCTACGTACCGTATTTTGGTCGATTTTGGTGGCGGTACCGCTGCCGGTGCTATGGGCGGCACTCGGTTATGGTTTACAGCATGCCTGGCCCTATCCGTTCGCCGTGGCGATTGGCGATGGCATTACCGCCACACTGCCGTTGCTGTGGGCCTTTATGATCAGCGCCGCCTTTGCCCGTCCGGATGGTTTATTCGTGGTGCATTTCCGCTGGCCACAGGCGCGCGTAGCGCGGGCAATGCGCTATTACTCGCTGTCGGTTGGCTTGATTGTGCCGCTCATCATGCTGCTGATCGCCTTCGCCAATCTCGACGATCCGCAATTCTCAGGCACGCTGGGACGCATCTGTTTCATCCTGATTTGTGGCGCGCTGAGTATTGTTACCGTCAGCCTGAAACGTGCCGGCATTCCGCTTTATCTGGATAAAGAGGGCAACGGCGACAATTTTGTTAACCGCATTCTGTGGAACCTGATGATTGCCTTGCCGCTGGTTGCCGCTTTCGCCTCTTGCATCGGTTATCTCGCCACGGCGCAGGCGCTGCTGGCACGTCTGGAAACGTCGGTGGGCATCTGGTTCTTCCTGCTAGTGATTTATCACATCATCCGCCGCTGGATGCTGATTCAGCGCCGTCGCATCGCCTTTGACCGCGCGCGACAGCGTCGCGCCGATATGCTGGCCAACCGTGCACGCAGTGAAGAAGAGAAAGAGCAGTCAACGCCCGCGAATGCCGACACCATCGAGATTGATGAGCCGAGTATTGACCTGGATGAGATCAGCGCGCAGTCGCTGCGCCTGGTGCGTTCCATTCTCACGCTAATTGCCTTGGTTTCGGTGATTGTGCTGTGGTCTGAAATTCACTCGGCGTTTAGCTTCCTTGATAACATTCCGCTGTGGAACGCCAGCACCACGATTCAAGGTGTTGATAGCGTGCAGGCGATTACGCTGGGCGCGGTGCTGATTGCCATTCTGGTACTGATCATCACCACCCAGCTGGTGCGTAATATGCCTGCTTTGCTCGAGCTGGCGCTGTTACAGCATCTTAGCCTGGCGCCAGGCACCGGCTACGCGATTACCACCCTGACCAAATATGCGCTAATGCTGATTGGTGGCCTGATTGGCTTCTCGATGATGGGGATTGAGTGGTCGAAGCTGCAGTGGCTGGTTGCCGCGTTAGGTCTGGGGTTAGGCTTCGGGATGCAGGAGATATTCGCCAACTTTATCTCCGGCCTGATTATCCTGTTTGAGAAACCGATTCGTATCGGCGATACCGTGACTATTCGCGATCTGACCGGCAGTATTACCCGCATCAACACCCGCGCCACCACCATTACCGACTGGGACCGCAAAGAGATCATTGTGCCGAATAAGGCGTTCATTACTGAGCAATTTGTTAACTGGTCGCTGTCGGATTCGGTCACCCGTGTGGTGCTGACGATTCCGGCTCCTGCCCGCGTAAACAGTGATGAAGTCACCAACATCCTTAAACAGGCAGCCGATCGCTGTACCTATGTGCTTGATATGCCGGCACCGGATGTGTTCCTGGTCGATTTGCAGCAAGGTATCCAGCTGTTTGAACTGCGCGTGCATGCTGCGGAGATGGGACATCGCATGCCGCTGCGCCATGAACTGCATCAGCTGATTCTGCGCGGCTTTGAAGAGCACGGCATTGAAATGCCATTCCCACCGTTCCAGGTGCGTATGGAGACGCTGGGAAAGCAAAACCCCGCCAGCAACGGTGCGCCCGCCAATAAGACCTTCAAATCTGGCGGATTATAAAAACCAAACGCCCGGCTAAGACCGGGCGTTTTTTTATTGCCGCTCAGCGTGCATCACTTCACAAACTCTTCGCCCTGCGCGATATCTTTCTTCAGCGTTTCCAGCATGCCGTTCAGCGCTTGCTGTTCGAAAGCACTCAGCGTGCCAAGCGGGCGACGCTCAACAATGCCGTTTTTACCCAGCAGCAGCGGCTGTGAGAAGAAACGGGCGTATTCGCCATCGCCTTCTACATAGGCGCACTCCACGACATTGGCTTCGCCTTGCAGCGCGCGAATCAGCGACAGACCGAAACGTGCCGCCGCTTGCCCCATCGACAGCGTCGCCGATCCGCCACCGGCTTTGGCCTCCACCACTTCGGTGCCCGCGTTCTGAATACGTTTGGTGAGATCCGCGACTTCCTGCTCGCTGAAGCTTACGCCTTTCACCTGTGACAGCAGCGGCAAAATGGTCACGCCCGAATGCCCGCCCACCACTGGCACTTCAATCTCGTTAGGTTGCTTGCCTTTCAGCGCCGCCACAAAGGTATTGGCGCGGATAATATCAAGGGTCGAAACGCCAAACAGGCGGTTCTTGTCATATACGCCCGCTTTCTTCAACACTTCGGCCGCAATCGCCACCGTGGTGTTGACTGGATTGGTGATGACGCCAATCAGCGCTTTAGGCGCGGTGCTGGCAACCTGTTCAATCAGGTTACGTACGATACCGGCGTTAACGTTAAACAGGTCGGCGCGATCCATGCCCGGTTTACGTGCCACACCGGCTGAGATCAGCACTACGTCAGCGCCGTGCAGCGCTGGCGTCGCATCTTCACCGCTGAACCCTTCAACGGTTACGGCAGTAGGAATATGGCTGAGATCCACCGCGACACCCGGGGTTACCGGAGCGATATCATAAAGTGAGAGTGCTGAGCCTGCGGGTAATTGCGTTTTAAGCAGTAGTGCGAGTGCCTGGCCAATACCACCAGCGGCACCGAGAACGGCAACTTTCATCCTGAACTCCTTATTAAGGTGGGGCAGAGATATGCCGAAAATCCATCAGGTTACGAGTTTAATCAACTTCTCAGGCGATAGCGACTAAACCTGTCGCGCACTTAACATCACGCCGCAATCGGCTCCCGAGACATCTCTACTTCAGAAGTCGCCTGAATGATACATTCGCAGCCAGAAGACAATGGACGGCAATGATCATCAATATTTTTGTTACCACCTCAATAATATAACAACATTGCAACCTTCGCTTTGCGCGCCAACCCGCGATTTTGGCGTGCCGAAAAACTCTGGTATGATCTCGCCCCCGCAGGTCATTACCGCGATTCTCTCATCAGACTCATTGCATAAAAATTCATCTAAATGCATAATAATTTATCTGCTGCGGGTCTGTTGCCTGCTGCAACCCTCTTTTTATTGGTAGCTTATGCGAAACCCATCAAAACAAGACGACCTGATTAAGGCGTTCAAAGCCTTATTGAAGGAAGAGAAATTCAGCTCTCAGGGCGAAATCGTGCAGGCGCTGCAGGAAGACGGCTTCGAGAACATCAACCAGTCGAAAGTTTCTCGTATGCTCACCAAGTTCGGTGCGGTGCGTACTCGTAACGCCAAGATGGAAATGGTTTACTGTCTGCCCGCTGAGCTTGGTGTTCCTACTACCACCAGCCCGCTGAAAAATCTGGTGCTTGATATCGACTACAACGATGCGTTGGTGGTCATTCATACCAGCCCGGGCGCTGCGCAGCTGATTGCACGCCTGCTGGATTCGCTCGGCAAAGCCGAAGGCATCCTCGGTACCATCGCCGGTGATGACACCATCTTTATTACGCCCGCACGCACCTTCTCGGTAAAACAGTTGTACGACGCGATTCTGGTTTTATTCGAACAAGAGCTATAAAACCCTGCAGATTACCGGCAGTTCGACTGCCGGTATTATTCCTCTTCTCGCCCCTTTTTTAACCAATCTGTCACAAATCCCTTTGTAAATAATAAGTTATCCATATACCCAGCGGTTATCTGTACCTTCCAAAATTGGTACGACCTTTGCTCCTGCTTAACCTAATGCGCTATTTTACACTGCTTTACATTACGTGCTCAGTGTCATTCCCTTCTCATTGCGTATCAGCCAGCGAGATCAACCACGATCTTTCGCACTAAAAGATAATTTGATGTAGATCATTGTTTTTACTTTGAAATAACCGCCTCCGGTTAAGATCCAGGCGTTTTTTATAACTTCAGGTTCTAAAAAAGTGCCATAAGGATAAAGAATTACAACCAAACATTATTAGCTGGATATTAATTTCATGGGTGATTAGATCTATACTTAGTTTCGTGATGCAAATCACACGAAAGAAAAAGATAAAAATAGACGACGAGGAAAAATATCATGAACGTTAAAACCACTATCGCAACTTTAAGCATTCTCTCTGCTCTGTCATTTGGTGCTTTTGCAGCAGATTCTATCAACGCCGAACAGGCCGCGAATCTGCAACCCGCAGGCACCATCAGCGTCAGCGGCGTGGGCGGTTCTCCAATGGATATCCGTCAGCAGCTTAACGATAAAGCCGATCAGCAGGGCGCGAAAGCTTACCGCGTGATCGAGGCGAACACCGGTGACAGCTATCACGCTACCGCTGAATTGTACAAATAAGTTACTGATTCAAGACGCAATGTGAACGGCGACCCGTTTGAGACGCTTTTGCCTCTCAGGTTGCCAGCCCAAATTTCAGGAGAGTGAATCATGAAAACCAAATTAGCTATCGCAGTACTGAGTCTGGCTTCTGTTCTGTCTTTCGGCGCGAGCGCCGCGAGCCTGGTCTCTAACGAGCAAGCTGAACAGCTGCAATCACTGAATCAAACCATCAGCGTGAGCGGTGTAGACGGCGACCAGACCAATGTACGTCAGGAACTGTCGCAGAAAGCTGATGCTCAGGGTGCCAGCCATTACCGCATCATTGAGAACAATCGTGGTGATACCTTCCACGTCACTGCTGAACTGTACAAATAATCAATAATCAAACGTCCGGCGCCCAATACGCGCCAGGCAATAGATCGACGACCCGCCTCCCCCTTTTATGCCGCAGGTTGTTGATTAAACGAGGAGAAAATTATGAAAATCAAAACAACCATCGCAACTGCTAGCCTGCTTTCCCTGCTCGCCTTTGGTGCTTCTGCAGCACAACTGGTCACCGAACAACAGGCGCAGAATCTGCAACCTACCGGCAGCACTATTTCAATCAGCGGAACCGGCGGTTCGCCAATGGATTATCGCGCTGAGCTTTCTCAGAAAGCCGATGCGCAAGGCGCCAGCGCTTATAAAGTGATTGAAGCCAAAACCGGCGACAGCTATCACATGACCGCTGAGCTGTATAAGTAATTCCTCGTCAGTTAAGACGAACCCTTTGGCCCCGCTCGCCGGGGCCCTTTTTTACTTTACATTGAAGCGGAGCTGGCCTTCCAGCTCCTCTTCTGCTTCATCAAATAGCAGAATCAAGGCGCCATACCGGCGTTTCTGCCCTTTCCCCAGATTTACAAACTCAATCTCCAGCGGTAGCGGCAGCTGCTCACCGATAATCGCGCCCCAAAGATCGTCGAGATCGTTGATGGCGAGATCGGCAAGAAAAAAACGATCGCTAAACTGTCGGAAGAAATGGGCTTGATCGACGATTTCGTCGAAATCGAAACGCTCGGTTCTCATCATGACGCCCTCATAATTGCAGCGACTAAGCCAGTCCACCCAGATGCAGCGCTTTCACTTCCAGATACTCTTCCATCCCCAGCACCGAACCTTCACGTCCTAGCCCAGACTCTTTCACTCCGCCAAACGGTGCCAGCTCGGTGGAGACCGCACATTCGTTAATACCGATCATGCCCGCCTCCAACGCCGCCGATACGCGGAACACGCGCTGTAAATTCTGCGTGTAGAAATAAGCCGCCAGACCAAATTCAGTATTGTTGGCGCGTTGAATCACCTCTGCTTCATCATCGAAACGGAAGCACGCTGCCACCGGCCCAAACGTCTCTTCCTGGGCCAGCTTCATCTCTTCATGGGCTTCAGTGATAACGGTGGGTTGCCAGAAATTGCCGCCAAGCGGATGGCGTTCACCGCCGACCAGCAGTTTGCCACCTTTACTCAACGCGTCTTTGACGTGTTCCTCGACTTTCTCCAGCGCTGATTTTTCAATCAGCGGCCCGACAATAACGCCCTCTTCCACGCCGTTACCCACTTTGAGTTTGCCAACGGCCTCTGCCAGCTGGTTGACGAAGCGATCGTAGACGGCGTTATGCACATAAAAGCGGTTGACGCTAACGCATACCTGCCCGGCATTACGAAATTTATTGGCAATGGCGCCCTGTACCGCCGCATCAATATCAGCGTCATCAAACACGATGTAAGGCGCATTGCCGCCGAGTTCCATTGAGACTTTTTTCATGGTTTCCGCAGCGTTGCGCATCAGCGTTTTCCCCACGGCAGTTGAACCGGTGAAGGAGATTTTACGCACCACTTTGCTTGCCATAATGGCGTCACTGATCGCATGCGTATCACCCGCGACCGCATTCAGCACGCCATCCGGCACCCCGGCTTTCTGCGCCAGCGCCAGCAGCGCAAAGGCGCTCAGCGGGGTGTTATTGGCAGGTTTGATGATGCCAGTACAACCAGCAGCCAGCGCAGGACCAAGTTTGCGCGTCAGCATCGCCATCGGGAAATTCCACGGCGTGATGGCCGCCACCACGCCAATCGGTTCGCGCGTCGCCAGAATGCGCGAGCCCGCTTTAGCGGGCGGGATAATTTCGCCGTTGGCGCGTTTCGCCTGCTCGGCAAACCACTGAATAAAGCTGGCGGCGTATTCCACTTCGCCTTCGGCTTCTTTGAGCGGTTTGCCCTGCTCGGCCGTCATCAACTGGCCCAGCCAGCTTTTGTTTTCGATAATCAGCTGATACCAGCGATTGAGGATCTCGGCACGCGCCTTAGCGGTTTTATCGCGCCAGGCGGGAAACGCAAGCTGTGCGGCGGCAATCGCCTGTTCGGTTTCCTGTTTACCGGCTTTCGCTACCTGCGCTAAAACGTCGCCGGTGGCAGGATTAGTGACCTCAAAGGTTGCGCTGGCGTTGTGCCATTGGCCATCGGCGAAATAGCCCGTCTTGAACAATTCATGTTGTTGCAGGGAGGTGGACATCAGTTTTCTCCAGTCAGTTTACGTCCTGTCAGGAAAGTATAGATGCCAATAAGGGAGGTTTTTGTGTCAACGTGGGATCAACAAGGCCGCTGCGCGCTGCAGCGGCCAGTTTCAGATTTGTATTAAGGTGTTCTGATACTTATCCAACATCAGCGCCAACCGCTTCACCGGTTCGGTAACGTTGATGGGAGCAGAATAGTGCTGCAGCTTCTCTTGGTAAACATCTAGCTCCTGCAGCAAACGCTGGAAGTAATAGCGGCGCTTATCATCGCTGGTGGCTGAAATGATGCTATCCGCCGTATGGCGTAACTGACGATGATAGGCCGACAGATCAGCATTCACCGGCACTTCCGCATTGCGCAGGCGTTGATGCCCAATAATCAGCGTCAGCGCAATGCGATACTTATCGATATCGCCTGGGAAAAGATTGAGCAGCAAGAACAGTTGCTGATACAGCGCCGGCAGATGATTTTCACGGCGACGCGCCTGATTAGTCGTCAGCGCCGCGACGGCAGCATACATAAGGCGGTTCAGCAATTTACGTCCGGTACGCGCTTTGGATTTATCGCGAATCAGTAAAATCACCATCATCGCCACAAAGCAGCCAATCACCTGGCCCAGCACGTTATCGAGGAACACGTTGAACTCGAACTTCATCGGGTTATCCAGCACCAGCACATTCAGGGTACCAATCAGGGCACCCAGCGTACCAAGCTGGCGACGCTGCACGAAGATGCCGCCGATAAAGCCCAGCGCGCCGATGGCAATACACAACAGCAGTGCACTTTGCTGCGTGGCGGGCAGAATAAAAACGAAGTAGAGCGCGCCAAGCGGCACGGCTACCGTCATTCCGTAGAGGAAGTCTTTGGCCATCAGCAGCGGATTGGGCATGCGCATCGCTAGCGCGGTAATCACCGCCAGCAT
>Ga0153980_1000953_pt1 | contig 12548 bp, 13 predicted proteins | sample TSGA064MetaG_FD_104722 | JGI IMG/M metagenome (GOLD analysis project Ga0153980, IMG submission 104722) | Attine ant fungus gardens microbial communities from Georgia, USA - TSGA064 MetaG | ecosystem: Host-associated > Fungi > Mycelium > Unclassified | place: USA: Georgia, Magnolia Springs State... | reverse complement strand
CAAATACTTGTTTTAACAAAGTTTTGTGTATTTTTTGTGTTTAAATTTCAATTTGTATACTTATTTTAATTTTAAGTGAGCTTTTTTATATAAAATTTTAAGTTTTGAGTTGTTCAAGGACCATCTTAAAAAAATGATCATTTTATTAATATAACCTTGCATCGAAGCCACTCCCTCTCGGATGAAACCCCTTGAGCAACGCTTATAGGTCTTTTTTTAGTTGATTTTCTCTAATTTCTTCCGCTAGTTCATTAAATTTTCGCATTCGATGATTAATGCCTGATTTCGTAATTTTATGTCCTCGCTCTGTCGCTACCTCACTTAAATAAGTTAGATTTTCTTCAGGAAACTCTAGGCGTAACTTCGCAACGGCTTGGAGCTTATCCGATAGTGAATCCAATCCGTATATCTCATCTATTAAATTAATATTATCAATTTGTCGCTGTGCTGCTGTAATAGTTTTTGTTTCATTAGCTATTTCACAATTATTTAAGCGATTCTCAGAATTGCGAATATCGCGAAAAATACGGACGTCTTCAAAGTTTAAGACCGCATTATAAGCTTCTATGGCTCGTAAAAAATCACTGATTTTCTCAGCTTCTTTTATATATGTAATATAGCCTTTTTTACGCTGTAAAACCCGAGCGTTTAAATCAAATTCATTTAACAAAGCCTTTAAATCTTCAGCGTGTTCAAGGTCTAGGGTAAATATTTCAAAGTGATAAGAGGAAGTTTCAGGATTACTGACAGACCCTCCTGCTAAAAATGCACCGCGCAAATAAGCTCGCTTACAGCATTCATATTCAATTAATTTCTTAGCCGCTCCCAGAACAAAACCAGATTCATCTAAAATATCTAATTCCTCAGCTATCTCTCTGGCATTTCGCTTCATTCGTATAATGTACACGTTGTTCTTTTTTAACTTCATTTTTTTTCTTGAAAGCAAATCAACATCTGTATCAAAAAGTTGTTTAAGTAAGCTTAACGTTCTTCTAGCAATGGCTGCATTTTCAGTTGCAAATTCCAACACTAAACCTTTATTAGATAAAGAAATAGCTCCATTCATTCTAATTAAAGCTGACAATTCAGCTTTCTTACAACATTCTGTGCTCTCAATTTGAATTAATTCTTTTTTAGTCTCAGAAGCGAATGACATCCCCTCACGCTTGTTACTAATAGCGATGATAATCGTGTTAGCAACAAGCTTTCACCTCTTTTCTTTTCTCTAATTTAGAGCTTAATTTGCTCTTCAATATCTAATAATAAGGAAAAAATGGTCGCGGAGAGTTTCTTGGCATTATGGCGCACTTCTCCTGCACTATTGTATGCCACTAGACGGCTTTCAACAATTTCAATTCCCATATTTTTGAGACGCTCTTTATCAATTTCTACTACGGTAGAATTTTGTTCTAAATACCGTTCACTAACACTTGACTTGATCTTTTCATCATTGACAATAATCTTGTCCACAATGCGCTCACCCACATGATCTTCAATGGCTTTAACATGATCAGCTGCAGATAACCCTGTGGTCTCACCAGGTTGCGTCATAATGTTACAACAATAAACGCACGGCGCCTTTGTCTGAATTACAGCTTGAGCAATTTCATCTAACAAGAGATTTGGGATCACACTTGTATATAAACTACCAGGCCCTAACAAGACGACGTCCGCCTTTAATATCGCTTCAACAGATTCACTTAATGCGGTGGGCTTTGGATGATTATAGTAGACACATTTAATTTTTTTATCCACATCTGGGATTAGAGACTCACCTTGAGTAATCGTGCCATTATCATACTCTGCACATAAACATAGTGGGGTATTACAGACCGGCAAGACGCGTCCTCTTACTTTTAAAACTTCACTTAGTTTTTGAACGGCAGACGCAAAGTCTCTTGTAATATCAGTCATGGCCGCCAGTAATAAATTTCCTGTTGGATGTCCTGCTAGTCCGCTATCTCCTTCAAAACGATATTGAAATAATTCCTGAACTAACGGTTCCACTTCTGAAAGGGCAACTAAGACATTGCGAATATCTCCTGGGGGTGGTACTTGGAGAACATTTCGTAAACTTCCTGAGCTACCACCATCATCAGCTACTGTTACAATAGCCGTAATATCGATGGGATACCTTTTTAATCCACGTAAAATAGTGGATAACCCGGTCCCACCACCTATAACGACTATTTTTAAATCATAATCTGACATCACATTTCCCCCTATTTCCTATGTGCGAGATGGATATCTCGGTGAGTAGTGTTGGTTCTATACTCTTTTTCAAACATTTTAGATAAATACTCCGATATTGCAACTGAACGATGTTGGCCTCCTGTACAACCAATACCAATCACGATTTGTGATTTACCTTCCTTCTTATAATTAGGAATTAAAAACTCTAATAAATCAACTAATTTAGTTAAAAAAATTAAGGTCTCTTCAAAGCCCATCACATAATCATAAACGCTCATATCAAGACCTGTTTGGACGCGCATCTCCTCAATATAAAAAGGATTTGGTAAAAAACGTACATCAAACATCACATCTGTATCAATAGGCGTACCGTGTTTAAAACCAAAAGACATAAACGTGACGCTAAAATAATCTTCTTGCATATTTCCATATTTTGCGATAATTTTCTGTTTCAACTCTTTTGCTGGTAAACCGCTCGTATCAATTCTAAAATCAGCAATATCTAAAATGGGCTTTAATAAACTTCGCTCTTTATGAATGCCATCTAGTAAATTTCGATCTCTCGATAAAGGATGAGTTCTTCTCGTTTCCTTATATCGCTTTACCAATGTCTCATCATTGGCATCTAAATATAACACCTGAACGTTCACATAGTGACTGTCCTGTAAAAAATAATGCATTTCATCTATGGAATCAAAATCAAGGGATCGCAGATCAATTACCACTGCTAAATTAACCAATTGCTCACTTGTTCCTAAGATTAAATCCGTTAATTTCGGTAATAATTTAGGGGGAAGGTTGTCAATACAGTGATAACCTACATCTTCTAGACTATTTAAAACAACACTCTTGCCTGCACCGCTCATTCCTGTGACAATTAGTAGATTAACTTTTTTCATCGTATGTATTTCCCTTTCTGCTACAAACCGTTTAATGTTATGAACACGGATCGTTCATTTAAACTTGCTGACCTGATATTTTTAGCTGAATGTTTGTTTAACTATCTACGACTATCTTTTCTAATTCATATGTTGGGGTATAAAATTGTGCTGAAATAATAGGAGGTGAATCATGGTCTCTCAACAACAATTCTTTAACAACAAAGCGATCCCCTTCAAACATCGGTAGCTGATCAAGAGTTGATACCGGATGTAACTGGAGCTTCCCTTCCCGATTTTCCTCAATTAAATGGCCACAGGCATCTGTTGCTATAACTGTACACAATAGCCATTCTTCCTTCAATTCATTTATTACAACTGTCGTAACAGCTCCTAATTTCACATTTTTTAAATTTAACCCTGTCTCTTCAAGAAATTCACGGCATCCAGTTTGAATCACATTCTCACCAAATTCTGATTTACCACCAGGTAAAAACCATTTTTGGCGACTTTCCTTAAATAAAAGCAAGATTTTCCCATCTTTTACTAATAAAGCATTAACGACTCGCATCTCATCACCTGCTTTCACAATAGTATTATAACACAAAATATAAAAAAATATATGACTGAGATGAAACTAGGTAATGTGATAGCTATAACATATCTATATGCAAAAGAAAAGCTTATCGTTCATTTCCGAAGATAAGTCTCTTTTATATCCATCTTTAAAATTTACTACTTTAACTTAGTTTCAATATACTTGAAGGCTGCTTGAGCGGCAATGGCACCATCATTAACCGCGGTAACCACTTGGCGCAGTTCTTTCTTAATTACGTCTCCAGCAGCGAAGATACCTGGCATAGCTGTTGCCATCCCATGATCCACTTTCACATAGCCCTCTTCATCTGTAATGCCTAAATCTTTTACCATGTCTGTTATTGGATCTAAACCGATATAAATAAACGCTCCATTGACCTCTAAATCTGAAGTTTCATTACTTTTTACATCTTTTATCGTCACACTACCTAACTTGCCATTGTACTCATTAAAAGCTTCCACGACTGAATCCCAAATAAATTCAATTTTATCGTCTTGAAACGCTCGATTTTGTAAAATCTTTTGAGCGCGCAATTCATCGCGACGATGAATCACATATACTTTTTCTACTAAACCTGCTAAATAAATAGCTTCTTCCACTGCTGAATCGCCGCCCCCAATAACCGCAACTTTTTTGCCTTTAAAAAAAGCACCATCACAAACTGCACACCATGAAATCCCTTTTCCTGATAGTTCTTTTTCACCTGGTACATTTAATAAACGATGCTTGCTTCCTGTGGACACAATCACTGTTTTTGAAACAACTTGATGATTTCCGCAATCCAGCACATAAGTTCCTGTTGCTTTAGCACTTACAGATTGGACATCTCCGTATACATATTTAGCACCTGCAGCTTGTGCATGTTCGAACATCTTCATGGATAAATCGGGTCCTGATATTTTTTCAAACCCTGTATAATTTTCAATTTCAAAGGTATTAACCATTTGTCCACCCGGGGCCCCACGCTCCACCATCACAACAGATAAGCCAGCTCGAGCGGCATAAACAGCTGCTGTTAGTCCAGCAGGTCCCGCTCCAATAATAGCGACATCATAAATTTTTTCCAAATTAAACACCTTCCTCTTGGACAATCTTAATCAAATCTTTTGCTTCATCAATTATATAATCTGGTGCAAATACTTTCAAATAATCTGCACCTTTTAAAGCCCAGCCCACTGCTACACTTTTAACACCCGCAGCTTTAGCACTCAAAATATCATGAGAGTTATCACCCACCATTAAACATTGATCTCCGCTCAAGCTATAGTGACTCAGCACACGTTCTATCGGCTCCTTATGAGGTTTTGCATTTTTAACATCATCTTCAGCAACCATCCAATCAAAATAAGTTAACAACTGGGTAATTTTCAATCCTCTTGTGGCCATATCACGCCTTTTAGAAGCCACCACAACTAAATATAAGTTAAATTTCTTTAAGGCTTGTAACATCGCTGCTATTCCCGGATAAATTTCAATCATTTCATCGTGGGACACCAAACAATACTTCCGATAAATCTCAATGAACTCATTCGGATCACGTGGGTAGTACTTACGAGCCGTTTCTTCTAAAGTAGGTCCAATCTACGTTATAATCTCAGCCTCTGTCACGACTCGATCAGGTAATAATTTGATAAACGTTTCTTTGATGGGCTTTATAATTAATTGATTGGTATCAACTAATGTAAAAATGCAGAAAAATTAATATGTGAACAATCACGCTACATTTATTATTATACACCTAATAATCAATGTAACAAGTTTAATTCAAAAAGTATTAAAAAACCATTAATTCAGTACTTAAAGTTTGGGGTATATATTGTAAAGAAAGTAAAATTGCATCTTTTTCGTGTTGTTTATAAAACTGTAACAATCTATTAAACACTTATCACCTATCAAGTATAAATTATTTACAAAAATATATTTAAAACTCCATCCACTTGATTATATAATAGTATTATTATGTGGAACTGTGTCTAAATAAAAAAAATTAGAACGGAAAGGAGCAAGGGTTATGAAACAAATCTTATTCGTTACATCCACACTTCCTCCAGTTCATGGGGGAAGAACTAAGTCATTACTTCAACGAGCAAGGATTTTTACGGAAAATAATGTTAAAGTTAAAATATACACGACTAATTATAATCAGAACTATGAATACGTGTACAAAAACTTTATAAAAGATGGTATCGTTAATCAGGACATAGAAATGTGTAATATTTATGACTATTATAAGGGAGGACTTATAAGAATTATGAACTTTTCTTACAAAGAGAATTAAAAAAATATGATTTTCTTCCAACTACTAATAAAAATCTTATGGGAAGACTAGACAAACTGCGAAAAGGTCGGAAAGAAAAAGACGCTGTTAACATCTACAAGTTTAAAAAAGTTGTAAATAGTCACGTCACATATTTTTATAAAGATGGTCGAACATTATATCACCTATCAAAGAATAAGGAAACGGATAAGATTAAAAACATAGATTTTTATTTGCCCCATTACAATAAATCTGTTATGAGAGCTTATACGGATGATAATGAAAATATTCATAAGATTAGATATTTCCAACCTGGTACCGACATAATACAAGCCGATGTATTTGTTGATAGCGAATTTCACCCTTATGTTGTTAAGGAATATTCCTATGCCGACAATGAAAAAAAAACAGATCGAATTATTCTGACGAACAAATTTGGTCACGTTAAGGTTTTTAAAAATGAAAAAAATTTCTTTAAACACTGATTTGCAGAAATTTTTTCTGATGGAGATGTAGTCATTAATGACGCTAGACTATTAGATAGACCACTATTAGAGACTAAAAGAAACATTAAAAAAATATTTCAGATTCACGAGTCACATTTAGAAACTCCATCAAATTTCCTCCCGTTATTTGAAAGTGCTTTATCCAATACAGATACCATTGTGACACTCACAGACACCCAAAAACAAGATATGTTAATGAAATACCCACACTTAAGTAAGCATATAACTGTTATTCCACATTCCATAATATCAATTCCGCTCAAATATGAGCCTAACGGCAATCAAATCTGTATTGTCTCTCGACTTGATCCTTTAAAAAATATACAAGATGCAATTGAAGCTTTTATGCAATTTAACGAGAAAGTCCCAGGATTCGTTTTAGCAATATACGGTGTTGGGAAAGCTGAAGAAACATTATTGCAACTTATTAAAGAAAATAATTTGAATCGTATTGTACAGTTGAAAGGGTTCATTAAAGACCCAAACCGTGTCTTTCAAGAATCAAATTTTTCAATAATGTGTAGTAGCCATGAAGCATTTGCGCTTTCAATTTTAGAGAGCATAGCTAACGGATGCCCTGCTATTAGTTACGATACAAAATGGGGACCAGCTGAAATATTAGATGAATAATCTGGGAGAATAACAAAAGAGAACACGCCAGAAGCTTTATGTCAGGAAATGTTAGCAGAAGTGAAACATCCTAAAGATAGAAATAAAGTCAGAGATCGTGCGAAGTTTTTTTCACACGACGCTTTCTATGAAGCTTGGACTGATATTATGTTTAATAGTAAAAATTAATGAATTTAAGCATACACGTTCTACAATAAACCCTCAATCCACTTAAGGACTGAGGGTTTTTAAACTATCTGTTACCATAATCTTTCTGATTAAAAGCACCTTTTGATGTGTTAAATCTGCTCGATGACGCTTGTGCATGGGTTGAAGCCCCTGATAAGCTTCCTGTGCTTGAATTATTACCTCTACTGGTTCCTGGTTGTGGTTCTTGAACATTTAAGCGACTTCTGTTCTGTTCCACTCTTGTGTTTTGACGATTCTCTAGTTCTCCTTGCCTATTGTTAATATCTTGTAGTCTCGAATCTATCTCTTTTAACCAAGTCGCTTCGACCATATTAACAGCCTGATCATAATGTGCCTGGCCTAACGAACTAGAATATTGAAGCGGACTAGGAACTTGAGGGATTAGAGGAGGAGCACCCCAATTATAAGATTGTGCCTGCGAACTATAACTTTGACTAGTATTTTGTCCGACATTTCCACTATGTTTCTTTCCTTATTTATCTCAATTCATGTTATATCTACCTCCTGTGTAATAAGACTCTTTACACTAATAACTCCCACCAACACCCCGAAAAGCCACATAAAATTTAAATTATTTTAATTAACGCAAAAATACCCTAATCCATTGGACTAGGGTTTTAAACCTATTAAAAGAGAAGCCCACCCATCCACTCTCCTTAAATGCACACCTTAGACTTTAGAGAGTTTGAAATAAATAAAAATACTCCTAGTCCGTGTATGGATTAGGGGTTATGTTAGTAAATCATTTTATTTTCTTCAGAACTTCGTTGATACTATCTTCTGACATTCTCTTACTTAAAATTTCTTTTCCGATAATCTTTATAAGAAACCAAAAATCTGTAATACTTTTTAAAAAACAGATTAAAGAATAAAAGATAAGTGTTGTTATAACGGCTATTGTAAATTGACTAGTTGTGCCACTAAATTTCCCTTGTAGTTTAGCTGAACTCAGAATTATTACTAAGAAGAATACTATTGTAACTAAGCAACTAACTACTCCTACTACGATATTTAAAAACATATGATCTAGTATACTTGTCTTTTCAAATTTTTTAACTATCTTTGCAATGGTATCACTTATCGTAACTCCCATAATGACACCTAAAGTAGTAAACATAAAACCCGCAAGTAATGCGCTAAAATTTATAATATTCCAATATAACTCTGTTGCCTCATTAGATCCTAATAACTCACATTCCAGAATATTGAAATGATATAATAATAAAACTGTAATAAATGTTAAAGCAATTGTTATCAAATGCCTTATATATCATTTCACTCACACCGCCTCAATTCAAACTATACTAACAATCTCCTGAAAGCACCATTAAAGTTTTTTTATTTTTTTCATATTCTTCACTAAGTTTTTTATAAACTTCTTTATAGAATTTGTCAACATCTTTAACATTTCCATTAACGTCACATTCATAACTGATTATAACTTTCTCGTTTAGATTCTGCTCTTCATCGAGTAAAAATTTTTGAGACTTAGAGTTTAAAGTTTTTCCTTCTATAATCGCTTTTGTTATATCAGCATCTTCTTTATTAATATTTTTAATTTCTTCTACCAATGATTTAATCTTTTCCTTACCAACTGCTAATGGGGTACGTCTTTTTGTATTTTTAACCACCAACTGAACTTCGATTTCTTCATTTTGTTCAAGTTCTATAGTAACTTTACGTGATAGCTTCAAATGCTCAAGTATCTTAGCATGTGGCGTTGAAAAACTATAAGATATTTTGCTTATTTCAGAACCATTTGTTATTAATTTTCTTACTGTATCTGTTGACACAATATTTTTTATAATCATCATATGTGTTTGATTCTTATATTGGATTATTATATTTACAAGATTATTTTCAGAAGGCCCACCTTGTGTAAATATGAAACTTACTATTCCAGTAGAATAACTTAAAAGAAAGTAAGTGCAAACCTCAATGCCTTTATTATTTTTATCTTCCATAGTAAGGACTTCTTCAGTTTCATCGGTTTCCAAGTTTCTTTTTTGCATATGTACTGACGGCCTTTGTCTACCAATTTTAGCAAATAAATATTCATTACTGTTTTCAATTACATCCATATTAATAACTTTATTTTCACTCTCTAAAGTAGTGTATCAATACCTTTAGAGTTTTCAGTTAAAAATTCTATAATTAGTTCACGAAGTTTATCAGTTACAACTTGTATAATTAGTTAATTCAACATTTGAGTATTTTGAGCTGCTGATCCTTGATAATTGCTAATCCCGTTAGCTCTTGCAATGCGCTCACGATTGGCAAAGCTTGAATCGACTCCAATTGAATTTAGGGTGTTCACAATGGAGCCTCCAACAGGATTTGTAGCTGGATAATAGCTCGCGCTGTTTGTTGAGTCATTTGGATTAATCCAAGACCCCGGTATCCCTTGATCGGTAGATTTGATTCATTTGATTTAGTATTTGATGTGTTTTTGTTATCGCTCATATTAAAACCTCTTTTCGCTAATAACTCCCATCAACACTCAAAAAGCCACATCAATTTTAAATTAATTTATCTTACCGCAAAACTCCCCAATTCAACTAAGGACTTGGATATTAACATTGTTTTGCCATGTTTATAACTTGACGCTTTAAAGGAGCTAATAATCAGCAAAAGTTTAACAAAAAATTTCACCATAATGATGCTATACTACTACTAAGCCCTTTGAAACGGAGGTTCATACTTATGTAATTAGATGTGATTATTTTATACATAAGGTCAGTCTTATTAAAATTTATGCTATATCATCTTGTTTAATTAAAATAAACACAGAAAAGGAGAAATGATTATGACTGTTAAAAATTATCCGTTTATTCCATCACCTAATTTTAATGACAGACAGAACGACTGGAACATCTCGATTTTGGTACTTCATTATACAGTCACTGATTTCGAAACAACAAAAAAAACTTTTTTAGATCCAACAACTCAAGAATCTGCTCATTATGTGGTTGATGTAGATGGGAGTATCTATCAGTTTGTAGAAGAGGAAAAAAGAGCTTGGCACGCTGGCGTATCTTATTTTAATGGTATAACTGACGTTAATAGTCATTCCATTGGCATTGAAATCATTAATGCTGGGTATGACATTAATAATGTGGCAGAATATCCTGCATACCCTTATACTGAAGCACAGATGAATGCAGTTATCGACCTCTCTAAAGACATAGTTAATCGTTATAGCATCCCACCTTTTTGTGTCGTTGGTCATAGTGATGTGGCTCCTTCAAGAAAGATAGATCCAGGACCACATTTTCCATGGGAGGCTATACATAAGCAAGGTCTTGGACTATTACCAAATTATGATCTTTTCACTAATCAGGATATTTTAAATACGGTACCATCTAATCTCGATGATCAGGAAATTAGTAAACTGCTCTCCCGATACGGATATGAAGTGACAAACTTAACCCATACTAAAAGAGCTTTTCAAATGCATTTTAACCAAGAAGCGTATTTACGCAAACAAGCTTTTGGTACTTATGATTTGAGTATGCTAAAAGAGCTCTTACGTCAAAAGGCTGACCATCCCGTACAGTTTAAAACAGGATTAGATTCTTTAATGGCTATAACTCATAGTGGAAATGGAAATAATTTAGAATTATGGCTAAATCATAAAACACCTCAACAATTTTTTATTTTGAGATATGATAAGGAAAAAGACGCGTATCAAATTTGGGACTTAGATGAAAACTATATCTTAGCTTGGAATGTTCCTAGTATAAATGGAAGACATGTTTTTATGCATCCAAATGAAAACCGGGATGAACATTATTGGATACTAGAATTACAAGCTAATCAAAGTTATGTAATAGCTAGCTATAAAAATAAGGATATGGTTCTTGAGGTGACTGATAGTAATACTACAAACGGCACTCCAATTCAAGTACACCTTAGGAATGGAAATCGCGCACAAGAGTTTCACATGACTCTCTCTAATACAAACGACAACCAGCAATACGAAACTATAATTCATGATTCATTCAGTAGCTGGGATACAAGTATATTTCAAACTGGTGGTTTAGGTAATCCGACTATGAGTAATGGATTTTTAAGCTTACCCTATCTATCCAGAGTCAGTTCTAGACTGATAAATTTAGAGAAAAACGCAACCTATCGAATTACAATAAAGAATCTTTCTGGGGAGGTGGGTATTGGTATGTATAGGTATGGTGAGAATTACATGGCTTATAAGAGTACTGGATCAAACGTAAGCTTTCTTCACACCCATGATGATGACCATCCAGCCCAAATATCTTTACGCGGCCTTGCTAACTCTACCTCAAAATTAAGCTCCTTTAAAATAGAACGACAATTTTAATCAACTTTATAATCAGCATAAACAATAAACCTAATCCATTGGACTAGGGTTTCAAACCTATTTAAAGAGGAGCAGACGCATCCACTCCTCTTAAGTGCAAGATGAAGTTAAAATATAAACCATAATTGATTTTATTTACATAATATGTAATCATATGATATGATATTTTTTATTATACATCTTGTTAAAAATAGAGTAATCTTTTAAAAAAATTAAATTCTGCTAATGCTACTATCAATCCAACAAAAAGTTAAACCACAATTTCATTTAAATTAAAGGAAGTTGACAGGGAAAACTCAAAACTGGCTAAATCCAATGACCTTCAAGCTAAACTTTTAAAAGAAATTAATAAAAAAACAAAAGAATTAAATAAAGTAAAACGTGAACTTACTAAGCAAATTCATCAAGAACAAAAACAAGTAATCATGCAACAGGAACAACGTATGCAAGAAATCAAAAATGCACAATAACTAGCTGCGAAATCTAATCTATACCTGACGAGGAGATAGATTTAAAAGAGTACGATGTGTTTATTTCACATTCATTTGAAGACAAAGATTATTTTGTATCGAATTTGACAAAAGTTCTTAAAGAAGACGGCGTTAGAATTTGGTACGATTCAGATGATTAATGAAAGATTCTCACAGCGTATTGAGAAATACACGACCTATCTTCCATCATACTTCTCTTAGTTTTTTCATAAAACTTTAATTCGTCATATTATGACAAAGATATAATTACTATTATTTCATTACTAACACAAGTGCCTTAACGTACGATATATTCTTTTTACCGTAAAATAAAGCTGAAAGTGTATGTATTATATATAATTTTCTTTTTTTTCATAGGGCACTTACATAAAATTTAGCAACAAACATTACAATATGATACCGGTTGCATATTTAACTTAAAAAAAACTTAATAGATTTCAAAGTTTTTTTAAAATAAAGATATTTTT
>Ga0153980_1000952_pt1 | contig 12558 bp, 12 predicted proteins | sample TSGA064MetaG_FD_104722 | JGI IMG/M metagenome (GOLD analysis project Ga0153980, IMG submission 104722) | Attine ant fungus gardens microbial communities from Georgia, USA - TSGA064 MetaG | ecosystem: Host-associated > Fungi > Mycelium > Unclassified | place: USA: Georgia, Magnolia Springs State... | reverse complement strand
TAATCCTGATCCAGGAATGCTGGCATCGACGGAAATAGGTTGCATTTCTGACACGATGCGTTTGGCGCCAATGGGCAATGCAGATGCCGGAGCCATTGTTTCTATATTGAGGCCACCATAAGAGAAGCAGTTATGCTCGCTGTGCTTGGGTAGAACGGGAATATTTGGCACTCACCAGTTCCGATTCGGAAGATGGATAACTCGTCAAGGTTGACAGTCGTGGAAGCAGGAGACAAAATAAGATCTTTGTTGGGTTCGCCCGCAACGGATATCGAATCAGTCGGAATGCCAAGTGGTGGCCGGATGTTGGTTCCGTACATATAGGTACGAATTTGATGACTGTGAAGTCGCTCGCGGAATGAGTTGTCCAGATCTACAACCTTGGTAACATTGATATCACGACGAGCATCAGGATACCCTGAAGGACTTACTCCTCCAGACTTTGGGACCTTGATGACCGTGAGCTGTTTGCTGTAGAGTTTCTTCATTTCTGCGCTGAGTTTTTCCTGTCCTACTACAAGGATGACATTTACTACAGAGAAATAAATAATCAGAATAAAACACAAATCATGACTAGAACTCACTCCTAAAGGCATCAACACAGGCTTTGATCAACCGCAGCCTGACCTCATTAATTGCCGCAGGGCCAGACGAAAGCAGAGCAGGTGTATCAATAATACACCCTGAAGCTTTGTCTGATGAACAGTGATTAGAAGGAGAAGAACATAGTGTCAGCACGCACTTTCTGGTTTTTGGTCGAAACGTTCTTCTGTGTTCTCTCCGATGTTGCGAATCAACCGTTCCATCAATTTTGGATTTCGTTTTGGATCTGCATGGCCATACCAATACACGAGGGGAAAGTGAGTGTTTGATGCCAAAGACATCGGTGCGGTTGTTGCTGCAGATCCAAGGGAAGTTGCCGCAGAATATGTATGTATTGGGTCGCGTACAGCTGCAGCGGATAGTGCACCTGGAGCTGCCCAGCCCCCCTGTGGCTACATTAGTCACCTGAAGTGTTCATCGCTGGTTATGGCCGTACACGTACATCATTTGGATCTAGATTTACCAATACAGGTGACCATCCTTGGCCCATACGAACACAGTAGTTAACCAATATTTTACACAACGCTGTTTTTCCAGAATTTACTGGACCAATCACCAGTACTCGAGGTGGATCTGAAGGTTTGGCATTAGTCTGTGGTTCACCAGGTGCCAGTGATGATCCCTCGAGGGTAGATAGGGATCGGACACGCATTTTCTCGAGTACGACATGAAGATTTCCATAAGCTTGCATGGGCGTATCTTCTGATATATACTCTGTGGAAGGTTGGCCTGTAACGTGTTGACAGTGAATACGTTAATCTAGCATTCTAGGGTATGAGGCTCTAGAGAACCTCGTGACTCATCTCGATGGTACAACCTCGCCATGTGAAGACCGCCGCCTTACATTCCACTCCAAAAAGGTAGTTTTTTCCTACAACAAGCTCAGCACCAAAGATCTCGGCTTTACCTCTCACCAGCTACATGAACTTGTCGTCAATGCCGAGGGTTGGCGAGGATGGTTGAACCGCGCACCTTGATTGCTAACGTTGTATCTGGATCGAGCTCAAACCGATACTCTGACTCAGGCTTGAGAATCCACTCTTGTGTGTGTGTGGTCATTCCTCGGAATTGGACTGGTCGTTAGGGTCGCAGGCGGATGACGTAAAGTACTCAGAAATATGTTTTGATGATTTACTCGGTGTGAGAACTGGGAGGAAAGATACCGCGGAAGTTACTCAATCACTCAATCACTCAATCAACACACTAACACACTGCCGCTTTTTCGACGCTCCTTTTCCCCTTGCGGTAAATACACCGTCCTTACGCTCATTTTGACTCGGACCCATCTTTCTTTCACGCTCCTTCCTCCCTGCCCTTCATGAGCCTACGCAGTATACCCTCTGAAAAATCTCCAATTACGGATACACATGTTGCTTTCGTGGACGACGTTGATGTCGCTGCGAGGCTTACTGCCAATGCGAACAGTGACATACCGTTAAGCCCTGAGGCTACTGCAAGGTTGAAGTAAGCATCTATCATACTTCTCGACGCACTCGAATCATGACTTTCACAGACGGAAACTTGACAGACACTTAATGCCCTTCATGTGCAGTATGTCCATGTTCCCGTGATCTGGGGATTCACATTTGACTAACCTCATGTCCCCCAGTTATGTATTTGTGGGTATATTTCGTGCCATCTACGAGCCATTCTGAATGTGGCACAGGATGACTTTCGCCGATAAGACGACACTGGCTCAGTCATCAGTTCTGGGGATCATGTCTGTATGCCACTCCATAATCCTTCACACACTGCTCATCGTCTATCAGGCAAGGGGCACACCTGGACCAAAACCAATTCAACTGGCTTGGAACAATTTTCTACCTGAGCTATATTGCATTTGAAGTAGATTCAATCCTCCCTCGTTATTGAATCATCATTCATCACCCATGAGAATAGTATCCCCAGAGTCTCGCTCTTCAAAAACTACCGGTTGGCAGATGGATGAGGTATGAAACGTTATCGTTCGGTGGTTTTAACTTAGCCCTGTTCCCAGCATTAATATCTTTGTATGGGCGGTTGCTCTATTGGCACATGCAGCATGCAAATCTTTTGGTGCTCTATTTGCTGTTCGATTCATCCTCGGGATCTGTGAAGGTATGAAAAGATCAACGGTCTCTTCATTTTACCCACATATATCACAGGTGCCATTACACCCGGATTTATGATAGTAACTTCCATGTTCTATACTCGAGAAGAGCAAACAAAGAGGGTTGGGTATTGGTGTGAGTGGTCCACTTATCTTTGCGAACATCTCTTGCCCAACCGTAGCTCCAGTCCTCATGAACGGTGTTGCGATTATCTTCCTTGGTTTTGTAGGTTTCGGGGTGCTTCATGCTGAGGTTCGTTAATATCACTTGTTCTTCTTTCTCAACCATTCATTTCGATTGCCAATAGACTCATAAATTCATGCCCTGGCAATGGTGCGTTCAAACGTCGACCGCACTTCATAGATCTTCATTTTGATCATGTATCACAGGCTCATGGTTATCACTGGTCTCATTACCCTAGTAACAGCAGTATCCTTTTGGTAAGTGCTTTACATTCTTTATGATTTGATAGGGCAACTAATGACAGTTTACGCACGCGTGTTTCTCATTTCTCAGGTTCTTCTTCCCAGATAATCCTGCCAATGCGCGGTTTCTAACTCCAGAGGAGCGTGTGCAAGTTGTTCAACGTATTATAGTCAATCAAACTGGTGTGGAGAATAAAAAATGGAAGCGTGAACAGTGAGTTTCTGAACTGAATCACTGCCCATATGGATATATCATCATGGGCATCATAAAAGAAATGGTACTGATATCATTTGATCATTAGGTTCATTGAAGCGTTCACGGACCCCAAGACCTGGTTAATTGCTGTTCTCGGAGCTCTTCTGTACGTTTTGGGTTCACCTTCAGGCTGTAGGATTCCTCCAGAGATTCTAATTTCATTTACCCCCGTCTTTTTAGCAATGTCTTCAACTCTGTATGTCAAACATTTTGATCACCCCGCACGAACAACTTTGTTGACGCCACTAAATTTAAATTAGCTTACCAATCAGCGTTTGATCCTTATTTCTCAGTTTGGGTTTACGCCGATTCAAACAACGTTAATTGGCTGTGTTGACGGTGTCGTTGAGAGTATGTCTTGTCAAACGTTTGGCAAGTGGTTACTGACCATCTGTCTCCCATCTGTCGATCAATGACATGACAGTCTTTTTCATCTTGATCGCAGTTTATCTTGGTTCATATCGAAAAATTGGCAGGGGATATGCCGGGGCAATGATGTTTATCCCGGCTATCCTGGGAGCAATTCTCCTGAATGCACTCCCTCAACATAAGAAGATCGGTCTACTGTTCTCATATTGGCTTACGAGTGCGTTGCGCTGCCTTGATGAGCGTCTAAGCATTAAAATGCCCTTGTTTAGTCGCCGCTATTTCTCCCTTTGTGGTTGTCTTGGGATGGACTGGATCACTTGTTGCAGGTCACACAAAGAGTGGGTCGTGTAACAGATGTCTTGACTTGATTTGACGTCGTGTTCACAAGAAACAACCGTCAATGCAATTCTACTCGTTGCTTATGGTATAGGTAACGCTGCTGGTCCATTCATGTGGAAAAAGAACTACCAACCCAGGTGATTTTTGAGGCTTGTTTTGAATCTACTTTTTCCCAGGGATTCATGTTCTTGCATTTTACAGAAATCGTGTCCCTTGGATTACTATCACAGTGATATTTGGCGTCTGTGTTGTCATGTTCATTGCATTACGGTCATATCTCTCTTGGCAGAACGAGATGAGGGAAAAGGAAAGCCGTGATGACAGCTACGACCATACTTATCTTACCTTCACTGATGAGAGAGGAAACTCGGTCCGGAAAAGGGTTGATAAGGTGGGTTACTCAGGTTTTGTGATTATACTGAATGACTCACTTGGTGATCGTAAGGCATTCCTCGATATCACCGACATCCAGAACCGCGAATTCCGTTATATATTGTAAACTTAATTATATACCCTTGATACCTACCCCGCTTGTTTGGCTACAATCTTTTTCTGGATTCGCATCATCATGGTCTGTTTGTTTAGCCGGTTGTTCACAAATAGATAAATAAAAATTGTACTTGTTCCGAGCCCAGTGCTGGAGTCTAGCAGTAACTATATATATATTCAGATACTTGGTAGACCGCTTCAGTCTGGATTTTGAAAACTGAGGTCATCACTATCCATGCCAGGGTAATGGTGGTGGCACGATGCGACATACATCATTCCTTACATGGTCACTGGTTGTGACAGGAACCTGAGTGTTAAACAACGAGAGCGTGCGACATATATTGAACAGTCCAAGTTCAGAACAAACGAGAGCAGGTGCAAGAAAACGCAATCAACAGGAGACCTCTGCAACAAATCTACAAAGCGATCCTGAAGATATAAAGCGCATATATATGCCCAAAGACACATCCTTTAAAGATTGACATTAACGGGAGCGCAGTTGAGGAGGTTTAAGAAGCCGGACTAAAGTGGATATTTCAGAATTCAAAACTGGAGAATGAAGAGGAGGATACGTACGAAAGCTGTCTCTTGGCAGCAGGCGGGCTGAGCAGCACAGTTATCGCCCGAAACACCGAGGACGGAGATGGGGCTGCAGTCCAGACCAATTTGTGGGAGAAGGTTAATGGGAATGCCAAGGAGACCACCAGCACTGGCTCCAGTGTTGCCAATGTTGGAAGTATGTTGACCTGAGGAAACAAAATGAGTTGATCCAAAGCACCCAGAGAAATGGCGATCTCCTACAGCAGTGGAGCTCGCCGACGTTGCAGTTGCCACCATCAGGGTGATGAGGGGTGGGGGTGGCCTATGAAGGAGGGACATATGAGCAGAGGTGCGTCGGGATGTGCATAGAGCCACTCACCGAGGCGATCATGGGAAGAGTGACGAGGGCAGCGACAAAGACACGGGAGAACATGATAAATCGATTCTAAAGGTGTAAATGCAAAGAGCAGTTGGAGGCCAAGAGAGAGAAGAAAGCGAGCTGAGGAAACTCAGCCCATCTGTGCAGTCTTATATACCAGTCCAGTCGTCCAAATTTAGACCCGTCTTGAAAACCTTTGCCCAAAGTCCATGGATTTCACCTGCTCCAGCCGAGCGGGCCGCAGAACGAGTTGAAGCGTTAATAAGAAATAAACGAGATATGGAGTCCGAAGTGTTATGCTCCGTAGATGGACGCGGTAAGTAAAGAGAATTAAGCTTCTTACAACTTCTTCACGTCTAATAGCATTTAGAACTTTGAGTACCTTTTGTGGCTCTCGCGCGACCGAGGCCTCAGAACGGGATCGAGATGTTTCGAGTGTCATTGAAAAACCATCCGATAGAAATGGGACCAGAACCCTTGAAAGCTTCGAGTCGCTACAGGGTCCTCGAAAGACACGGAAACTAGAGAGATTGAACACAAGGGTGTAATCGATCCAACTTCCCGGTGCGCGGATGGTCTATAACAGCGGGTCATCTTCCTTCGTTGGGTGGCACGCGGTGCGTTATTTGGTCTGGTCTCCTGTGAACACTTGGGAAATTTTATGCTAGCAGACGTGCAGCTTCCCGATGGATCGTCGTCAGGTGTGGGTTTCAAGTTATGGCCTGATTCTGGATTCAACACCATCAGGGTCATCTTCTTTACTATTTTGGACATGAACCTAGGAAACGTCGGCTCCTTTTTTCCGGAAATCGGGTGACTGAGGTGTCCAAGAAATTTAACAATTCGCGCTGAGCATAATTCAAAGAATACAATTGAATATCAAGAAATAGCTGTAACGATACTTTCCGTTGTCACAAAAAATTATTGAGTTTCACAGGTCTACGAACGGCTGCTGAATTCCCCTCATTGAACTTGTATGATACACGATAGGCTTCCTTCATGGGTTTCTTGGCAGCCAATTTTGAGTTGGTTGTCGATGTCGGTTTAACCGCAATAGGACGACCAAAGAAATCCGTCGGCGTCTGGTAGACAAATCTCAATTTCACACGGCAGCTCGAAGCCTAACCCCTTACCTTCCCACTAGTATCAGATGGATTCGTTTTTTGCCGCTTTGGTGCAGGTTCGGAAATATCCACCTCAGTCGACTTGTGAGTCCCGTTACTTCAGGTCACATCAGAAACTCCGAAAACGTGAATATTGACCACGAAACGCATACCGTTGCATGTGTCCAGACACATGGCAGTTGCCGCTTTTTCCTTTTTCAATGGCCTCAACATCGCGAGCCGCTAATTTGGCGTTGACCTAGAAAATTATATTTCGACGATTGGACGGCCCAGGCTCGCGACACTCACTTCTGCAGCGATAAGATGACGAACAGCATATCGTGATGCTGCGATATCGCTTGCTCTCTTGCCATCATAAGTGATGAATACATCAATGGGGCTACGTAAAAAATTAGTCAGATAGTCCTGCTTACGCCCAGTCCATCGAGCACGGACTTACGGGTCAAGGCCATAGGACAGTTGACCATCCTCTCCTCTATCTGGTATGAACCGTAGTTCTAAAGCCGCCATGATCTCCACCAGTCGAGCCAATAATCGACGCTCTTCAGCCCGAATTACCTGGCTATTTGCCTATTTTGACACATCAGTGGCGGAAAACTTGGCAGAACGAAAGCTGTCACTGACAGGTCTAAGCGGCGGTGATATAATACGATTGATAAATGGCGTGAACTCGAGTTGTAGTATTGGGGCACTGGCGAGGTGTCTGTAGGCCCCTCCTTCTTGACGATTTATGGCATTTCGGAGACAACGGGCAAAAGAGTCGTAAATTTCTTCGTTTGACTTAGTGAGTTGATGATACTTTGGGCGATAATTTAGAAATATGACACGTTGAGCTTGAAATTACTGACCTCCCAATCTGAGTAATTGCGCTCTATCCGCTCGGAATTTCGAGCTTGGAATAGTGGATAGAACGGAACAAGCACGAAAGGCAAATATGGAAGAAGGGCGAAGTCACTATCAGCAAACATTGATGAAGATAGTGCGTCGTAGGTAGTTAACCACTCGGTTGCTTTCTCGTGGCGGGAAAAATTGGCATCATGTTGTCGAAGCGTGGCGTAATGCTCAAAACACCCTATTTTCCGTTAGAAAGAGTCGTCAAAACGTGGGATCGCTGAGGTCGCTCACCATTTGCAATGGCCGCATCTTTACCGCTACTTTCAATCTCGTGGCTTAGCCGGTTCACGTATCTAGATTCTTGTTCCTCCGTCATACCTAACTCCTTGACCCGCTTTTTCGACAATGGACTGAAGATGCCATTTAAAACAGCTACAGTTGTGGTATCATCCTCTTTCATCCCAATAGTGGCTTTGCGAATGACAATCTCTGTAACGTCTTCTCGACGTGACTTGACAAACTATGGATGGCAGCATTCAGGACGCATGTCAAATAAAAGATGCCCAATATTTACCTGTAATGTATTAATGCAGCCGCGGAGGTCGCCCTTCGCAATCGCCACAAGTGTACCCAGGGCTCTCGTCTCAGCTTTAAGACCTTCGTTGTCACATATCTCTTGCAGGCGCCTGACGGTATGAAAGTCTGCTGGACGTGTAAATCGAACTTGATAGGCATGTGGCCTCAACTTAGACAATGATGAAGCATTAATGTCATTGCAGATGCAGATGATTGGACGGAGAAGGGGCCTTGAAGCATTTGGTTGCTGTTTATGACTACCTCGTTCTGAGGCATTGGTCAATCAACGAAGACATGGGGAATTCATGGCTACACACTCTTCTTTCGTGATTTGCTCAAGGTCAGTTGGACAAGACTGTTAACGAAAGAGCTTGTCTAAGAGCTAGTTATGGGCAGTGTAATCAATTTTGCGTGACAATTACTTACATTCTCGCCAGCCCCCGTTGCACCATCAATCTCGTCGATTACTACAAGGACAGGCTTTGTACTATTCACCAGGGAACCTGATTCGAGGGTAGGACGTATTCGATCGTTCACTACATTACCTGCTCGAGCATCGCTAAACAGGATTGAATTGTTGGCATACCAACAGGATTGTAGGGAGTATGTACCTAGCATTGATTTCCATGATATCGTAACCAGCATGGCGTGCCACGACGTGAGCAAGGGTAGTCTTGCCCAAGCCTGGGGGTCCCGACAGAAGCAGAATCTGTACAACTGTTAGCATACTTAGACATACACCACCTGTACCTCACCTTCTCGCGCGGTCGTTGATACTCGTCGTCGACATTCTCATCAACATTTCGTTGCCGCTTTTTGCCTTTCGTTTTTCCAAACACACAATAATCCCATTGTTTTACCCAAATCATGGTCTCACGTGCAACACGATCGTTTCCTATAAGATCTGTAAAACAGGTTGGGCGATACCGGTCTACCCAGAGTGTATCCTCGATGGAATTTGTGGCAAAGCTATCAGACGGTCGCAACTGGAGACTGGAATCGAATTTTAGATGCCAAGTTTTCAACTGACGGCCGCGCCACGTACTTCTGTAATTTTCTTATATCATCAAGAAGTCGGTGTACTGGTATATCGAGGAGGCTGGAAAAAGGAGAAGTCGTGGTTTCCACTGTGCTTATGAATGGAGTCTATAAAACGCTCATCAATAAGGACATTCCAGCATCTTCGAACCAACGCACAACCAGCTTCGCAGAGCGTTTCCTCTTTTTCAGAGATATCACGCTCCCGTTGAACGTAGTCGCTTGAACATAGTTAGAGGACTTTGTAGTCCAGGACGACCTTTCATCATCGTCAAGAACAGGAGAATGTAAGGATGTCGAACTTGACGATGAAAATGCTGTTGCTGCTTCAGATGATATTCAAAGTGGTTGGATTTTTATAATTACCTTGACGGGTGCCAGAAGTTCCCTGCTCTCCATGAACGGAGGTTAGATTAGGACTTAACATTGAGTCTCTAGAGCTGACGTTCTGTGGGTTTGTGTCTTCAGAGTTAACTATTCGCGAGTTTGAATCTTCCTTAGGTCTCTTCGTCTTTGAGAGTAGGCTTGTCAAAGTGAAGGACGCAGCATCTATCCAATGAACTCCAGGTCCCGCTAACCTTCCAGAAACTGGCGCTTACGAATTTTGCTATTATCAATTTGAAATATTCCTCCATTTGTTTCGTTGGTACAGTTGATCGTAGTTGTTGATCCGGATTCTGTCTGGAGAGAGGAACTAGATCCAAGCAACCCATTTGGCGGGAAGCTCGAGACCATAGTGATGATCCAACACTTCAAATATATCTATTTTCAGGATTTCGCAAAACCAATGCTTCAGGCAAAGTCTCTCGACGATCACAATAAGGTATAGAATGAGCAAGGAAACTGAGCATTTACAAAGTATTTACAGAGTGTATCACATCCCGTGATGGCGTTGCTTGGTATGGTTCTTGGAACCAAACATGACTGATGATCCTTGTAAGCCCTTCTTCAGTTAAACTTTTTCGATGTCCACAGTGCAAGAGTCGACTCAGAGTTTGAGCCCAGGCAATCAAGAGAGTAAGTCAAGAATTCATTTTACCAAAAAACTTAGTGTTAATTGAAATTTATCAGCTTTTCGCGCTCTAATAAATACAATTGCTCCCGAAACCGCAGAAGATGGACATTTTACCCATGAAACGATCAAAAAATTATCATCGAAGTTGAGTGAACTGATCGGTGACGAGGCAATGAAAGACTACGAACAACTTAGGGATAAGAGGGGTGAGGTACGCTTTTCTCGAAGTCCGCACACACTTCACTCCAGACCTATACTCAGCTTATGAATGAAGATGGACTTCCCATCATCGACATTTCTGAGTCACTTCCTCAAACTGAAGGAAGCAATCGGCAACAAGAGCCTATGATTCTTCAAGATATTCCTTTAATTCGCCTCTCATCCCTCCCCACCGTCGCAAGAGAAAAACTACGCCAACATCGTGATCGAATTCTGAACGAGTTAGAAGAGGAAGAACGTCAAGAGGAAGTGCGTCAAAAGAAAGCTGAGAGAGAAGAGAGAGAAGAACTTCTGCGAAAGCGTAAGGTAGAAGCCGTAAACGAACAGGCCAGACGGCAACAGGCGACGGAGCTCCAGAAGAAAATGGGGAGGGCGCTCATGCGCAATATGGGGTTCTCTATGCAAGAACCCGATTCCTTCATAAAAGAAGGAGATACAGAAAAGCAAGAAAATCCACAAACAAGAACGGACACTAGGGAGCGCAAAAAAACCGTCACCTTTGTAGAATCCCAGGATTCCGGTTCCAAAATCAATAAGCCTGAGTGGAACGATGTCACAGCAGCGAGGTTACGTGCCGGGAAACGCCCTACACTCCTACAATCATTTCTTCCCGATGCTAACCCCGTTAAATTCAACGTTATTGAACGCATGCCCGCGGTTGACGTCTCAACTACCTCCAGTCGACCCACTCCTTTTAGTCCATTCACGAAAGACTCTGATGACGAATCAGAACCAGAGGATAACAATCCAATACCTTACTCTGACAATAGCGACGGCGACGAGGCATCTGGAGAAGGACTTCTAGACAGTGAAGAAGACAATGGAGAGGCTGAGCTTGAGAATCAGTATGACTTAGACTTTGCACAACACCAGCAAGAGATAGCCATGGAATACTATAATAAACGCAACATCATCGGTCAAGACGTGGCGAGAGCCATCATAAATCATTCACACGAAGAGAGTGTAAGTATCCGGCTCATACCGGTAGTCTCGACTCACTTAATTCTGATCAGGAATCGGCCCTCGAGGCACCAACGCCAAACAGCCAATCTAAATTCTTAGTATCACGCTTCAAAGCCAACCGCATAACATCAGCCTATGGCACTCCAATCGGTCCTAAGACGTCAACGTCCGTTGCAGATTCAGTACTTCCCGAGACCAGCACCAGAACAGTACAACGTGCTATCCGCTCAGGCAGAATTGACGATGATGATCACCTTGTAGGGGGTGATCGTGATAGCGACAGTGAAATCGAAGCAGAAGGACTACAAGAGACCCTAGAGCTACTCAAGAAAGGGGAAGTTTACAATCTCGGACAAAATAGGCAGTATTTCCATGCTCCGTCTCAAATGCAACCTGGTAGCACTCAAGAAACTTTGGCACCAGCTTTGAAAGTAGCTGAGTCCCGGAGGGCACCTTCTGACACAGTTACTCAGCAACAGGGACTACAGCATCGCTCACCCCTCAGTCGACCCAAAACCTCTAAATTCAAAGCTGATCTTTCCAAATCGGGTAGATTCTCGACCCTTACCCCTTCGGAGATCTCTATTTCACCTGCCCCTTTGCATTCTTCATCAAAGCTCCCACAGACATTGGCTGGTGGAGATGACAAGAAGCAAGGTGAACATCAGGTCATAAGCGCATCGAGAGAGACATTGCACTCCCCTTCATCCACAACTACTGATGCCCCATCCTTCACAGTACCAGGAGCTGAGCCTACCCAATTCAGCCTGCATAGAGGATATATTCCGGTGATGACTCAATCGTCGGACTCTACAGTGTCTGGCTCTTTAACATCATTTCCCTCAATGATTGTTGACTCACCTTCGTTTCCTCCACGTGGACAACGACCTCATCGACCTGAGCATCCTCCAACGATAGTGTCATCGCGAACCGCCACTGCTGATATACCAACAGAATTGGATGCGGCGAAAAGACCTGTGGCTTCTATACCTTCGTCAGGCATAACTCGGGCAGAATCGAGTTCTATTGTAGCACCAACTGTTTTAGAACGGGTTCCTGGACCAAGAGACAGCGCCTCAGCAGTGGGCTCTGGTTTAACATTAGGGAAGGTGTCGAGGTTCAAAAAGTCTAGGGATGGTCACTCATAGCTTATGCAGAGTGTCTTTGGACCCTTTGTTTTGGACCATAATGCTCACATGTTTATAATCAAGACGTAGACTCATCCAGCGAACCAAAAAAAGAGAAACCCATGGAAGAAGGCCGGGAAGCGCATGTCTTTGATGTTTAACTCATCCAGTG
>Ga0153980_1000950_pt1 | contig 12560 bp, 13 predicted proteins | sample TSGA064MetaG_FD_104722 | JGI IMG/M metagenome (GOLD analysis project Ga0153980, IMG submission 104722) | Attine ant fungus gardens microbial communities from Georgia, USA - TSGA064 MetaG | ecosystem: Host-associated > Fungi > Mycelium > Unclassified | place: USA: Georgia, Magnolia Springs State... | reverse complement strand
TCTGGAAAGAGCAGGTGATCATGGGACTTTAGGGTACAGCCACTGTAACAGTAGTATAAGTAGGACTGCAATCCAACAAAGAACTCCATCGAGTTCTTCTTGAACATCCATCTAGGGTGATCATTGAGGCATTCACTACCTCTCGATAACAACCAGACATAAACTTTAACATCTTCCAAGTATTGAAATGAACTGGTACATAGCATGCTTATATTTTCTCTATCCAACATTATTATTCCACTCACTCCTGTCTATCCTATATCATTCTGATAGAATGTTATAGACTTACACTGGGACTATAAGTCCTACAAGCCCTGAAGTGATAATGGTCAGCAATAACTAACAAGGTTAATGAAGATAAGATAATCAATGTTGTATCAATGCATAAATACCTTTCTTTATAGCTTCTGGAAAAAAACTTATGACAGATATTTGAAGAGTTACATTTATACAGTAAAGTATATGTACTTTATTGATGACTAATATCTACATTTGTCAGGTAGTATCTAGAGTAGTATAGAGGCAAGAATAAACAAGAATAAATACTATAAATAAATGAAAATACACTCTAGGGTCCAGAAAGTGAACACAAGTAGGGCCTACCAAGGATAATCCTAGGGTAAGTCAGTGACTTGTTATGAGCCATCTTGACTATAATAACTTTTATTTCTTTTTCTTCTCTTTTGCTTTTCATTTCATTAAGTAATAAGAGATTACATAATAAGTCACATTTGTTACAATGTATCACAGGAATGTGACAAATTGGTCACAAGATCAGTTATATGTTAGTCATATAACTAAGGAACATTCTAATAGATTTCATTAGGGTTAGATATAGCATAAACCAAGTATAAAAGGTATGAGTAGTAGCCAAAATCTAAGGAAAACTCTGTTGAGTTTTCTTTGTTTATTCTGAATAAAGACAATTCAGTCCTAGGGTTAGCATAGCCCATTGAATTGTCATATACCAAAAATTCAGTATTATTTATTATTTATATTCATTTTCATTTTATTTTCTTTATAATTTCCACTCCTAAACTCCTAATTCATCTACTCCTATAGGATCATGATATAGACTAAAAACACTTGTACCACCACTCTTATTCTAAGATTGGTATGAGTACTCTACCAGTATATCATAATTCCTTAGTTCATAGATTAAAGTCACAAAGTCATTCCCTTGTAGTGCTCTTTCCCTTTGCTATATATCTCTTCACTCTATTACTTCTAAATTTACTACTCTTTTGGACAATGTTCCACTACTCCAAGATATGTGACCACAACAAGTGATAGGAGATTAAGATATAGTATATAAGCTAAGGCCAAGATTGTTCCACTCTTGCATTATTACTACATTCTCTCTAGATTAGCTGTAAAACCACAGGACTAGAGAGCAACATCTTTCACCTAGTAGTGTGTTCCACTCTCTGACTCCACTCATTGCATCACTTCCTAGAACCTAGAGTATACAGTCATAGTTTATTCATAGTAATTCACAGTATATTCCTAGCCTTCCTATGCTGCTCCCTACTTTTTTAACATAAATATACTATATAGGACATATACCAAGTGTATATAAGGGTAACATCAGACAGGAGACTGGAGGTCACACTAGAAAGCTAGATAAGGGTCCTAGAAGCTAGAGTAATATTTGAGTAAGGGTAGATCTACCAATACAGGCTTCTATATATACTACAAGAGATGGTCTGTATGCAGTCATGTGAGCTATGGTCCAATAATAGCACTTCCTAATTAGGGTAACTACAATAATTGTGACAACATATAGACAGAGAAATAAGGGAGTAGATAGATATGTATTATAAGATAAAATCCACTAGATAGATTATGAATCAGGCACTTAGCTAAGCCTTATCCTAAGATGACTGTTGTTCCCTTATAGTGTAAGGGTAAGGATAAGGATAGCCATTAGCTTATTCCTGGCTCTACCTTTGATCTGAGCCAAGAGTGGAATAAGAATAGTTAGTTACTTAGGATTATCCTTGGTAGGTTCTATTAGTAAGTAACCATCTGTAGTAATGTGTTATGACTTGGCAAAACAGCTAAGTTATTATTTATATTTCTTTTCTTTTCTTTTTCTTTTTTCTTCTTATTTGGACTTACTATACAAGAAAGGAGTATGTAAAAGTATTACATGATAAATGTTATATATTATGGTCACATATCAGGATGTCACAGGGTCATGTCACATGATGAGTGTGGGAAAGTAGTACATAGACCATGTAGTAGTTGTATAAGTAGTATATAGAATCTAATAGGAACTCTATCAAGTTCTTTTTGTCAACTCGGACTTGAAGTGTGATTAAGTCATCTCAGACTAAGTTGCTATATAATGTCTATTTAGAAAATCACATATTTTCAGCTGGAAATCGACCAAAAACAGGTTTTTTATTTCTCTGAGCCTATTACAGTATTTTTATATTTCAATCAAGTTTGAGGTTTGGATACAGAAAATTAAATTATTTGGTTGTCTTGGTCTGGTTTTTAAAATTGACACAATAACGGTCCAAGATCTCAACACACTCTTTTGATAAGTAAAAATAGGAGTAAAAATAGACTTTTGTTTCTTTGTATATGAAACAATATTCTTCTTAGTAGATTTTGGTTATGTCTTGAATTTTCAGAAAATTCATTCAAAAGCTTAGATTGTTGTTTATTATATTTCAAGCAGCAGCAGAAAGAAGCTTTCCAAGTCTTCTTACCAGGAATGGTTGTGATTGCACAAGAATTATTCCCATAATATATTTCCTCCCCTACTTAGTCATTAAATATAAGGACTTGCTTAGCCAAGATGACTTAGGCAGGCTCTTACTCAATGTTAGGGTAACAAAGAGAACTTGATGGAGTTCTTGCTAAATTGACTAGCTACTGATACTACTGATACTTGGTCTGTGTACATAATTTTCTAATGCTTCTTGTGGTCTTTCTAGAACTTTCCATCATGTGACCAGGTCACATGCCCTAATTTATCTAATCTAATCTATAATATTTATAAATCCATTTTATCCTTATCTTTATCTGTTCAGATAGAAGTTGTATACTCTTTCAATTTCACCATAATCATAATAGATCATTGACATTGAAGATGACTCACCTACTCTGATACTGAAACATTGGGTCTGAGGTGACCACAGATATTATCTAGTCAAGCTCATTAAATACAGCTGACCAGTTCTCTAAAGGCCCTTTCTGTATATCTGCCCAGCTCTTCAAAGTATTAAGAAACCAATCATAGTGTTGTCCCCCTGAACAATCAGTCTCATAGCTGTCAGTCAATGGGATATCTTTCTTTCGATAGTCAGTTTGTAGGGAGTCTGAGGAAAGATTCAAAATAAGCCCTCTACATAGTAGTACCTTAGTCATCCACACTACAGTGACATTTGAGGTGAATACAAGCACATGTATTTATGAACAACTACTTATTCATGTACCTAGTTCCTTACAGTATTTTACCTACAGTGGTGGATTTTATAAACAATTCAAGACTTTGCCTATTCCTGACCAGAGATTTGGTTACAATCTGACCAGTCATACCAGAAGCAGCAGGCAATCAAACCATTTATATCAAACTTCCTTTTCTATCAGGATAAGCATACAACGGTGGATTTATTCTGGACTTTGTCTAAATACTGTTCCTGAACCAGATATTGGTATGAACAGGAAAAGAGCAGGGCAAGCTGATTGTGACATAGCAATTATAAGCATGGTGATGATCAATCACAAGTAGTAGAGGTGAGAGACTGTGCCAAAGGCATAGCTGAAAGCTTTGTTGCATGTATGCTCTATTGCATGTGAGAAGATAGGGGCTTAGCCAAACTCAAATCAGCAGCTTTCCCGGAGCAGCTTGGCTATTTGAAGTCTTACAAATATAGCATCTGATATTCTCGCATCAGCCAGCTAGGAGCGTCACAATAAATGACTCCGTACCTGCAGCAATGCGCTCTGATTGCCTCTCAATATGTAGCAACTCCTAACACCTATGGGAGATGAAGGAAAAAGAACATATTCGAAAATGGATGAACAGTAACAATCTGTAGCGCCAGTATACGCAAGCAATTTATGTTGACGATTCACAAATGCATTATAACATGCGATATATGGTCGAGGCAAGGTACGAAGAGAAAAGAGGATTTGGCAGGGAGGTCAGGGCAAAAAGAACACCTCGAGGACAAGAACCATTACTGTGGCTTACACTCCTCTGACTTCACATTGCGACTTGTTTTAGAGGCCTCTTGCCGACGTGGTGATTCGTCGTCGTCAGACTCCTAAGAATTAGAAGACCCGATTAATGTTAATGCAGGTAAGCAAATGTCTGCACATACAGCATCCTCATCCTCATCGTCTTCGTCTTCGTCTTCATCGTTATCATAATCATCGCCTATCATTTCGAGTATATCTGGCTTGCCCGTGAAGAAATCCACTGCACGAGGAATTATTTTGTCCTTGAAATCCTCCCCAAGTTGATAATCAAGTTCAAGTTTCTCTTCAGCCTCCTCTGCTTCATCATCTTCAAGGTCCTCGAGATTGATGTCTGCTAAGGGGAGGGGCGGAGTGAAGAAATTGAAAAATGATTCTGTGGGACGTGTTTTGCGGACAAGTCGGGTGAGGTTAGTAGCTAATAAACTAGTCAGATCATGGGCGATGCTACCATTGAAAGCGCACTCTTGTTGCGTTGTTTTTTGATCTCAAACTCCTTCGTGAGATCCTTATCCTCCTTCCATTTGATAGTGTCACCAACAGCACGATCATAGATGAAGTCGCCCGAATACCCAACCTCTTGTTGATATAAATACGTTTTGGTGAGACAATCATTTTCGAAGAACTCGTTGGGAGAGAAGGAGAAGATCAGTCGAAAGCCAGGTTTGCCGCCATGCTCACTGTCAGGAGAGTCAGAAAGATATTCATATCGGATGTCGATGATATATTCCAAAGCCTTTGAATCGCGATCGGTAATCAGTTCGGCGAGGCCGGGATGATTGCAAAGAGCAGTGAGCCAGAACTGAGGAATCCCCGCGACGGTGAATGGAGACTCTGCGGTAAGTCGTTCGTGTTTGGAATCATCCTTCGATGTGTACTCGTAACCCGCATCAACCTCTGAAGGCGTGACCGCCTCCTTACCGTTGATGATTGCGTTTCTACGCTCATATAAGGGCTGTGCCAAGTCGTGGTACTGATTCTGATGGGTTAATCAAGGTAGAAGTCGTTATACTTAGACTGACCTTTTTCTCCAATTGAGTAATCTCACGCTTGAGTTTCGCCTGGAGTTCATCTTGCTGGACTTGAAGACCTTTGATCCCTTCAAGGCTGATCTTCTGCGCAAGAGGAAGGCTCTCGATGTAGCCTGAGCTCTGTCCGTTTAGTCCTGCAAGTCTTTTTTGAACCATTCCCAACAGAAGTGCCTGGGCCTCCGGGGAGTCTGACACCATATCTTCACCGTTCTCCTGCTCCTGTTCGTCGTCTTCAGCGATAACTGGGACCGTTGGCTTTGAAAGACCCTGAGCAATCGGGGCCGTATTGAGAGGAGTATTCTGTGGGGTTGGTGCTGTTATGCCATGACCGGCGATTGGGACATTGGAGGACATTCCTATAGAGAGGAAAGTGTGGAGAAAAAAGAGAATGAAGAGATCAGATCAAGCTCACCAGCGGAGTTTCGGCCCTCGCCGCCTGCCGATACCCGAGTTGCCGGCTATACAACTGGATCTTTGTTGAATTGTCGCATCACATCGTTTGGCCACAGCGAAGACAGAACGCATCTTGACCTAAATATCAGCTAGGGGACCATGATGCCCGGTGAACATGCTCCGAGCGTCCAATCAGCGCATAACGGTGATTAGATCCTTTTTCAGTGTCCTCATTTCTTTACTACATAGTCAACGGGTAATCATTCCAAATACGTATCATCACCGTGCCAGGTGACTTTTCATTCATTCATTGACACAACTCACAAATACTCGAGTTTTCTTGGCCATGGACAAATTTTTGTAGCCTAAAGGCTGCAGCAGGACGGGTAGCTGTTTTAGGAGGCCATATGGACGATGACGCTTGGCTTTGTTTCCTGCCAGATCCGAGAGCATTGGTACCCAATTGCTACACGAAGAACAAGTTTTCTCTGAATATGGTAGGCTGCTTTCTGTCATTGGCTTGCACCTGGGCTGCACTTTGGACTACCTCAACAGAAGAAATGATCTTGGTACCTGACACCGATACCGATGCCGATACCATGGACCGGATTTCTTATACCTCCAACATCGATGGAACCTCTGACATGATGCCGTTCTGGTGTATGCATTATTCAGGCCTTGTTCTTCTGGTCTTGACTGTACAGTTCAAACTATAGGTGGATCTTCGGTTGAAACCTGAAAAATAACAGGCTTTAGGTGCCACAAGTAAAGAAATCGCACAAAAGGCGCATCCCGAAATTGCCCACAGGCCCAAGTCCACGGTTTTGTCACATTGGGAAACGCTATGGATCTAGCTAAAATCACGCCCCAAATGAAGCCTTGAGTTTCTATCCTGGAAGAGCCTGTCAACCATAGCATACTTCCATCAATAGCCTATGGCTTGCCAACGCAACGTGTTCAGGCACTGACCATGTAAACTCAGTGCCAACTAGAATGAGTCACTCGTAAAGTATCATGGACTGAGTGTTAATCTGTCATGCATGAACTTCGAACCCCTATTGCATTGCATATTCTACTTTGTGATATCTTCAGCAACTGTAGAGACTTGGTTGTCCATAGTGTTAAACGAGCTTGTCAGTGAAAGAAAGGCAGATACATCTGAGATCGGAAATGGCAGTGAGTTGATGATGATTCTCGGTTCTCAGAGTCTTTTCCGCGGTCTTTCAGCAGAACCGTAAGGTAATTCTGGCTTTCCATTTGCACCCACTAGGCCATTTGTGCCAATCGTTCTAGCTACTATTGAACAGAATATTCATGAGTATCAACACATGATCATCTACTTTGATATTGGATGGAGTGCCAGCTATTTGATGACCGGGGAAGTTGATGACTAGCACTAAGTGAAGGTGGTTGTGTATCAGGCTCGTTCTCCCGCGAATAGCGCACCGAAATCGAACCCAATTTTTGAAATCTCGACCGTTTTATTGTGATTACGAATATCGATGTCTTTGTTTACCTCAACACCGAAGATACCGTGACATGATTTCGTCGACTCCGCATTCCTACAGTCATACTCATACAAGAATATACAGGAGGTGGAGACGAGTTATTCATAGTCTTTATTATTAGGATTTTAGCCAACAGACGGAAAATCAATATCTAGTGGACTTTAGCAATTTTCAACGTTCAATAAAAATACCCCGGGCATGAGAAAATGTGCGACTGAACAAAGATCCAGACCTGAAAGCCTCATTGCAATGTTTGTATATTTGTGGCGCCACGGCTTTCCTAGAAGGAACACCGTGCCCGTCAACTATGATGAGATCGGGAGAGCATGCTCTCAAAAACTCGGTTAACTATAAATGACGACACTTCCATTAAGTCACCAAACAAGACGGGATGTACACACACTTATTTCCAAGCAAATAATACTTATTCCTGTGATGGATGGTAGGCGATGAGGTCGAACATCTTCTAACAGATGGAAACACTCCTTTCAGAGGTACTACTGCTATTGGTAAGCTTGGGGAAGAAGCACACTCTTGAAGGAAGTGAACATCGGCCGGTAACTTCGGTGCCTTTGCAAAGTTGCAACAACGACTTTAAACGAGAGGGTACGAAGTAATTATGAAGGTATGAGCCTACTACCTATACTTGTGAGACCTTCCCTCCTGCGGGAAAAGGGAGTTGAGATTCACTAATAGATCCAATCCTGCAACTACTGATGGCAGTTGGCTTTCCTTGGGAAGAGAGATCGTACGGATGGTTGATTGAACGGGGCTAAAAATAGATGAGGTCATGCTTCACCGGCTGTTCTCTTGTGGCCTAAGCAAAAAAAAAAAAAGATGAAGATGAAGATGTAATTAGGTGTAATGGTAAAGGAGAAGACATTCTCGGATTTTGAGTTAACCTGAGTTAGTTGCGGTAGTCCATTTCTTTATTCATGTGATGTACCACACACTCATTTCTAATGGCAAAATTGAATCCAACACTCTTGCACAATATCAAGGTTCAGTATAATGACTCGACCTATTTTGGTGTTAACTCTCACTGCGATCACCAGAAACAGTATGTGGTGATTCACCAAGTCATGATGAGTTTCTCAAGGTTTTCCCATGGAAGTGAGTAATTGCAAGTTCGTGGGTAGTCACAAATCTGGAAGTTTGGATCGAGACTTTGTATTGAAATCCTTTAGCAAGAAATTATAACTAATTGTGACTTCTTTTGTTTATTTCGATTGAAACGGGCAAGTGATCGGTCGAGCAAACCGGAGCCAACGGTGAACATATACACAACCTATGGTATATCGCACAGTGTACCAATTAAGGCGGCAGAAGGCTCTTCCAAAACCGCATCACGATCTAAATTGCATACTCTTTTCTACAACTCGGTCTGAGGGCTTTCCAACCTTCGTACCCTTTATCACTCCTGTTTGCTTCCTCTCAACAGCTGATCCTCAAAGCATGTCCTTTCCTATCTCTCACCATTACGACGATACATTCGAGCCCGACGTCAGTCTATCCATAAGTCCTGTTATATCTGCTTCTCAGTCACAACATTCGCTGTTTCCGATGCCTAACCATGACTCACCGCAAAGCTGGACAGCGTTTGACCAGGCATTGCTTCCGTCTTTCCAGCCTCAACAGCAGCTTATGTACCGCGGATTCCATACTCCTGCTCCTTACCCTGTCCCACGCCTGTCTTCATCATCGAGTACTGCTGGTGGCGGACAAGTTTCTCACAATGTATCTCGTCTCAGTCTGGCCGGTTCACTGGATCCCACAACGGGTATATTTTATCGGACTCCAGAACATCCTCGCCTGAGAACAGCTCAAGCATGCGAGAAATGTCGTACAAGAAAGGCAAAGGTATTGTCTACTCTTCTATGGTAAAGGACCAGTCGGCTGATATTGATTCCGCACGTAGTGCAGTGGCGAACACCCTTCATGCAAACGCTGTCTTAATCGAGGACTGTTGTGCGAATATGCGAAAGAAGGTAGGGTTCGTGGTCCAAACAAAGCTAAAAATGCCATGGGCCTTGGTAGTTCGTCAGCTAAAAACGGAACAAATATCTCCATAGATGTAGACTCTGAGCACCCTAGTCAGAGGACATCGGTTGTCGTCAGTAGCACTGGTTGTGCCCAAGGAAGTGCAATCTTGACTGGAACAACCTCCAATGTTGTTACGACCCGAGAGCCTTCCCATCCTCCTGTCTTATGTGAGGAACGGTCGCCATCCACGCCCTCATCGGTGACATCCTTAAATATACACTGCATCCCGTCTCCCCCGAGGCTGAACTTCACACCCTTGTCTCACCACACACAATTCCAGACCACCCAATTATCCCATGATGCATACACCTCATCCACCTCCGATAATCTCTCCTTAAAACAGTCTTCCAGACATATATCCAATCTCGCTGATTCCGTCGGGCTAGACGAACATCGCGCCTTTCGACAACGCCCTCCAAATCTCAGTTTTAACGCCACCGGCCATTGCCGTCCAGGGAGCCTAAGTGGTGGTCATCAAACCGGTTGGGAAGATCAGCCAAATGGCCTTGATTTGGATGATCTTGCTATAGAACGTCCAACATTTTTCGAGGATAATCGACGGGATCATGAACGTCTTTATTTGATGCAACAAGACCAACAATTTTTTCAAGAACAGCGGAAGCTTGTCGCTTTTCAGCAAAACAATATTCAGTCCCAGAATGTACAGATGGAACTAGAATATCAAGATCTGCGGCCTCAGTCGTCCTCAATTTCTGGTACGATGACTGCCCAATCCCATATGCAGTCGGGGCAGGGACCAGTATTTCAGATACAAGACCAGATGCACGATCCTTCTGAAGATTTCAGCTTCCAGCGAGTGATAGAGTCTTCACAAGGGGTTCCCAACATGACCCTTGCAGCATACCCCATTGAATCTGAAATGACCCCTGTGACTGCACACAGGGGGAGTTATCAACGCGCGAGAGCAAGTCATGGATCTGAGGAGCAAGGTTGGCATCTGTTGCCTTCGAGATTTGAGAAAAGACTTGATTCGTAACCGGGGAATCTCACAGGCACTTGTCCATGAACCATGGACGATAGAGGACAACACCGATCCTATTGGGTGAATATAGGATCACCACTCAGGCCTACGGTGCTCGGTTTTTGTCCATGATACTAGTGTACCAATTATAATATCATTCGATCTATGTTCACCACCCATAATCCGCTGGCTCCATTACGGAGAAGTCGTCTATGACTTCCGGCCACATTGATTCAGAACTCATTACATCTTGTCGTTATCTTGAAACGTATGTTCGGGCACAGCACATACAATTTTCTTCTGCTGCTCTTTGAAAAAACTATTTCACCGTCGTAATGTTGAGATCATTGAGATCATCATATAAACATGTTGATGAGTGGCAGAAGGAAATAATATCAAAAAATGGCCCAATATTTAGGATGATTTCCATGGAATAGCTCGTTCATCGCGACAGATAGTAGACCAGGATCTTTGGAATTGTTGTTCCTAGCTAAGTGGTTCTTGTTTGAGGTTGCGAACTCTCCGGGGGCGGCCTTCTTAATAGCTTGACTGATGAGCTTGAAATAAACAATCGGTTTTAGGAGCGTTGACATTATCCCAGACAAAGAGCGTGACCATTTGTGTCTATCTTATGATTCTGGCAGCCAGACAGAGCATAAATTTGGCTTATCGGAGTCCGTGGTCACCGATTCTGAAGTTTTGTGGCTCGTTGATGTATGAAGGGTAAGAGTAACATCGAATAGCCATCAAGGAAGTTTCTCAAGAACCAGTTCTCTAATCTCCTGAATCATCTGCCGCATTGGATGGTTGCAATCGCACGCTGCAACAAGCTGTTTTTTTGTCTCGCCATTAGACTTTAGATATCGGAGATGTCGAGGAAGAAATTTTAAGCGATGAGTATCGAGTTCGCGCTAATCGGCGCAGAGGAGTTCCATCAGATGGTTAAATTTCCGACGTGTCGAGTAGAGGTAAGACTCGGGAGTTCTGCCGCGATTAAGTAATTCCTTCCGAAAGTTGGTCATGTGCGCCACTCTTTTCCTAGATCGTTTCGCAGGTCCGGAAATGAAAGCATCAAATCTTATGTATGAGCTGGGGTGAATAACCCAAATTATGGTCGCAGAGAAAGTACGTTCCGCCAGCGATTGGGGCTGAATTCACGTTTGTATTGATTTGACATCGAAGGCACCAATGGCCATAGTTGGGTGCCAGGTAATCGTGTCAAAGAGGGAAAATGATAGTGATTGCCGCGGAATTCAAGGTTGTTCGATCCACTGAGAATGTTGAGTTCCCCGATCATGACCTATGGGTCTCGTTTTGAAGGGCAGTTTTGGAGGAATTCGTATTCTTGTACTGCTTTTCCCGCTGGTTCAAATCATAGAAGCAGTTCAAGGATAGCCGAAGAAACGCGACCAATAGAAGATCATTTCTTGAGATAAAGAAGTCTCACCCCTAAACATTTTTCAGTTACACCCCAGGACGAGAAATAAGAAACAAGGTTAGGAATCTAGGAAACAAAGCAAACTCGCCGTGGGTGTGCTGGAATGCTATCCCGCAATGTATAGATGGAGACAGAAAGGCATCAAAATCAAGGTAGATCATCCATTCCTCCTGTTGAAGTTGGACGAGAGCACTCGTCGCTCGTCGTGCCTTCATTATGTCAGCAATACCTTATTTCTATCCTGGAACGTCATGTCTGAGACATCGTCATTGTCTCAGACGTAGATAGCATACAAATACATGAGATGTAAGGACCCATATAGAGTACCTCAGTAATCTACCACACTGGTTGACACCTGAGGTAAGTGCATTCTGAGTCCCCTTTGGCATGTAGATTGTCTAGACCATCACCTCATATGTAATGCATATAGTCATCTAACACTGGTCAACATCTGAGACCTCTACTCCATAGTTCTTATACATGCATGAGTTTCTTGATTCAGAGAGATAAATTAATACTAATGGAAAGGTTTCCAGTGAACTTGTTGAGTTACAGTTGAGCAATGCAAAACTCGCTGGCAAATGTGCAATGAACTTTGTCTCTACCATCACTATTTGTTTGCATCTAGAACAATAAAAAGAAAATGATCAACAATTGAGTCTCAAGACATAAGATAATATGCTAATATTTCACACCAACAGATCAACATATCAGCTGTATCCATCCCACAAGCATTCTTCTGTCTCTGAGCATAATCATGGAATGTTGACACTTTCTCATACCCAGTCAACCAGTGAACCATAATGCTAGTTATATATACATTAGAGATGTTGTATTATTGTAAGGTAGGTGGGGATAGCAGCATAGGAAGGCTAGGATATACTGTGAATTACTATGAATATACTATGAGTGCACACTCTGGGTTCTGGAAAGTGATGCAAAGAGTGGAG
>Ga0153980_1000948_pt1 | contig 12576 bp, 16 predicted proteins | sample TSGA064MetaG_FD_104722 | JGI IMG/M metagenome (GOLD analysis project Ga0153980, IMG submission 104722) | Attine ant fungus gardens microbial communities from Georgia, USA - TSGA064 MetaG | ecosystem: Host-associated > Fungi > Mycelium > Unclassified | place: USA: Georgia, Magnolia Springs State... | reverse complement strand
CTAGCCAAAACCTGATTCGCAATTTCTATATTTGTATAACATTCAATACTAATGAAAAAAATATCCTTTCTATTCCTGCTTTGCATCAGTCTGGCCAATGCTCAGAAATTGAGTCCCAATGAACTGTCGATTATCAACCAGGGAGATATCAATACTGCATTACCTATTTATCAGACAACTGACAGCAATCAGCATAAAACGTTACTCAGTCTTTCCACAGAAGTCGATCCCATTGACCCGAATACAGCTGTTTTGGTTAATAGAATGAAAGCGTCACTTCTTTCAACGGATGGTGGGGTAGGAATTGCTGCGCCACAGGTAGGAATCAACAGAAAGATTGTCTGGGTACAGCGTTTTGACAAAGAAGGCGATCCGATAGAATATTTTATTAATCCTGTGATCGTTTGGAGATCGGAGCTTCAGAATTTGGGGCCGGAAGGCGATCTTTCCATCCCTGAATTCAGAGACCAGTTTTACAGAAGCAAAGTAATTCAGGTGCAGTATGTTGATTTGAAAGGGCAGAAGTATTCCGAAATGATAGAAGGTTTTACAGCGGTCATTTTCCAGCATGAAGTTGACCATCTTTTTGGGATCTTAATTTCAGATAAAAAGGAAAAAGAAAAGAATACTACCTATCAGCAAGTGGATGCTTATAAGAAAAGTGATTCTAAAACGAGATAATGAGTGAATATTATGTTTTATTTGATTTTTTTTAGTTCGTATGCATTCATTCTCCGGATGGTGTAAAATTTCATTCCATTGTTTTCCATGAAACTTATAATACGATACATTGTTGAACCTTCCAGCGTATCATTTTTTAAAGCGAAAGAAATGTTTAACGGATGGTTTATGTCTTCCGTATTTACAATTGCATTTTGATACTGCTTAAGGATTTTTGTTATTTCAGAGGTTCTTATCGGCCGGGATCGATCAGTCAGCAGATTACTTTTTTCTATAAAATCAATTGAATCCTGCTTCAAGAATTCACCTGTATTTCCACATAGTAAAAATGGTTTCAAGTTGTCTATGACGTAATACGAGTTATCCTTATCAAGGATTAAAAAGTGAATGGCTCCATGCACATAATTTTTGTTTAATCTTTTGTCATTGGTGGTTATAGGTGCTTCTAAAGAGTCCTTCTTACTGTGAGCTTCGTTTAAACTATCCAGTTTTTTATAAAAACCAGATACACTGAAATTATTTTTTACAACGAATAATTGATCTTCCTTTTTTTTAGTTTTAGAGCAATTGAAAAGTAAAAGAATAAAAAATATAGGGATGACTAATTTCATTTATGGATTATTACACAACCTTTTGTTTTAAAGTTCTAGATTTAATTTCCTCTTCTAATTCTTTCTGATTCATTCTGTTTTTTATGAGATGAAACACAAAAATTAATGGAAAAAATGTGAAAAATCCAAATCCGTTTTTTATAGTGATGTAGGCTGCGATTCCGATGAAAGATCCAGTAAGTACAGCATTCATTATAGATGCAGATTTTATCTTTTTTCTTTTATCTAATAATTCCTGGTCACTTAATTCTTTTCCTTTCATTTTCTTAATGTTTAATCGTTTTGGGTTATTTGTTTTGAAATCTTGGCTGGTAGCAGCACGATAAAATTAAATCTTTTTTAAAGAACAGTAATTTCTATTTATCTCGCTTATTTTTAAAATACAAATCTGTTTTCCATGCAAACAGAGGGATTATTAATATTTTTTAATTTGAACACAGGAAACATTTTTTATTTTCAATTTTTTACCCACTTTTTTGAGAAGCCCTGTTTTAAAATTTCGCTTAAATACAACAACATCTCCACTTACTGCGTTGGTAGCAATTAAGAAATTACCGGTTGGATCAATGGCGAATACTCTTGGATGTTTTCCTTTGGTTGATTGATAGCCTACTGTTTCCAGTTTTCCATCATCATGAATAGAAAATATGGCGATATTGTTCTCACTTCCTCGGTTGGATGCATACAGATATTGACCATCAGGAGAAATATGAATATCCGAACTTTCAAAATTATCCTTATACTTTTCAGAATGGGTATTAATTCTTTGAATGCTGTTTAATTGTCCGTTTTTATAGGTATAAACATCTACCGTACCCGTTAGTTCGTCAATACAATACGCAAATTTTCCGTTCGGATGAAAGGTGAAATGTCTGGGCCCGCTTCCTAATGGAGTGGGTGTGAAAGGTTTTTCTGCGGGTTGTAATGGTTCCGGTTTTCCGCTTTCAAAATGATATGTTCTTATTTTATCTGCTCCCAAATCCGGTAAAAAGAGATAATCAAAATCAGGAGAAAAAACAGTTGAATGGATATGAGAACGATCTTGTCTTTCCGGATCTATACTTCCTTCTGTAAATTGAAAATTTTGAACAAAAGGTTGAATGGTTCCGTTTTCTGAAATGGGATATACGGAAACACTTCCTTCGGTATAATTTCCATTGACCAGCCACTTTCCATCTTTATGAACCGTTAGATACACGGGATTTTCTCCGCCGCTTTTTTGGCTGTTGATATAAACTAGCGCTTTATCTTCAGGTTTAAATTCAAAACTGCTTACACTTCCTGCATTTTTAGTTTTGCTTTCCGTACAGGCAAAAACATATTTTCCGTTCGGAGATATTGTTAAATAGGATGGATTTAAAATATTCTTTACGGTGGTGATTTTCGATAAATTTCCACTGTTGGGATCGAGTTGATAGACATAAATTCCTTCTGTAGCTTTGTCTCTATTAAAGGAGCCAAAAAAAACATAGGTATTTTGTGAATATATAGCCAGCCAGGTGCAAATTGTAACGGTAAGTGTGAGTAGTTTTTTCAATGTTTATTTGAATTTTGAGAGTTAAGGTAAGATTGAAGAAAAAATTATTCTAAATAATATATAGGTAATTTTAGTTAAGCTAACCCGTGAGTTTGTAATTTTGAATAAGAACTTTTTGTGATATTTATTTCAATAGTAAAATAGCAGCTTCCTCCATCAAATACGTGCATCCTCTCTGTTCTCCATACATCGCCAGTATAGTAACAAAAGCAAAAAACGAATACTGTTTTATCACCGGATTTATCGGTTGATACAAAATATTGTCTGTAATAATTTCTTAGGTTGAGTTTTTCTTCTTCATAGTTTAATACAGAAGAAGGGTCTTTCTTATTCGATTTTTCAAGTTTAGCCTTTAACAAAGCATTATATTCATCAACAGCTTTAATTAAATTCTTATTTACTATTTTTAATTCTTGTTGAGATAGAGTTGATATCTTGTTAGTTGTACCATCAAAAATGGCGATGTAATTTTTCTCTTTTAAAGTATCAGCTTTTTTTTCTTGAATATATTGAAAAGCAGCTGCTTCGGAAGATTTTTCTTTGTTTTTTGAACAACTATTGAAAATTAGAATAATACCTAAGGCTATAAAAGTGGATTGTTTTTTCATTAAAAATTACTGCTATTTAACAAATATAAATTATAAATCAGAATAAAAACAAAAATCTGCTTCCAAAGGAAACAGATTGTATGTAATCAAAGTAATTTAAACTTAGTTATTCGTTACCGAAAGCTTCACTTCAATATTATTTCTTGTTGCATTAGAGTACGGACAGATCTGATGCGCTTTTTCAGTCAGTTCCTGTGCTTCTTCGATAGACACTCCCGGAATATTCACATCCAGCTCTGCTGCCAATCCGAATCCTCCATTTTCCAGTTGTCCGATGCTTATTTTAGCTACTACAGTGGTTTCACCGGTTTTTGTTTTCGACAAACTGATGACTCTGTTCAGAGCACTGTCAAAACATGCTGAATATCCTGCTGCAAAAAGCATTTCAGGGTTGGCAAAATCATCATTGGCACCGCCTAATGCTTTTGGCATTTTTACCTCAAGATCCAAAACTCCGTTTTCACTTTTTACCTGTCCATTTCTTCCGCCTGTAGCGGTAACACTGGTTGTGTATAATGTTTTCATATTTTATTTTTTTATTTTGCTTACTATTTTTTGAATGTTTTCTTTCAGTTGTACCAGATCTTCGGGCTCAACATCTATTTTTTCCAGAATTTTACCCGGGATTTCACAAGCTTTTTTCTGCAGCTCTCTCCCTGATTCTGAAAGAAATGCCTCTACCACTCTTTCATCTTCCTTATTTCTTTTCCTTGCGATAAATCCTTTTGCTTCCAGTCTTTTAAGAAGTGGAGTAAGGGTTCCGCTGTCGAGGAAAAGCTGATCACCAATATGACTGACGGTAAGACCGTCGTTTTCCCAAAGGACCATCATCACAAGATATTGAGGATAGGTGATATCCAACTCATCGAGAAAAGGACGGTATAATCCGGTGATCTCCTTTGCAATCACATACAACGGAAAGCAGATCTGATTTTCTAATTTGGGAGTTTTTAAATTTTCCATAAGAGTAGGGGCAAAGTCTTTTACAGACTTTATTTTTTTATAATGAATTCTTCCATAGGAACGCGGACCTTTTTCATCGTAGAAAGCCAGTCTTTCTCTTCATCTCTGTATCCCAGATACAGTAAGCTTACGCTTTTCAATCCTAATTCTTTTAGCCCAAGGATCTGATCCACCACTTCATTACTGAAACCTTCTGCCGGCGTACTGTCGATTTTTAATTCAGCAGCCTGAGCCATCGCTAAACCTAATGAAATATAAGTCTGACGGGCAGTGTGTGCAAAATGTTGTTCCGGGGTCTGGGCATTGTACATTTCTTTGATCTTATCGGTATAACTTCCGAAACGTCCTCTTGGAAGTTCTCTTACATCGGTATGATGATCGTATACTTTGTCAATTTTTTCGTTAGAATAATGATCCCAGGCGGCAAATACCAAAACGTGGGAAGAATCTCTCATGACTTCAGGATTTAATGCTCCCTGAACCATTTTTTCCTTTAATTCCTGATTTTCAACTACAATCACACGGAATGGCTGAAGCCCAGATGAAGTAGGAGCAAGCCTTGCTGCTTCTAAAATAGTATATAAATCTTTTTCTGATACTTTTTTTGTTGGATCATATGCTTTTACCGCATGTCTCCAGTTTAAGTCTTCTAGTAATGACATTGTTTTATATTTTTTATTGATATGTAAAATAATTTCTGAGCATATTTCTCAGATGTAAATAACAGGGCAAAGATAGCGCCAAATTAAATTGTGCACAATCTAATTTTGGAAAATACATTTTAGATAAAATCAATAATGATGAAATTCCGCAGGTTTCGGATTTCTAAAAAACAGGGATATTCTAATCTTTGTGGGAGAATTTTAAACAAAATATTATGCAAAGATTTAAAGACAAATTCGCTTTGATAACGGGCGGAACCAACGGAATGGGGTATGCAGTGGCAGAACAGTTTATTAACGAAGGCGGAAGTGCCATTATTACAGGAAGAAGTGAAAAAACTGTTCATCAGGCAGTAAAACAATTAGGAAATAAAGCTTTTGGAATTGTTTCCAACGCAGGAAATATGAAAGATCTGATGAGCTTACAGGGTTCTGTGAAGCAGTACACCGATACCATTGATCTGGTTTTTGCGAATGCAGGCTATGGAAAATTTACTCCGATTGAAAGTGTAGATGAAAATGACTTCGATGAACTGTTCAATATGCTGGTGAAAGGGCCTTTTTTTACAGTTCAACAAATAGTACCCTTGATGAAAAGAGGAGGTTCAGTTGTGTTTAACAGCTCTGTAGCTACTGAAATCACAATGCCTAACTTTTCTATTTATTCAGCAGCCAAGTCGGCTGTACAGTCATTTATTAAAACTTTTGCGACTGAATTAACGGAAAAAGGTATCCGGGTAAATGGTATCAGTCCGGGACATATTAAGACTAATATTTTTAATAATACAGGGCTGAATGCGCAACAGATTGAAGAAGCTGTTCAGAATATTATCCCGACAATCCCCTTTAAAAGACAAGGCGAACCCTCGGAAATAGCTCATGTTGTTCTTTTTCTTGCTTCAGAAGAAGCATCTTATATCCATGGAGCCGAAATAAAAGTAGATGCAGGAATTTCTGTCATAAGATAAACAAAGATTAGGAATTATTTACTCTCATTGATTTGCTTGATAATATTCGTGTTATTCTCAATGCCGATATTGAATTTTTTTCCTTTCTGAAGACTTTGATTAAGTTTCTCCAGCAGGGAGGTATAGGATGCATTTTTTTTCGACAGGTAAAAAACCTGTGGACTTATCCCAATAGATATACGCAGGAATTCCTTTGGATGATCGGGATCTTCCGAAATCTGGCTTATGGTTGCTTTGTTGTACCATGTTAAGTCCTGCAAATTTGCATTAGCCGAACTTCCGGAGCAGGATGTCATCATAAATAAGAATAGTATATAGGTCCATGCTTTCATAAAAAGTAGTATTGATAAACAGCTTCTGCCAATATAAGAATAATAACGGCAGAAGCTGTTTTATAAGTTATAATGAATTAAAATCCACAGCTTGATACATCAGGAGCCGGTGAAGGAGAACATCCTGACAACAGTGAAAATGTAGTAAGTACACAATTCGTATTGATATAATTATTGTCATACAGTAAAGAACCGGCCGGACTTCTGTAATACACATTTCCAGCAGTGTTCGCATAAGAAGATACGGATGCAGATCCACATGACGTATTGATGCATGCATTTCTCCAGGCAGTATCCGTTACAGGTCCGCTGGCGAAAAGAGAAGGGTCAATAATTCTTTTTTCAGTAACTCCCGCAGAATTTTTAAAGCTTACTAATAAAGCTACATGATAACTCCATGCTACACAACAGGTACCGGTAGATGCCTTTAGATTTCCATATACAAACTGCTTTTCGCTGTCGTATCCGTTGTTGATTAAGATCTGTCTCATTTTATGAGCTCTAGCATAGCATCCGTCTACAGGATATCTGAATGTAATACAAGGTGATGAAGCCGTTGTTGTTCCGCAAGACTGGCTTTTGATCTGTGCAAACAGACTGTTTAAGGTAGCCAGATCAGGAATAACACTGGTTAATTTGCTGGTCTCAGTGCGTACTTCCTTAGTTAATGCAGATTTGAAATAGGCTACATCTTCCTCAGTTCCTTTTTCAACCTTCGCGATGGTAGTCGTATTAGGAATGATGTACACATGCACAGGTGATTCATCTTTTACGGCCTGTCTGATAATGTCGATGTACTTTTGATTTTCCTTGGTGGATTCAATGGTATAAAACTGGGCCGTCACAATGAATGAAACTTTCAGCTTTCCATTTTCATCGTCTATCCCTACCGGAACAGTCTTTCCAATGTCTTTCAAAGCGATATTAGCTTCTTTACTGGTTAAATTAGGATCCTGATTGGCATTAGAATCCGAGCAGGCAGTAGATGACAAAATCGTCACAAATGCCATCATTGATAAAAAAAAGTTTCTCATGATTATTATAATTTAGTGATTAATGGTGTGTTTCTTTGGTTATGGTTTTTTAGGTGTAATGGGAATTTGCGTAAATTTTTTAATACCTGTTGTTTTTATAATACTTCACTTTTATGTGATATTAAATGTAAATAAAAATTCTATATAAATGATAAAATTTTAGTAAAAAATTAATAAATCCAGTTTTATGAAGGGTCAGAATACATAAAAACCCTACCACTAAAAGCGGCAGGGTTGATATTATTTTTTTAAGTTTCCTTTTATGCATTCACTAATTCAGCGCCAAAAACATCTGCAAAATGTTTTCTGATCATTGCTTTCAGATGATCAACTTCTTCAGGAGTAAGCTCTCTTTCAAGTTCTCTTTTCACTGATGTCACCTGTTTGTCTTTGATTCCGCAGGGAATTATATATTCGAAATACCGCATATCTGTATTTACATTCAAGGCAAAACCGTGAAGTGTTACCCAACGTGAAGCTTTTACTCCCATAGCACAGATCTTTCTGGCGTAAGGTTTTCCTACATCCAGCCAGACTCCGGTTTCTCCCGGTGAGCGTTCGCCTTTAAGACCAAATTCTGCAATGGCTCTGATAATTACTTCTTCCAGATTCCTCATGTATAAATGGATATCGGTGAAGAAATTTTCAAGATCCAGAATAGGGTAGCCAACAATTTGCCCGAATCCATGATAAGTGATGTCACCGCCGCGGTTAACCTTCACGAAAGTAGCATCAATCTCCTTTAATTGATCTATTCCGGCCAGCATATTTTCTTCGTGACCGCTTTTTCCTAACGTATAAACGTGGGGATGCTCCACTAAAAGAAAATGATTGGAGGTGGTATGGTGTTCTTCAGCAGGCAGATTCCGGTTTTGTATTTTGGTATCAATAATCCCTTTCATCAGCTGTTCCTGATAATCCCATGCGGGTTGGTATTCTTTTATCCCTAAATCTTCAAATGCGACTACTTTATTGGGGTTTGTATTCATATGGCAGGTCTGTTTTCTTCAATGGTTATGTGAAATCGTGATTTCATACCATTTTTTTGACATACAAATTTAGTGAATTTTAGCCTTTTATTGAATTAATAAAATCTATGGCCGTATTCTTCCAATCTTTATCTTTCAGCAGGATATTTACGAAAGCCGTTCCGATGATACCGCCGTCTGCTTTTTCGGTAACATTTTCAAAGTCCTGCTTAGACTGTATTCCAAAACCGATCATTACAGGATTCTTTAAAGGAAGAGCTGCCAATCTTGAAAGATATTCCTCATTTTTTAAAACGGCATTATTATTTCCGGTGGTAGATGAAGAGCTTACCGCGTACAAAAATCCGGAGCTGAGAGAATCCAAATACAGAATTCTGTCGTCAGCTGTTTCAGGTGTCACCAGAAAGGTGAAATTAAGATGATACTTTTCTAAAATTTTCTGATAATTCTTTTCGAATTCAATAGGAGGTAAATCAGGAATAATTAACCCGGAAACTCCGCTTTCAGAACATTCTTTACAGAAATTTTCGAATCCAAAGCTCAAAACAGGATTGATATATCCCATTAAAATAACCGGAATTTTAATTTCATTTTTAATGGATTTTAATTGAGAAAGAAGTTTCTCGATCGTCATTCCGTTCTGTAAGGCCAATTCATGGGCTTTTTGAATAACGGGTCCGTCTGCAACCGGATCAGAATAAGGCATTCCGATTTCCATCATATCCGCCCCGGAATCCTGAATAAGCCGTATAATATCTGCAGTGTCTTCCAATTGCGGAATTCCTGCGGTAAAGTATATGTTGAGTTTTTTCATTTTATTTCTATTGTATGAATGTATCATGTAGAATGTATTAATGTACTTCCTTTGAGTTGAATATTAATAATGACAGCTTTGTGATCAACAAAGATCGTTTTACATGAATACTTTTTACATGTTACAAATTAGCTAAATAGGTTTCCATATCCTTATCTCCACGCCCGCTTAAACAGATCACAACTACATCATTTTCATTGAATTTCTTTTTGTCTAAAACTGCCAGAGCATGGGCACTTTCCAATGCGGGAATAATGCCTTCCAGTTTGGTAAGTTCAAAAGCAGATCGAAGGGCTTCCTCATCATTGATGCTGAAAAACTCAGCTCTTTTTTCTTTAAATAAATGAGCGTGAAACGGGCCAATTCCGGGATAATCCAAACCAGCTGAAATAGAGTGGGGCTCAATAACCTGTCCGTCTTCAGTCTGCATCACAAGGCTTTTACTTCCATGTAAAACACCTAAAGTTCCCAGAAACGTTGTTGCTGCAGATTTGCCGGAATCTATGCCCAGCCCGCCTGCTTCAGCAGCAATGATCTTTACATTTTCCTCATTCACAAAATGATAGAATGTTCCCGCTGCATTACTTCCGCCACCTACACAGGCAATCACATAATCCGGAGTTGAACGGCCTGTTTTTTCCTGCAGCTGCTCTCTGATTTCCTTAGAAATAATACTTTGGAATCTTGCAACCAGATCAGGGAAAGGATGAGGTCCTACCACGCTTCCGATCACATAATGAGTCGTAACGGAATTGTTGATCCAATCTCTTAAAGCTTCATTAACAGCATCTTTCAGTGTTTTTGAACCTGAAGTGGCAGGGATGACTTCCGCACCCAGCATTTTCATTCTTGCCACATTCGGAGCCTGTCTCTGAATGTCTATTTCACCCATATAAACGATACATTCCAGTCCCAGTAATGCACAGGCCGTTGCAGTCGCAACACCGTGTTGTCCGGCTCCTGTTTCTGCAATGATTCTTGTTTTTCCGAGACGTTTGGCCAGCAATACCTGTCCCAGAGCATTATTGATCTTATGAGCACCGGTATGGTTGAGATCTTCCCTTTTCATATAAATGGTGGTTCCGTATTTCCTGCTCAGATTTTGAGCCAGATAGAGTGGAGTGGCCCGCCCTACATAATCTTTAAGCAGGTTTTGGTATTCATGCTGAAAATCTTCAGATTCAATGATTTCAAGATAGTTGTTTTTCAGTTCTTCTACGTTCGGATAGAGCATTTCGGGAATAAAGGCACCTCCAAATTCTCCATAATATCCGTGTTCGTCGGGGTTTTTATAATTCATTTCTTTTTATAGTATTAAATAGGCTTTATTGGTAGAATCAAGGTGATTCAGTATTGTTTTTTTCTCCTCGGATGCATTGAAAATTAAAATATCATCATCTTCGCTGCTCATCCATTCGGAATCATTTTTTTCCTGTATGTCTTTTGCTTTGTTATATAAAATAGGGACCTGGCATTTTTCATAGAAAATACGCAATTCAGAAGCGCAGAATCCAATAACATCCCTGTTTTTCTGAACACAATTTTCGAGAAAATATTGAATCAGTTTTTTGCCATATCCTTTATTTTTTTCAGCGGAAACAAGGCCGACAGCTTCTGCAAAATGATATTTATTACCGGAGATTTCCAGTGTAAAATCAAAGTTTAGCCGGATAATAGCCTGTATTCCTTCCATGGAATCAAGAAGAAAATGAAACTCAGACTGAATGAAAAAAGCACGGAAATCTGTTGATGTCATGGTATTCCACGCTGAAATATCCCATAATTTCAGAATATATTGTATTTCAGTTTCCGTTAATTCTTCCGGTTTTTTAATCTGGTAATGCATCCGTTAAATTATTTATAAAAGTCATATTATAATCAAACTGCTGTCTGGTAATCAGCTTTTTCTCATGCAGGAGCTTGATTTTATCTGCGAGATTTGCTAAAGTGTCTTTATCTAATTTTGAATCGTACATGGTAACCGCAATCTCAAGATTATCAATTAAAAAATAAGAATCCAGATTTTCGTAGGCCAGGAAAATTTTAGCATAAATATTTCCAAAATCATACGTTATATTGGCCTTTACCAGAGGATCTAAAAATTTATCAGATATAATAACCAGGTAATAGCTGTTCCATAAATTAATCGTTTTGAAAAAATACTCGATATCAGTTTCATTATAAATTTTAATAATATTAATGAATTGAGATAATAATCCGTCTATTTCCCAATGTTCGGCTTTATTTTCATTCTGAGAGACAAAATTGTATAAAGTTTGGATTCTTTCATTTTCAAATTTTGGTGGAAATAATGTTTTATAAAATGTCTTTTTTAATTGGTGTATATTCATCATCGTCAGTCTATGTTTTTTTATGAAAAGCCGTTTTATCTACTTTTCATTATCGAAAATTGTGTTTGAATTTTTTTATTTTGTCTACGTCTTTTACTCCTGTATTTATTTCAAATTTTGAATTGATATCTAATGCAAAAGGCTGTTGCTTTAGGTTTTTTACATGTTCCACATTATCTTCAGAAATGCCGCCGCTTAAAAAATAGGGAACCGGAATTTCAAATTCATTCAGAACATTCCAGTCGAATTGTTTTCCTGTTCCGCCGAAATCTTTTGAATCAGTATCAAATAGGTAATAATCAACGGGTGATAATTGAGGGTTGATGGTTTTTTCAATCATACGCATCACTTCCTGCTTTTCACTTCCTATTCTGATTACTTTGATCAATTGAACGCTGGAATCCAGTTTTTCTTTTAATTCATGAATAAAAATCTCATTTTCATCACCATGAAGCTGAATAAAATTCAAATTGGCTTTTTGAACAATTTCTGTAATGGTATGAAGATCTTCATTAACAAAAACGCCCACTTTTCCCTGGTGATCAATGGCTGACAGATCTTCTGCATGCAGATGATTCAATACATATCTTGGTGATTTCTCATAAAAGATGAATCCAAGGAAATCCGTATCCATAGAGATTAATTCCCGGACCTGATCGAGCTGGGTTAGCCCGCATACCTTTAATTTAGGTAATTTTGCATTGATCATTCGTTGTGTCATGGCTATATTGCTTTGCTAGTGAATGCTTCAAATGCTTGGGCAGGATCTGTATTTTTCATAAAATATTCGCCCATCAGAAAACCGTCAAATCCTTTTTCTTTTAAATAATGGAAGTCTTCCAGGGAATAAATTCCACTTTCGGCAACAGATAAAGTATTCTTGGGCAGCTTGTTTTTTAATTGAATCGAATGCTGGAGGTCAACTTTGAAATCTTTTAAATTCCTGTTGTTGATTCCCACCAGATCTATTTCGGAATGGTAATGAGCAAGCTCTTCTTCAGTATGGATCTCCAGTAAAACTTCCAT
>Ga0153980_1000944_pt1 | contig 12597 bp, 14 predicted proteins | sample TSGA064MetaG_FD_104722 | JGI IMG/M metagenome (GOLD analysis project Ga0153980, IMG submission 104722) | Attine ant fungus gardens microbial communities from Georgia, USA - TSGA064 MetaG | ecosystem: Host-associated > Fungi > Mycelium > Unclassified | place: USA: Georgia, Magnolia Springs State... | reverse complement strand
GGTCCAGGCAGTGATCTTCGGTGCGATCCACTGGTGGTCGTTCGGCGGCGGCGGCGGCATGGCCCTGCAGGTGTTCGCCATCACCGGCATCGGTGGGCTGGTGTTCGCCTGGCTCAATACCCTGGACGATTACACCCTGTGGAGCGGGCTGGCCCTGCACGTCTCGCTCAACCTGGCCTGGAACGTGTTCGTGATCACCGAAGCCACGGCCGTCGGTTGGCCGGCGACGGTGCTGCGCCTATCGGCGGCAGGACTGGCGGTCGCGCTGGTCTGGGCCTGGCACCGCCGTCGAATGCGCTCACTCACCGTGGCCTGACCCGCGCGAAGGCAGGCGGTGCGGCCGCTTCACCCGGCATTTCGGCGCCGTCCACGGTCTCCTCACCGGCAGCCCGCGATACTTGCGCGCCCCTGTCCGGGGGTAAGCAGGAACCACGCTCCATGTTGTTGTCCAAGCACCATCCCGAACCGCGCGTGCTGTTGATCGAAGACACCGAAGACACCCGCGAGCTGAGCCGCATGGCGCTGGAAAGCCAGGCCTGCGAAGTCGTCGCCGTGAGTTCCGCCGAAGCCGCACTGGGCCTGCTGCAGGCCGGCGAGCGCTTCGATCTGGTGTTCACCGATGTCTGCCTGGGCGCGGTCAGTGGTATCGAAGCGGCGCATCGGGTCAAGCAGGAACGGCCTGGGCTGCCGGTGCTGGTGACCTCGGGCCTGGAGCCTTCCGTCGTGGTACCGCAGCTCGGCCCGGGCATGCATTTCCTGCCCAAGCCTTACAGCATGAGCGAACTGCTCGACGCAATCCGCGCCTGCTTCCAGCAGCCGCTGGCCGCCTGCGCCTGAGGGGAGCCACCGGAGTGCCAGCCAACGCCCGACAGTCAGGCGTTGGTGGCCGCCGAGGCGCTCGGCAGCACGAGGAGCGCGCTCGCCGCGGGCACTGAGCGGCGCCGCGGCGGGCGCCATCATCTGGCGATCTGGCAGTGCAGCGTGGTGCCATAGAAGTCGAGCGTGGTCTGGTCATCGTGCGTGCGCAGATCGACGCCTTCACGCCCCCAGCGGCCGCCATTGTTCTCGTCCTGGGTGACCGGCACCGGGAAAACGATCGCCTGGTCGTTGCCCCAGCTGACCACGGCCGCGGTCGGGTCGATGTCGTTGTAGAACACGGCCGTCACCGGCTTGCTGTTGTCGTCGCAGCGGTACTCGACCTTGGCCGGTATCTGGATGCCACCGCCATTGATGGTCAGCTCGACCAGACGGGTCTGATAGGACTCCACCAGGCATCGCTTGGGGTCCACCGCGCGCGAACAGGCGTCGCGCCCTTTGATCCAGCCGCGCTGTTCGGCCGCGATGTCCAGCTCGTCGGGGCTGGTCTGCACACGCTTGTAGAGCGCAGCCAGCTGACGGTCCAGCGCGGCCAGGCGTGCGTCGACGCACACCAGCTTCTCGGCCTCGGACGTCGCCTTCGTGCAATCGAACGACGGCGACTGGGTGGCGGCCTGCGGGACCGCTTCCGGCGTCGGATGCTCCACCGGATGCGGAGCGTCGGCTACCGGGGCGGTCGGTTCAGATCTGGAACACGCCGCGAGCGCGAGCGCGAGCGCCCCCATGCTCAGCAGGACGAAACGGTTCATGGCACCTCCAGAATTTCGATCGATAGACAGTCACCATCTTATACGGCGCTGACCTGGCCATCCGTCACTGTCCTGCCTTGGCTGGCCCCTCGATCTCCGTAACGGCTATGTCCCCGAACACCTTGGCGTATCCATCCCCTTCGCCACCGCACCATGAGCGGGCCCGTGCCGGTCACGCATCAAGGCACTGGCAGGCTATCCGCCGACCGTCCCGACGAGAACCACAACGTGGGACGGAACGCGGTCCACCGCCTGATCACCGCGTGCTGGCCAGGCGTGAGCTCGCTCAGGCAACTGTCCTGCGAATACGACATGTAGTTGCGGACCGGATCGGCCCCCGGATCGGCCGGACAGGTATCGCGCGTGATGGGGCAGCCGCTGTAGGGCCACTGGTCATGGCCGGCGTGTCGATACTCCAGTCGCCGATCGGATAATCGCCGTTTTGGCAGTCATCACCCTCGAACGTGTGTATCAGACCAACGAAATGGCCCATTTCATGCACCAACGTTCCGCCCTCGTTGTACGGCGGGTAACTGCCACCAGGCAAGGTGGCGTAATGCACTGTGAGGCGGTGCCGACGGTCCTGCTCGCCCAATCCCCCGAAGCTGGGGTGGAAATCCCACGGGTAGCTGGAAAAGCCCAGCGTCGCGTCGTTGCCGCAGGTATAGAGGTGCACGAAACCCGCGGCGTTGCCATTGGCCCCATCGGGGTGACCGACGAAAAAGTCCGTCATGGCGAGCACATCCGGGTGAGCGCTGTCGCTGGAGGTGCATGCCAGGAACCAGGGATCGTATGCCACGGCGTCCCATCCGGCCACGCGGAACTGAAGATCCATCGGCGCAAAGGCCGCGTTCATCCGGTCCATCTGCGCCTGCAGCTGGGCGGCGGTGAAATGACCGCGCTGCTGATCCGACGACAGGATCTGATGCACGAAGATCGGCATCTCCGTTGCCGAGTGCGGCGTACGACGCAGCCCGGGCGGAATCTGCTCCAGGAGTGTCATCACCTCGGCCATATCCGGCGGCGGCGTGGCATGCAGGGCGGCGCGCTCGGCGGTGCTGGCGGATTCGGCGGAATGCGCTGTCGAAGCAGCGCTCCCCATCAAGACAGCAACACACAGGGCAGCCACACTGGGACGGTTGATGAGCATGGAAATGGACCGATGCGGACGCCGGCAGTCCCGGCATTCGCAGCATCAGCGGATGACGCCCCGTTCTGAATGGAGAAAGTTCTAAATGGCACTGACTCCACCGTCATGCCGGTGCGACCGGCGCGTAACAGCAGCAGGTGCATCACCGACGGCCACCGGCATGCGCAGGCGGGAGTACGCTGTGCCCTCTTCGCACTTCCGCCGGCGCGGCGCGTTGGCTAGGATCGACGCGAGTCACATCGCACACGACCCAATCGCATTGGCCCGCCGATGGCGGCGATGACGGTTCCAAGGAGGCTGTATGGCAGGGATGAGAGGATTCGCAATCATGCTGGCGATGGCGGCCGTTGCCTTGCCGGGGGCCGCCCGTGCCGCACCTGCATTCGATCGTGGCGCCTGGCAGGCCGACCATGCCGCGCTCAAGCAAGCGCTGGAACAGGACTACGCGCACCTGGCGTGGGTCGCTTCGCCTCAAAGCGGTGTAGACCTGCCCGCGTTGGATGCCACGGCACAACGCGCATTGGCCGACGCGCGCAGCGATGCACAGGCACTCCAGGCCTTGCGCACCTTCGTCGCCGGCTTCCGCGACGGTCATCTCGGTCTGCTCGACCCGCTTGAGCCTGCAGCCCCAGCCAGCGCGCCGGCGCCGGTCGATCCGCGCACGCTCGGTGCAAACGCGGGTTGCGCGGTGCTGGGCGTGGCCGACGAAGGCCGGCACGATTTCAGTCTCCCGCTGGAGACGCTGTCGGACTATCGCCCGTTGGACGATGGCGCGGATCCGGCGCTGCGCGCCGGCGTACTGTCCCTGCCGGATGGACACTCGATCGGGGTGCTGCGCCTGCACGAGTTCGATGCGCTGCGTTATCCCGGCCTCTGCCACGCGTTGTGGCCACAGCTTCGGCATGCCGACTCCACCGGCGACATGCGTGGCACCCTGGCTGACGCATGGGTCGCGGCGATCGCCGCCAGCCTGCGGCGCTTCCAACAGGATGGCGTCGATGCCGTGCTGGTGGATGTGGGCGACAACCCGGGCGGGGACGACAGCGGCGACTTGCTGACACGGCTGTTCACCGGCCAGCCGGTGGCGTCGGCGGTGCTGCAGGTCAGCCAGTCAGCCGCCGGCAAGCCGTACCTGGATGAACAGTACGAACGGCTCGACGACGCACTCCGCAATCACCATCCCAATGCCACGGCACATGCATTGTTGGCCACGGAGCGTGCCGCCTTCCAGGCATCGCGGCAGGCGGTGGCGGTGGCGGTGCCGGCCTGCGACCTGTCCCGGGTCTGGCGGGCACAGCAGGACCGGAACGCCGCATCATGTCGGCGCCTGGTTGCAGCGGGTACGTCCGGCGGACCGTTGCCAAGCCCGGTGGTGGACAGCCTCGATGACATCCTGATCGCCCATCGGCTGGACTGGGCACAGGACCTGCGCGAACACTGGGCGGCGTGGACTGGCCGGGTCTATGTGCTGACCAACGGCAAGACCGCGTCGTCAGCCGAGATGTTTGCGGCGCGCATGCAGGACAACCACATCGCCCGCATCGTCGGTACGCACAGTGGAGGCTATGGCTGTGGCTTCATGAGTGCGGAAACTCCGCTGGTCCTGCCCCATTCCCACCTGCGCGTGCGGGTGCCGAACTGTGTGCGCCTGCGTGCCGACGGCAGCGATGAAGTGGCCGGCATCACGCCTGATCTGCCGGTCAATCCACGCAGTGGCGAAAGCGCGCGGATGCGCGCGCAGCGGCTGATCGATACGCTCATCGGCGACATCGCACGGCACTGAACCCGTGCAGCACGCGCAGCCTAGAGGCGCGCGCCCTGCGTAGCACCGTGGTCGGTGTCCTCGTCGTATTGCCTGTCGCGGGCGGCATACTCGTCGATGACCGCCTGGCCGATGCGGTTGAGCTCCTCGTTCAGCCGCGTACAGTTCATCGCGCCACCCACCGCAGCGAAGCGCCGCTGGATCTCCTCCGATGCCTGTGTGGCACGAGCGGCGTGGCCATCCTCGTGCACGCGGAGCGCCTGGCTGTAGCGCGTCCATTCCTGCTGAAGCACCGCTGGCGCCGTATCCACGCCGGTCCAGCGCGGCAGCAGCATGGTGGCCTTCACCTCCATGCGCAGCGCGTCGATCCTGCAGCCGGTGCCCCGGGGCAGGTAGTTGAATCGCCAGCCCACGTGCCAGTCCACCTGGCCGTGATGACGTTTGCCGTCCTTGCCGACCGGGCCCAGCGTATTCAATGACTGGCGCAGTTCCTGGAGGCTATTGCCCGGAACATCGTAGTAGGTGACGGCCAGGTCCGGCGCAGCACTCGCATCCAGGGCGAGCAGCGCAATGGCCAGGGCAGTGCCACGGCCGATGAGGCGGCGGCCGAGTGCGGTCCGGGAAAAGAAAACGTATTCGATCACGACGCGCTCCATGCGGCAGATGAAAGAGATGCAGCGTGGACGGGGCCACGTCCATGAAAAAGGCGACCTCGCGGTCGCCTGGATCATGGATGCAATGGTGGGCCGTGATGGATTCGAACCATCGACCAAAAGATTAAAAGTCTTCTGCTCTACCAACTGAGCTAACGGCCCATTGCATCCCCGACATGACGCCGGGGGTGCGCATTCTAACGCATCTTGGCGCTCATGCGTACCCGTCCGGCATCACACGTAGTGGGTAGGATCCGGTACGCCGGCATCCGTGAAACCCTGCGCGCGCAGGCGGCAGGCGTCGCAGTGGCCGCAGGCGCGGCCCTGGTCGTCGGCGTTGTAGCAGGACACGGTCAGGCCGAAGTCCACGCCGAGGCGGACGCCTTCACGCACGATGTCGGCCTTGCTCAGGAACTGCAGCGGCGCGTGGACCTGGATGCCCGCCCCTTCCACGCCCGCCTTGGTGGCCAGATTGGCCAGTGCCTGGAAGGCCTGGATGAATTCGGGGCGGCAATCCGGGTAGCCGGAGTAGTCCACCGCGTTGACCCCGCAGAAGATGTCGTTGGCGCCCAGCACTTCGGCCCAGCCGAGCGCGACGGACAGCATGATGGTGTTGCGGGCCGGGACGTAGGTGACCGGGATGCCCTCGCCGCCCGCTTCGGGCACGTCGATGTCGTCGGTCAGGGCCGAGCCACCGATGCTGCGCAGGTCGACGTTGACGGTTTTGTGGGCGACCGCGCCCAGCGCGCTGGCGACCGCCGCGGCGGCATCGAGTTCGGACGTGTGGCGCTGGCCGTAGCGCACGCTCAGGGCGTGGACGGCGAAACCCTGCTCGCGGGCGATGGCGACGACGGCGGCGGAGTCCATGCCGCCGGACAGGAGGACGACTGCTTTCTTCATGGGGGTGTTTCCGGTGGTTTGCAGGGAACCAGCACGCTGTCCCGCGCCGGGTACATCAGGGAATGCCGAGGCGGCTTACCGGCCCGGCTCGTCATTCCACAGAAGCTTGTGCAGCTGCATCTGGAAGCGCACCGGCAGGCGGTCGGCGACGATCCAGTCGGCCAGCTCGCGCGGGCTGACCTCGCTCTTGCTCGGCGAGAACAACACCATGCTGCGCTCGTTGAGGCGATGCTCGCGGACCATGCCGCGGGCCCATTCGTAATCTTCGCGGCTGCACAGGACGAACTTGATCTGGTCGCGCCTGGTCAGCAGCGGCAGGTTCTCCAGGCGGTTGCGGGCCATTTCGCCGGAGCCGGGGGTTTTCAGATCGACCACCCGCGATACGCGCGGATCGACGGCGCTGACATCCAGCGCACCGGAGGTTTCCAGCGAGACGTCCAGGCCGGCATCGCAGAGCTTCTCCAGCAGCACCAGGCAGCGCTTCTGCGCCAGCGGCTCGCCACCGGTCACGCAGACGTGGTGCACGCCCTGGGCCAGCACCTCTTCCACGATCGCATCGATGTCCCACCAGGTGCCGCCATGGAAGGCGTAGGCGGTATCGCAGTACGTGCAGCGCAGCGGGCAGCCGGTCAGGCGCACGAACACGGTCGGCCAGCCGGCGGTATCGGCTTCGCCCTGCAGGGACAGGAAGATCTCGGTGATCTTCAGTCGCGGCAGCGGGGACTGCACGATCTCACTGGGGAGTGCGGCGGCAGCGGACAGGGTCGTGGTCATGGCGGTGATTCTTGGCGGACGGCTTCGGAAACGACAACAGCCGGGCATGGCCCGGCACGGAAGACCGGGCAACGCCCGGTTGGCGATCAATCATTATACCGGGCCCGGCCGCCTCAGCGGCCCGGGGCGGGTTCAGCGGATCTGCTGACCCAGCCGGATCGACTGCAGACGGTCCTGCGCGGTGCGCGCGGCGTCGGAGCCGGGGTACGTGGACACGACCTGTTCCAGGGTCGCCTGGGCCTGGTCGACCTTGCCTTCGCCATACTGCGACAGGCCGATCTTGAGCAGGCCACCGGACGCCTTGTCATGGGTCGGGTAGCGCGAGACGAGGTCGCGGAACTGCGCCTCGGCCAGCGGGAAATTGCGGGTGGCGTAATAGCTTTCGCCCAACCAGTACAGCGCGTTGGGGGTATAGACACCGTTGGGGTACAGCTCGAGGAAGCTCATGAACAGCTGCGCCGAGTCGTCGTACTTGCCGGCCTTGAGCGAATCGAAGGCGACATTGTAGGCCGTGCGCTCATCGCCACTGGCAGCCAGGCTGCCGGCATCGCCGTGCACGGAAGGCGGCCGCTCGGAAGCGGCCGTTGCCGGTTTCGGGGAGGCGTTGGGCGCAGGCGCGGCTGCAGCCGGGGCGGCGGGAAGCACGGGGGCTCCACCTTCCAGACGGTTCAGGCGGCTGTCCAGGTCCAGATACTGGTCCTTGCCGGTCTGCTTGAGCTGCTCGTTGTCGTGCTGCAGCTGCTCGACCTGCGACTGCAGGGCCTGCAACTGGGTACGCAGCTGGTTCAGCTGATTGAGCATGTCCATGTTGGACTGGTTGTTGTTCGCCTGCTGCTCAAGCGCGCCGACGCGGTCGGCCAGGCTCTGGCGCTGCGCATTGGCCGGTGCGGCAGCCACGAGGGCTGCCGCAACGATCATCGATAGAAATCGAAAGCGCATCTATTACTGAGCCGTGTACACGATCTCGACGCGACGGTTCTGCGACCAGCAGGACTCGCCCGACTCGGTGCAGACCGGACGCTCTTCACCGTAGGACACGACGGTCAGCTGCGAAGCCGAACCACCGTTGGCCTGCAGTGCCGAGGACACGCCGTTGCCACGACGCTCGCCCAGGGCCTGGTTGTAAGCGCGCGAACCGCGCTCATCGGTGTGGCCCTGCAGGGTCATGCGCGAGGACGGGCGGTCACGCAGGTACTTGGCGTGGCAAGCCATGATGGCCTGGAATTCCGGCTTCACGTCTTCCTTGTCCAGGTCGAAGTACACCACGCGCTGGCGCAGGCAGGAGTCGGTATCCAGATCGCCCGGGCCGTACAGGCCGGAGGTGGACGGGCCGGTCGGAGCCGTGGTGCTGCCGGTATCCACCGGGGCAACAGGCGTTTCCTTGACCTTCTTGGAACAACCGGCCAGGGCGGCCACGGACAACAGGGAGACAAGCAGAACGCGGGTGGTCTTGTTCATGGCGATACCTTTGAGGCTCCTAAAGCCGGATGAGGGATGAATACGGCGAAATCTTAACACTCTGTTAGCGCTTTGTACGGTATGGCGACCAAGAAGGCTCGCGAACATCACCGTCCGCCAAAACCAGCCGCTGGCGCACGCGCGCATCGGCCGAAACGGCGTACAACACTCCACGACCACCCTCGCGGGCGGCGTACAACACCATGCTCGCGTTGGGCGCAAAGCTCGGCGATTCATCCAGCGATCCTGGCGACAGCGTGTTCCAGCGGGCCGAGCCCGTGCTGCTGTCCATCATCGCGATCTTGTAGGTGTTGCCGCTGCCCTGGGCGACCACCAGCTTCTTGCCGTCGTAGGACAGGCTCGGAGTGGCGTTGTAGTTGCCCTGGAAGGTCACGCGCGAGGCGCTGCCACCGCTGGAGGCGACCTGGTAGATCTGCGGGCGGCCGCCACGGTCGGAGGTGAAGTAGACGCTGCTGCCGTCCGGGCTCCAGGTCGGCTCGGTATCGATGGCGAAGTGGTTGGTCAGCTGGGTCAGCTGCTTGCTGCCCAGGTCCATCACGTAGATCTCCGGGTTGCCGCTGCGCGACAGCGACAGCGCCAGGCGACGGCCGTCCGGCGAGAACGACGGGGCGCTGTTGATGCCACGGAAGCTGGTGACCAGCTCGCGCGCGCCACTGGAGATGTTCTGGATGTAGATCGCCGAGTTGCCGCGCTCGAAGCTCACGTAGGCCAGCTTGTTGCCGTCCGGGCTCCAGCTGGGCGAGAGCAGCGGCTCGGCCGAACGCACGATGGTCTGCGGGTTGAAGCCATCCGAATCGGCCACCATCAGCGCATAGCGCATGGCATCGCCCTTGCCGCTGGCGGTGACGTAGGCGATGCGGGTCCAGAAGGCGCCGCGGACCCCGGTGATCTTTTCATAGATGGCGTCGGCCATCTGGTGGGCGACGTCACGCATGGCGTTGCCACGGGCGGTCATCGCCAGGCCGAGCAGGCGCTCGCCCTTGGGCACGTCGTACAGCTCGTACTCCACGCGGTAGGCACCGGCACCGGCGTCCATGACCCGGCCGACCACGATGTAGTTCTGCTTCAGCGCGCGCCAGGTGGCGAACTGGATCTCGCTGCCACGGGTCGGCTTTTCGACGATCTGCGCCTCGGGCAGGTTGCGGAACTGGCCGGAACGGTCCAGGTCGGCGCGTACCACGGCGGCCACGTCGGTCTGCGGGGCACCTGCCGAGCCTTGATACGGCATCGGCACGACCGTGATCGGCGTGGCGGAGGCGTTGCCGCCGATGATGTCGATATCCAGCCCCTTCTGCTGCGCCATGGCAGCAAAGGGCAACAACAGGGCCGCTACAACGGCAAACCAGCGAGGCATCTTCTTCATGGAGCGCTCAATAGGGGGAAACCAGAACGAGGGATAACAGGACGGCGGTGAACAGTTTCGCAATCATGAACCAAGGCAGTGTGAATTCCGAGTCACCCCTGGCGCAAATCTCACACGTCGTTAACGCGGCGGCCGGCTTCGGGCCGCCCGGGATCAATCCTGGGCGGTGAAGGTGAAGTTGATCGTGCGCGCGAACACCGATTCGAAGCCGCGGTACGGCAGCGGCTGGGCATTGAGCACCGCGGCCTCGATCGAGCGGCGGCCGGCCTCGTCGAACGGGCAGCTGCCGCTGACCTTGGCCTGGATGACCTGGCCACCCGGAATCTGGGTGATCGAGACCTGGCAGCGCTGGCCCAGCGGCACCGAATCGGGGCGGGTCCACTGCGCGGAGACCTTCTGCTGGATCGCCGCGGCGTACTTGGCGCTGAGATCGTCGCTGGTCCCCCCTGCCCCGGCCGCCGGCTTGGCGGCACCGGTCGCACCGGCGGTGGAGGCCGCGGCACTGGCCGCACGCGCGGCCGTGACCTGGCGCAGCTTCTGCTCGGCCAGCTTGGCTTCGTTCTCGGCCTGGGCGCGCTTGCGGCGGATCTCGGCCAGCTTCTTGTCACGCTCGGCCTCGGCCTTGGCGTCGTTGGCCTTCTGCTCCTGCTCGGCGAGCTTCTTCTTCAGCTCGGCTTCTTCCTGCTGCTTGGCCAGGCGCAGCTTCTGCTCGGCCTGTTCCTGGCGCTTGCGCTCGGTCAGATCGATCTGTTCCTGGCGGCGCTTGGCTTCCTGCTCCTGCTTGGCCTTTTCAGCCGAGATCGCCAGCGCGTTGACCGCTTCCTGGTCGACCGTGTCGGGCTGGGCGATGCGTTCCTGCGCCTGCGACTGCTGCGGCGTGGGCGCGTCCTGCGGGCGCGGCTCGGGCAAGGGCTGCGGCGGCGGTACCGTGTCTTCCGGAATCGGTTCGGGCTCGGCCACCGGTTCGGGCAGGTCCGGCAGCGATTCGGAGGCCCGCAAGGCCTGCCGCGCGGCCGAGGCTTCGGACGCGGACAGCTGCAGGCTGGCCTCGATCGCCGGATCGCCGGCGGCCGCTTCGGTGGTGCGCTGCGGCGACCACAACCAGGCGGCGATGAAGATCAGCGCCAACAGCAGGTGCACGCCGAGCGCCAGCGCGATCGGCAGACCCCACTTCTCTTCAGGCTGACGCTGCGGTGGCAGGGCTTCAGCGTGCATCGGTCGCCAGGCCCACCTTTTCCACGTTGGCGCGCTTGATCACGTCCATGGCCGCGACCACCTTTTCATAGGCCACGGCCTTGTCGGCAGCGACGATCACGCGCAGGTTCTTGTCCTGCGAGGAAAGCGCGGACAGCTGGGCCTGCAGGCGGGCCGCATCCATCGGTTCGGGGTCCTTGGCCTCGGGCAGCTTCAGGCTCAGCTGGCCATCCAGGCGGACGGACACGATCACCGGATCCTGCTTGCTCTCCAGCGCCTTGGCCTGGGAGGTCGGCAGATCCACTTCAAAGCTCAGCGTGAGCAGCGGCGCGGTCACCATGAAGATGATGAGCAGCACCAGCATGACGTCGATGTACGGCACGACGTTGATTTCGGATTTGAGCTTTCGGCGCTTGCGGCGGCCAATGGCTGCGGTCATGGCAGGACTCCTGTGCTGGGCGCTTACTCGTCGCCCGCGGTCTGACGCTGCAGGATCGAGCTGAACTCTTCTGCGAAGGTTTCAAAGCGCACCGACATGCGCTCCACGCGGGTGGTGAAGCGGTTGTAGGCCCACACTGCCGGAATCGCCACGAACAGGCCGATGGCGGTGGCGAACAGGGCTTCGGAGATGCCCGGGGCGACCGAGGCGATACCGGCCTGCTCGCCGCTGTTGATCATGTCGTGCATGGTCACCATGATGCCGAACACGGTGCCGACCAGGCCCACGTACGGCGCGGTCGAACCGATGTTGGCCAGCAGCTCCAGGCTGCGCTCCATCTGGTCCACTTCACGGGTGTAGGTGGTGCGCATGGCGCGCTGGGCGCCTTCCAGCTGCGCACGGCCATCCAGGCGGCGCTTGTCGCGCAGGCGGGTGAACTCGCGGAAACCCGATTCGAAGATCGCTTCCAGGCCGCCCACCTGGCGGTTGCGGTCGGTCGCCGAGCTGTACAGCTTGCCCAGGTCCGCACCGGACCAGAAGCGGCTCTCGAACTCATCGGCGGCGCGGTTGGCGGCATTGAACACACGCGCCTTGCGGAAGATGATCACCCAGCTGATGAACGAGCCGGCCAGCAGCAGCAGCACGATGATCTTCACCGGAATGCTGGCCTTGACCATCAGGTCCAGGTAATTGATGCCACCGCCGTGCGCGGCTTGGGCCACAGTCTGCGCCGCGGCGCTGGTGACTTCCTGCGGCAGCGCTTCGGTCACCGTGGCCTGCAGGGCCAGGAGCATTGCGATCATCCGTTGTTCCTCAGTGTGCGGATTCTGGAAATTCGAGGTGTTTCAGCGCGGCATGCAGTGCATCGTCCATGCCACGCGGTTTGAAGGTGGTTGCATCGAGCGCGGCGATCTTCACCTGCGCGGTCAGCAGTGTTTCCTCGCCCCGGCACACGGCCTGGGCGAACACCATGCTGGCGCGCTTGCACTGCACCAGCGTGGCGGTGACCGCCAGCGCATCGTCCAGCCGCGCCGGCTTGAGGAAATCCATGGTCATGCTGCGCACCGCGAACACCAGGCCATGGTCGCAGCGCATGCGCTCCTGACCATACCCCAGCGCGCGCATCCATTCGGTCCGCGCCCGTTCCATGAAGGCCACGTAGCGGGCGTGGTACACCACCCCGCCAGCGTCGGTATCTTCCCAGTAAATGCGTGTCGGCCAACTGAATCGGGGCTCAACCCGGGGATCAACCGACATC
>Ga0153980_1000941_pt1 | contig 12640 bp, 11 predicted proteins | sample TSGA064MetaG_FD_104722 | JGI IMG/M metagenome (GOLD analysis project Ga0153980, IMG submission 104722) | Attine ant fungus gardens microbial communities from Georgia, USA - TSGA064 MetaG | ecosystem: Host-associated > Fungi > Mycelium > Unclassified | place: USA: Georgia, Magnolia Springs State... | reverse complement strand
TCAAAGTATAAATAGCGTTGGAAAATGATAGGAAAACGAGTAAAGACCAAATAATGACCCCGATATCGAAATTGAAAAGGGTTTGTGCTATGGGAATATCTAGTTTATCCTTTGCTAGTTTGGCTATAATATCAGAACCACCTGTGGTTCCACCTTCTCGAAAAATAATACCGACTCCAGTGCCGACCACAACCCCGTATCCGATTGCTGCTAAGATCATATCATCTTTTAAACTGGGAACTAGGGGTCCTATGCGTTCAAAGATTCCCAAGAACAAAGATAAAGTTAGGGTTCCAAAAATAGTAAGATAGAACGTTTTTTTATTAAATTGATGATAGCCAACCAAGAGCATGGGGATGTTTAACAATAAATTACTAAACGCTGTACTGATCCCAAAAGTGTGTAGAAGAATAAGGGTCACGCCAGTAAAACCCCCATCTGATAGTTCATTGGTTACAGCAAAATTAATGATTCCGAAAGCTGTAATGGCAGAGCCTAATGCAATAAATAATAATGATTTAATTAATTTTATTGACACAACATCACCTCTAATTAAATAACACTTTCCAACTTTTTGAATAAACTATAGTAGGTAAAATTATTATGCTCTAATTGGGATGATGTATCAAAAATATTCTATCACAAAAGATGGCATATTTGTTAGTAGGTGCTTAAAATAAATAAAAAAAGGGGGAAATGCATTCGAAGTAAGTCAAGAAATGCTTTGAGAGCGAAATAAATGAAAAAAATTGTCTTAGGTGGACTGGAAGGAAAAATGGGAAGTTTTTTACTGGAAGGATTAAAAAAGGCCAAAGATCTTGTCGTCGTAGCCGGTGTCGGAAAAGAAGCTAATCTAGACCTTGAAATTCCTATTTATAACGATCTGAATCAGTTAATTAAAGCGGTTGATTTTGATATTTACATTGATTTCACTGTCTATGAATTTGCCAAGTATGCCGCTGAATTTATGATAAAAGCAAAAAAACCGATTATTATTGGAACAACTGGATTTTCGGAAGAAGATATCGAGTATTTAAAAAGTTGTGGTGGACGTGGAATTATTGCCCCTAATTTTTCTATGGGAGCCATTTTACTTAATAAGTTTGCAAAAATTTGTACCCATTACTTTGAAGATTTTGCTGTTTGTGAATATCATCACAAAAGTAAAAAAGATAATCCTTCTGGTACGGCACTTTATATGGCTAACACCATTGATCAAAGCTTACAAAGACCTTCAGACATTACACCAATTCATGGTATTAGACTACCAGGGATCTTAGCGACACATCACATCATTGTCAGTGATGAAACCCAGAAATTAGAACTCAGTCATCAGTCCAACAATCGTCATTCGTTTGAACAAGGAATTATGTTAGCTATTTCAAAAATCGATGAACTTAATGAGCTTATATATGGATTGGAACACATTATTAAAGGTTAAAACAGTTGATAAGCTACCTCCAAAGTAGACAGTGCTAAGAAATGAGTACTGACCCTTTGGAGGTATTTTATTGAGGAAAAAACGCCTGGATTATAAGAAGATTTCAGAGTCAAAAATGATACAATTGATGCGAGTAGTATAATTTAGAATGCAGAAAGCGAGCGGGTTATTGGCTATGTCTATTCAGTGTCTTTCAAGGGTCTGATGAGACATAGAAAGTTTATTAACAGCTCGAACCTTTTATAAAGAACCCGTGTGTGTTAAAATAGCTACTCATAAGATAGCTCGTTATCAAGTTTGATTCCAATTCAATGTATCTGGTCTTAATGATGCTTAAAACAAGTGTCAGCATGACACTGTAAAATTTATTTATTCTTGTTAGTTGGTTGGTGCTCAAAAAGTCCTAGTATTTTAGGTTGCTATTAACCCTTCACTTTAAGTATAATAAAAGAGTAATTAAAAATGGAGTGTAGATGATGGAATTAATTGAAGTGGGGCATTTTGTCCTAAATAAATTGAATGAATCAGGGTATGAGGCCTATTTTGTGGGTGGTATGGTGCGAGATCAACTGTTAGGACGCAAGATTTACGATGTTGATATTACGACTTCGGCACAACCGGAAATTGTTCAATCGTTATTTGAAAAAACGTATGCGACAGGTATTGCTCACGGAACCATCACTGTAGTTATTGACAATATTTTAGTAGAAGTCACGACTTTCCGAGTTGAAGGTGAATATTTAGATTATCGTCATCCCAAGAGTGTGGCCTTTACTGCTTCCTTAGATGAGGATTTACAGCGACGGGATTTTACCATTAATGCTATGGTTAAAAATAGGGCAGGGGAATTATATGATCCACTACAGGGACTAAATGATTTGCAATCTAAAACTTTAAGAGCCGTTGGCCATCCGGAAGCTCGTTTTAAAGAGGATCCCCTAAGAATGTTACGAGCCATTCGCTTTGTTTCTAAACTAGGGTTTAAATTAGCTAATGACGTCTATTTGGCTATTAAAAACCAACGTCATTTATTAAAACAACTGGCTAAAGAAAGGATTAAAAAAGAACTTTACGGCGTGATGGAAGGTAATTATAAAGACCAGGCTCTGGCTCTGTTATTTGAGACTAAGCTTCTAGATAGCTTTGAGATGTTGCAACCGTTACACAAGTATCAAACTTATTCGTTTAAAAGTTTACAGAGTGGCCTTGACTTTTTTGTTTTAGCCGGATATGAAGTTGTAGATTTGTCAAGCTTTTTAATGGATTGGCCGTTTTCCAAAGCTGAAAAAAGATCAATTAAATTAATAAAAGAGTTGTTATTACAGCCTTTAAAGAGCACTTATATCCAGTATTATTACGGTGTAGAGATTGCTTATTTATATCACCGTTTTCAGTGTTTCTTAGAGCAAAAAGAAGTAAAATTTATCATTTACGATTTACCTATTACAAGCTTAAAAGATATTGAGGTAACAGGAGCTGACCTATTGCAATTAACAAACCGGAAAAAAGGTCCGTGGGTTGGCCAACTGTTGGCACAGATCGAGTCTGAAATTGTTTCTGGGAAAATAGATAATAAAAAAGATGAAATTTTAGAATTTGTTTACAGGCAAGGAGCTATCTATGAAAAAGAAGAAAAAGATTAATTACAAATGGCTCAAATGGAGTGTGTTAGGGGCGATTGCGGTTGTAATAGCTCTAGGCATTATGTTACTCATTTATGTTGCAGGCCATCAAGATAATTTAAGTTCTTATCAGCAGTCAATTGAAAATTTAGTAGAGGTAGATCAGGTGTTGGATTTTTCCCACTATACAGGTCAAGAAGCCTACTTTGTTGCAAGAATTCAGCGAACCGATGGAGAGCAATATTATTATTTTGTTAAGGATGACATCGTGGCTCATCAAGTGTTGGTTGCTGATGTGATCACGGCTGATATCGCCCAATCAGTAGCTATGGAGTCAGTTGGCTCTGGTTCGATACTAAGTCATCAATTAGGAATTTACCATGATAAACCTATTTATGAGGTCAAGCTTAGAACAAACGAAGGAACAGATTATGTGATCATCAATGCACTTACAATGGAAATTGTCTTCCAGTTTACATTGAATTAGGAGTTGGAAAGTTAAATGTACGATTTATGGAAAGATCATATCATTGATTTTAATGTCTTACTTCTGACCACTTATAAAGATCTTGAGTTAAATGAACAGGAGTATGTATTTTTGATTTTATTTGCCCGCCTGTTGCAACATCATTCAGATGGGTGGACGTTTTCAGATATCTCAAATCATATGACCATAGATGAAGGAGCTTGTTCATACTTGTTTATTAGCCTTGTTGAACGAAAATATATTTTAGTCAATAGTAAAGTGGATCCTAATGGGAAGCGATTTGAAGAATACTCGCTCTCGCCTCTCTTTAGCCGACTAGAAAAAGTTTTAAAACAGAAAAAAAATGCTTCACAAGCGACTAAACGAGAAGAGATTTTTAATTTATTAGAGGAAGTTTTTGGTATCTTAAGTCCTATGGATATAGAAACCGTTCAAATGTGGTTAGCTGAAGATCAAATTGAGACTGATCTAATTAGATTAGCCATCCAAGAGATGGATTCTTATCAAATTAAATCAATTCGTTATATTGATAAAATTTTACTTGAATGGAAAAAAAAACAGATTACGACAATAGAAGAGGCCAAGCGTCAGTTAGTTGCTTTTCGTCAAAGAAAACAAGGACAGACCTCAGTCTCCAGCTCAGAAGAGACCGTGAGTGCCGATTATTATTACGATTGGATGGAGTAAAGAGAGTAGAGGGTGAAAAAATGATTTCAAAAAAGAAAGCAATTGAAATAATAGATGTAATGGAAACAATGTTTCCTGATGCCCATTGCGAATTAAATTTTTCTAATGAATTTGAATTGGTGTTGGCAGTGTTGTTATCGGCGCAAACCACTGATAAAAGCGTCAATCGTTTAACCGAAACGTTATTTAAAAAATATCAGACACCCCAAGATTATTTAGCTGTTTCACTAGAGGTGCTGCAAGAGGATGTGAATCGAATTGGGCTTTATCGTAATAAAGCTAAAAATATTCAAGCTTTATGCCGTCTCTTAATAGACGAATATGACGGGAAGATTCCAGATGTCTTTGAAGAATTAATCAAGCTACCGGGAGTGGGACGCAAAACTGCTAACGTTGTCTTATCAGTAGGGTTTGGAGTACCTCGTATTGCAGTGGACACCCATGTTGAACGAATTTCTAAACGGTTAAATATGACTAAAAAAAATGATACTGTGTTAGAGGTTGAGCAGAACCTTATGAAACTATTACCTGAAGAGCGCTGGTCAAAGTCACATCATGTGATGATTTTCTTCGGACGTTATCATTGTACTGCTAAAAATCCTAAATGTCACGAGTGTCCTTTGTTAACACTTTGCAAAGAAGGAAAAAAAATAGCTAAAACTTCTCATAAAGCTTCTTAAGTATGAATCTCTTTTATTAGATTTATACTTTTACCTTATTGTAGGTTTAAAAGGGAAATCGTTAATTTTATAATGTTATCTCAAATGCTTATTAAATTAGTACTTAAAACCACCATAAAAAAACTGATCCTTGAATATGAATCAGTTGGAATACTTATATAAATGAACGATTCATTCTTTAAGGGAAAAATTAGTTGCCATGAACAACCACTTCCTTTATTGTGCCTCTCCAATATCTATCGAATGAATGGTTAATCGGGTTCCATCGTGTTCAATATCGCCTATAATGGTTCCATCATTTGCTAATCCAATAATAGAAAAGCTGTGACCGGTAAAATCAGCAGAAGCTGCTAGCCAAACATGCAGGTTGTCTTCTCCGTTTAAAGGCTCCATCATATGAATACTATGAGCTATTTGAAAGGAAGGCTCAGTTACAAAAATCTCATTTAAATTAGTGTTTGTCGTCAACCCTCCATAAATGGTGAAAGGAATTTTCTCTGACTTAGGTAAGACCACGTAGGTGATGCCAGCTTGTTCTTCTAAAGCTGTTATATCATATTGAGTCGCACTATCAATATATTGAATGCCGGTAAAATCACGAGATAAAAAAGCAAGAGAAAGCTCGTCTCCACCTAGAGTGCGATATAATAAAATATTTCCTTCATTAACCTTATGTTCAAATAAAACTTCAATGGGCTCTGCATTAACAGCCATAATAGCGTCTTGTGCATTGTCATCATAGGTATTAAACCGGAGAAGAAAGGAAATTAAAAAAGCAAAAGGAACTAACATCGTGAGCATTAAATAATTTTTCACTTTTGTGCCTTCTTTCTATTAGAAGTTATAATATACAGTATATAAAAGCTAGGCTAGAAATAATACTGAATTGACAATTTGTCTAGGAAGTAGCTGTCATTCTACATATCAAATCAGCTAAAAGATATAATGAAGTATCTCTATTACCGATTATTATTTTATATATTTCATGAAAAAAGTTTAACAGAAAAGACATAGCAGATGAAAGCTTCTTAAATTAACATCCTATGTCTTTAAATACTCTATCGTTTAAATCGGTTAAATAAACTTACTCTAGGGGTTTTGCTTGATTTTGTTTAAAGCAACGCAATTCCACCGCTAAATTTAAGATTTGTATTAAAGATAGCTAATGTGCTTGAGGTATCCGTTGAGGTTGTAAAGCCACAAACGACAGCTACTCGATCTCCTTTAGTAATCGATATAGGAATAGCAACTTGTGAGTTTGAGCGAACGGTGTTAATTGGATAGCTTACACCATTGGTGAAGGTAACAGAAGTAACGGTTTCTGGAATAATTTGATACATATTATTCCAGCTAGATTCAGTTTTAGCAAGTGCCACATAAGGATAAAAATCGCCCTCTAAAGGAGTCCACGACTGACTAAGGGTTACATCCATATAAATATTAGCATAGTCGTACTTTTGCGCTACGACAAAACCATAATTAGTATTAGTATCAACAAAAAAGAGTCGAACTGGATTTCCAGTTATGGAATCGATCCCTGTTACTAGTTGATAACTAGTACTACTGGTTCCAAACCCGGGAATAGAACAATTAGCTGAACCTGTTCCATTTAAGATCACTGAGTTTGGTGTATATTGAAATTCAATGTCTACATCTCCTTGTGAAAATGGTATAATCATCCCTGGTCGACTGGCGAGAGTCACGGGCTCATCAAAAAGCTTGATTTTATTTATTTCTTTTTGCATTTTTCACACCTCCAAATATTTTTATGTTAACCAAAGACAACCGTAAAATGAAAAGGCAGCTGTTAAATTTGAGGATGAGCTAGAAGATCCTGTTAGTCCACAAACAATGGCCACTTTGGTTCCAGCAGCGACCCCTAAAGCTAAATTTTCTTGATTTCCTAAAACGACTGTATTGCTTGGATATTGGGTACCTCCCTCAAATGCAGAATTTACACGTGTTACCGTTTCTGGAAGAATGGTAAAAGTATTGCTATCTATAGCTGTTGCTAAAGCTACGTAAGGAATGTACCTGGTTCCGGAGGAAGGAGTCCATGGATCGTTGCTATAATATTTAGTTGCCATATGAATGTTTTGGAGTGTGGCATCATAGGGCATGATAAACGAGCAAATATAATTTGTTAATTGGGTGAAAGTCCCATTAGTCAATGCCAGTGATTGACTGCTACTCTGTCCTGATCCTATTAGGATAACATTATGAGAATCTCCTGTTGAGTCACATTCCAGCAAGATACCGTCACCTGTCCCGACTGAAAAAGGTACTAAGACTCCTGGGCTCAAATTGATTTGGGTATTCGACGGTAAATCGTAATTTGTGGTCACTTGAATAGGTTGATCAAAAATAATATTTCTGTTAGGCATTTTTCACATCTCCCTTTTTATAATTCTTCATCCTAACTAACTTAGTAAAATAGCACCTGAATAATAGAACGTAAATGTTGCGCTAGTTGAGGCGTCATCTGTTTTAATAATGGCACATATAACGGCAGCTCTTGAACCAGCAGGAATGACTGTCGATAATCCCATGACTTCACCAGAAAGTACGATACCAGCTGGTGTTTGAGAATTAAGCCTTCGTGGATAAGGTCTAGAAGTAAGAGCTTGAGTTTCTGGAAGAATGGTATATTCATCTAGATTAGAATTTGTGGTTGCCAAAGCCACATAAGGATAAATTGTGAACCCAGCGCTAAAACTAGGATTAGTAACAGTAAAGATTATGCCATTAACAGTTGCTGTATAAGGCATAACAAATGAATAAGCAAGGTTGTATTGTTGTTCAAAAGTTCCTCCTGAGGGTAAGACTGTCCCCCCATCTAAAGAAAAATTAATAGGGGCACCACTACCCATAGCAGTGAGCTTAACATTAGTTGCACCTCCGCTACTGTTTGTAGACGTGGAAACTTGTTGTCCCCCTGTAGAGAAGGGAATTTGAGTATAGGCTGTTAATGGAGAAGAATTAGTAGATGAAGTCGTTGTCGCGACACTAATGGGTTGTTCAAAATAAATTGTTCTATTGCGCACGTTTGTTACACATCCTTTAGGTTTGTTTTAATAATTTTTAGAAAATAATTTACAATAATCATTTTATCCATTTTATTATATGTTTAGAGTTTTGCTTTGCTCTACGCCAAAAGCATAAATTTAAAGGTCTGATTTATAAATGAATAAAAAATAGACTGTTTGTAAGAAGCTTGATAAGCCTTTTCAATTCTTATAACAAGTGACATTTAGGATTAATATCTATAAAATGAAAATGAACCACTTAAAAAGAAGGATTAAGGATAAAATAAAAGCTTGAGCGACAGAACAGTTATAATAATCTGATCTTAATGTTACAATAGTGAGGAGATGAGTTACATTCCAATAAATAATTTTGAAAATTTAACTAGGCAATTAATAAAAGCTAAAGCATTAAATAATTTTTTTAAAGCTATTTATAATGAAAATATTAAATTAGTTAGCCATTCGTTTTTGCTAGCTTAATATCATAAGTTTAAAACCAATTAAGCTATATCGTTTCTAATAAGTGATTGGTTTTACTTTAAATACAGCAAGAAGTGATCAATTTGTGTAAAGGGTTTATTACATTAAATAAGTGAGCTTGACTTTCTTCTTTTATAGATAATTTAGAGAGTCAGTCTTTTTATTGTCCTCTAGTAAAACTTTTGTAAAATAGACCAAGATAATGTCCAATCACATGTAGATGAAACCTTTAATTTAACTCTCTATCACTCGTAATTTTAAGCGTGATGCTATAATTAAAGAGCCTAATTTTAAAATAATCTTTCAAGACAAGTGGTGGAATCCAGAAAAATTGTTATCTTTTATCAACAAATTACAATGCCAAAGCGAGGCGGAGAATTTGAATATAAAGTTGAACATTTTAATTCATTAATACTGAATAAAAAAGATGAATCTAATATCTTAAAACACAGAATCACTAGATTAGACTAGTTATTTTAATTATAGAAATTAGTTTAGTACAAACTGGATATAAACAAGGAAAATGTGTCAAATTTTCTTCCTTAAGTTTTAATTATCATAAGCGCTTAAGTGTTTTAAATTCTAAGTATATTAATGGAGACGAATACGTCTTATACTAAAATTTCGATCATAAGAAACACAGAAGAGAAGAATTTTCTAATAGTTTAATCACATCTTGTTATGAAAGGGAAGTAGTAGTTGGATAGACTAATAGTCTTCTTTATTCAAATATATATTAAAAGCTATGGTGATGATATCTCCTACTATATTTTCTTAAATCAAGCTAACTTTAAAATATTGTGAACCTGACCTTTCTTAGTTCAGGTTTTTTGGTGTGCGAGGCATGGTAATAATTAAAAGAGTGGGGCTATATATTAACTATTCTTTAGAGAAACGTAAAGTGTGTACTGTGAGATATACTTTACGGGTGCAGACATTTTTTTAATGACTAGAGATTAAGTGTCAGTAGAATCATGGAACAAGAGAAAATCTAACAAAAGATTATTATTTAAAACATAACTCGATTTGGTATTGTAAACTTATGGTATCTTGAAATTAAATGAACTGCATATTCCGTTAATACTTGGTTGTTATCAAGTTTGTTTTTAAGAAACATCTATGATAAAATGATAAAATGAAACAAAATTAAGTTTATAGTTAACTATGATGAGCTGTTAAGTGGAGTGAGGAAATTGAAACAAGCTATTGAAATATTAGAGTTTAATAAAATTAAACAAATCATTGAAACGTTGTGTGCCTCGACCTTAGGAGTAAAAAAGGTCACAACATTAACTCCTACAACGGATGAATTAGAAGTGGTCTATGGGTTAAAACAATCTGAAGAGGCGTTAAAAATTATTTATGGATTAGGTGAAGCACCTTTAGGTGGGGTTAATGATATTACAGAGGCCATTAAGCGAGCTAAAATTTCGGCTGTGTTAAGCGCTCAAGAATTATTAGATATAAGTCGGCTCTTATATGCAATTTCCCAATTAAAAAGCTTTTCTGAACGTTTAAATGAAATTAAAATAGCTGCCCCTATTTTTCATCAACAGACTTCAATGTTAATAGCATTAGAAAGTCTCCAAAAAGCAATAAATGATTGTATTGATGAGGGTGGAAATATTTTGGACAGTGCTTCTTATGAATTAAGAAATATTCGCCGGGGGATACAAAATACAGAAGGGCGCATTAAAGAGCGAATTAAACAAATTGTAACAGAGCGACGCAACAAGTTAACAGATGGCATCGTGACCATTCGTAATGAACGTTATGTGGTTCCAGTGAAAGTTGAGGCGAAAAATACCTTTGGGGGAACCATCCATGATCAATCTTCATCAGGGAACACCTTTTATATTGAACCAAAAGAAGTGGTCGAATTAAATAATAAGCTACAAGAGCTCCATGTCGAAGAACGATATGAAATTGAACGAATCTTACGGACTTTAACAGAAGAAGTTAAACAGTACACTGAGAGTTTAAGTTTAAATGTAGATATTTTAGCGAACATTGATTTTATGTTTGCTAAAGGAAAATATGCTCGCATGATTCAAGGCATCTGTCCAAAAATGAATACAGAAGGTGTGATTCGTTTGGTTGCGGCTCGCCACCCTTTAATTGAAGCAAATTCAGTGGTAGCAAATGATTTAGAGCTGGGAGATGAATATACTACCATAGTGATTACAGGGCCTAATACAGGTGGAAAAACGGTCACTTTAAAAACGGTCGGTCTATTGACTTTAATGGCACAAAGTGGGCTGTTAGTTCCTGCTCATGAAACCTCAGAATTAGCTATTTTTGATCAAGTTTTTGCTGATATTGGTGATGAGCAGAGCATTGAACAAAGCTTATCAACTTTTTCATCACGCATGACAAATATTGTGGGGATCATAGAACGGTTAACCCTTAACAGCTTAGTGCTTTTTGATGAATTAGGAGCAGGAACAGATCCAAAAGAAGGGGCTTCTTTAGCCATTGCTATTTTAGATTATGTTAAAGAACGTGGGGCTCGGACCATCGCCACCTCCCATTACCCAGAATTAAAAGCCTATGCTTATGATCACGATGATGTGGTCAATGCATCCGTAGAGTTTGATGTGGAAACACTCTCGCCAACTTATCGGCTATTGGTAGGGGTTCCTGGGCGTTCAAATGCTTTTGAAATTTCAAAGCGACTAGGATTAAAAGAAAATATTTTGCAGACTGCTCGTGCGTATGTTGAAACAGAGCGAACAGAAATGACTGATCTCATCACAAAACTTGAAGACAGAGGTCTAGAGCTAGATCAAGAAATTCAAACTTTGCAGAATCAAAGTGCTCAAGTTGAGGCGATGAAGTTGGATTATGAACGAAAGTTAAATAAGTTTGAATCCGAGAAAGAACGAGCAATTGAAGCCATTAAAAAAGAAGCATTTGAAACAGTTCGCCAAGCTCGTGAGGAAGCGACTCAAATCGTTGCAGATTTACGGCAAGCCAAAAAAGAAGCAGCTCTCTCAATTAAAGACCATGAATTAACAGAAAAGCTCACAAATCTTAAAGCATCAGAAGCCAAGCAAGCAGAAAAATTTAGGCGACAAGCCAAAAATAAAATGCCGTTAAAACCTGGCGATGAAGTCATGGTTCTGTCTTTAAATCGCCAAGGGGAACTAGTAGCGAAAACTAAAAATAACGAGTGGATCGTTCAGCTGGGAATGATGAAGGTTAATATCAAAGAAGCTGATTTAGAGTATGTGCGCAAAGCTGCGAAGAAAAAAGAGTCCAGCAAAGGAAAGTTAACTCATAAACGAAGCCATGTAAGTATTCAGCTAGACTTGCGTGGAGAGCGTTATGAGGATGCGATGTTACGGTTAGATAAGTATTTTGATGATGCATTATTAGCTGGCTATCAGACGATTACCATTATTCATGGTCATGGAACAGGTGCTTTGCGCAATGGAGTTCAAAGCTATTTACAAAAAAACAAGCACGTTGAATCTTTTAGATTTGGTGGTGCCGGCGAAGGGGGAACAGGTGCAACAGTTGTAGAATTAAAATGATAGTCCCTTAAAAAATTCCTAAGAATATTTTGGATAAACCTAGGAAGCTAAGGAATAATAGGAGTGTAAATTTATTTTCAAAACTAAAAAGATATGATATACTTGCTCTGTTATTAAAAAAGCGTATGGATTAAAGGAGGTTTATTTTAATGTCAGCAGTTATTCAAGCAACGGAAGAAACATTTGCAAAAGAGGTAGAAAGTGGATTAACATTGGTTGATTTTTATGCAGATTGGTGTGGACCATGTAAAATGATAGCTCCTGTGTTAGAAGAATTAGCACAAGAAATGTCTGGGATCGCTAAAATAGTTAAATTAAATGTCGATCATGCAGCAGATATTGCAGCTCAGTACGAAGTGATGTCGGTGCCAACATTAATTTTATTTAAGGATGGAGAAAGTGCCCATCAAATAGTTGGCTTTCAGCCTAAAGAAGCCTTAGCATCTTTGATTGAAGCCAATAAATAAATTGTGAGAAAAGGGGTTGCTTATTAGCGTAAGCACTCTTTTTTTATGGATCATGTATACTTTTTTCAAAAATTAGCACTATAGTATTGACAGTGCTAATTTCCTTGTATATAATATGTATTAGCACTTATACTAAATGAGTGCTAAAAGAGGTGTTAACATTGCTAACAGAACGTCAAATAGTTGTCCTTAAAGCAATTGTAGAAGAATACAT
>Ga0153980_1000940_pt1 | contig 12645 bp, 11 predicted proteins | sample TSGA064MetaG_FD_104722 | JGI IMG/M metagenome (GOLD analysis project Ga0153980, IMG submission 104722) | Attine ant fungus gardens microbial communities from Georgia, USA - TSGA064 MetaG | ecosystem: Host-associated > Fungi > Mycelium > Unclassified | place: USA: Georgia, Magnolia Springs State... | reverse complement strand
TTCGTTTACCAGTGCTCTGGCAATGGCAACTCTTTGCTGCTGTCCGCCGGACATTTGGTTTGGAAGGTGATCGACTCTGCTTTCCAGTTTTACGGCTGCTAATGCTTTTAAAGCCCTGCTATGACGTTCTTCTGTAGATATTTTTGAATTATACAGCAGCGGAAGCTCTACATTTTCTTTAGCAGAAGTTCTTGCCAGCAAATTGTAAGACTGAAAAACAAAACCTATTTTTTTATTCCTTAAAACCGCCAGTTCATCCCGGTTAAGATCTTTTATGTTAACACCATCCAGAATATAATCTCCACTTGAAGGCTGATCAAGGCATCCGAGGATATTGAGCAGGGTAGATTTCCCGGAACCGCTGCTTCCCATAATAGTTACAAACTCACCTCGTTCTACAGAAAATGTAACTCCTTTCAGAGCATGTACAATCTCTTCGCCCATCCTGAATTCTCTTTTCAAGTCTTTTATTTCAAGAATTTTTCCTGTCATGACCTTATTTTTTTGTGAAAATTATCTTGGACCGCCACCGCCGCCGCCGCTGTTTCTGTTACCACCACCTCTTTGAGGAAGGAATGGGCTTTTTGCAGCGCTACCACCTGATTTTTTAGATAAGGTTTTATATCCTGTAATGATATTGTCGGAGGTTGTTAATCCTGAAATCACCTGGATTTCCGTATCATTATCCATTCCTGTTTTTATTTTTTTACGGGAGATGGTGCTGTCTTTTGCAATAACCCATACTCCCGTACCGTTTTTATGGGTATTATTTTGTCCGGTTTGTTTCGTTTTTCCGCCTTTTTTCCTGCCTTTTAGGAAAGGGGAATTGATCTTATATTTTTCAGCAACCAGGCTGTCCGGCATAAAGCTGGTAGCCGCAACAGGAATCTTCATTACATTTTCCAGCACATTGGTATAGATGGTGATGTTGGCGGTCATTCCCGGTTTTAATTTTAACCCAGAATTATCTGCGTTGATAATCGTCGTATAGTTCACCACATTGGAAGAAACCGTTGGATGGAGGCGTACCTCAGAGACTTGTCCTTTAAAAACTTCATCAGGAAATGCATCAACAGTGAAGGTTGCTTTCTGTCCTACTTTTACATTTCCAATATCTGCTTCATCCACAGATGCCCGGACCTGCATTTTGGTAAGGTCTTTGGCGATGCTGAAAAGAGTAGGAGTGCTGAAGCTTGAGGCAACTGTCTGCCCTTCACTTACATTTCTGTTCAGAACAGTCCCGTCAATAGGAGAGTAGATGTAGGTAAGCGACAGATTTTTATTGGCCGTAGAAAGCTGGGCATTTACCGCATTTACCTGAGCTTTGGCAGCGTTATATTGGTTCGTTGCATTATCATAATCAGCTTTGCTGATGGCCCCTACTTTATAAAGCTGTGACTGTCTGTTGATATTAATCTCGTTATAAGCCAGGTTACTTTTAGCATTTTGGAGATTGGCTTTAATTTGCTCTGTCTGAAACTGAAGCAGATCAGGATCTACCGTAGCGAGAAGCTGTCCTTTTTTCACCTGGGAATTAAAATCAACATAAAGGTTTTTAATAATTCCTGAAACCTGAGTACCTACAGCCACGGTATCTACAGGCTGTACGGTTCCTGTTGCCGTAATGGAATTTGAAATTTCCCCCATGGAAGGATGCACGGTTTCAAGCTGGATTTTTACTTCTTCTTTTTTGATAAAGAAATACCAGATGGCTCCGATAGCAATGATTCCTCCGATAAGCCAGATCAGCCATTTTTTATTTTTTGCTTTCATAATTATTTCAGCGTTATAGGGTTACCTGCGTAGAATTCATAAATTTTTCTGTTGAGAACTGCAGAGTATTTGGCCTGCAGATAATTTTGGATGGCCTGTATATAGAGTAATCTCTGCTGCTGAAGCTGTACATAATCAATACTTCCGAGTTTCATCTGTGCATTGACGATGTCATAGCTTTCTTTATTGATGTTCATCTGTTTTAAAGCAGAATCATATTGGGAAAGCGAGTTTTGCAGACTGATGTAAGATTGTTCAATCTGTTGATTAAGAACTGTTTTTGTATTTTGGAGATCTAAATTGGCCTGTTGGATGGCAATTTTCGATTTTTCAATTTCAGTTTTATAAATTCTATTGTTATAGATGGGAATTCCAAGGCTTAATCCGATGGGAGTATAAAAATTATTTCCCAGCTGATTAAAATAATTTCCGTTGCCGTTGGCATAATTGGTGGAAATATTTCCTACGAGGTTCAGCGTGGGCTGTATAGAAGCTTTTGCCATTTTCAGATTGGTATTGGAACTTTCTATATTCAATTCCCCGTATTTCACTTCAGGACGCTGGTTCTGTGCGGTATCCTGAACATCCTGCAATGCTTTTATGTTGTCATTAACAATAATAGAATCTGGTTGGGCAATCTGGAAATTATACGGAGAGGGTAGCTGGAGAATCTGCTTAAGGTTAACAATATTCGTTTTTAATCCGTTTTGAGCAGAAACCAGATTGTATTCATCCTGAGCGACCTGGGCCTGAATCTGCAGATAATTTAATTTTGAAATACTTCCGGCGCCATAAAGCTGCCCGCCCTGTTTCAACTGGGTCTGGGTGGTTTTCAAAACATTTTCAAGGGATACGATGTTTTCCTGAGACATCAGGATATTCAGAAAAGCTTGTGCAATGGTCAGGGTAATATTATTTTCGGATTCCTGTACGGATAAATCAGCCATTTGAACTTCCAGGTTCTTTGAAACTTCGTTATTTTTAATGTAACCGGCATGATAGAGGGTCATGGAAGAACTGGCCCCGATGCTTTGAGATTGGGCACCATTAAGATGAAGTCCGTTGCTGCCGTTCACAGCAAAAAGACCCTGAGAAACACTAGCGCTTAGATTAGGATATTTGGCTTCTTTTGCCTGCAGCAGATCCTGTTCTGCTGAATTTTTCGATAACCGTAAAGAATTAATGGAAATATTATTTTCTCTTGCGTATTGAATACAGCTCTCCAGAGTCCAATTTTCAGGATAATGGCTGGTTTGAGCGAATATATCAAGAGTTTTGAATAGAAATAACAAAAAGAAAAATTTCCGTTCCATGATTTTATTTTTGAAAATTCATTAATAAGACAGAAAAAATCAATCCAATTTAATAAAAAAAAATAATATTTAACGAGTTTTTAACAGAGACTGCCTTTTTTTGGTTATAATTTTTTAAAAATTAAAAAATTATTAAAGGATTCTGAAATTAACATTAGTTATTTAACACTTTGTTCAAAAAAAAGTCAAATATTTATTGTATATTTGCAGAAATTTTATAATATTTAATGAATTTATTTACGGAGTCCAATTTAAGTCCTGACATTCTTAAGGCAGTTGGCGAACTGGGTTATGAAAGCCCAACAGAAATCCAAAAACAGACTATCCCTTTTATTCTTTCAGATATTCGCGATTTGATCGCACTTGCGCAAACAGGGACAGGCAAAACAGCAGCGTTTTCGCTTCCGATTTTGGATATGATTGACGATACGAGTCGCAAAATCCAATTTTTGGTGCTTTGTCCGACACGAGAATTATGTCTTCAGATTTCTAAAGACATAAAGAATTATTCTAAGTACATGAAAGACATCAAAACTACAGCAGTTTATGGTGGAAGCAGTATTGTGGATCAGATTCGTTCTTTAAAGGATAAGCCACAGATTATTGTAGGTACTCCAGGAAGAGTTATCGACCTTATCAACAGAAAAGCACTTGACTTTTCTGCTATTCATTGGTTAGTTTTAGACGAAGCTGATGAAATGCTTTCAATGGGTTTCAAAGACGAATTGGAAACCATTTTAAGAGAAACTCCTGAAACAAAACAGACTTTCTTATTCTCTGCAACGATGAATAAAGAAGTGGAGAGAATTTCTAAAAATTATCTTACAAAGCCACACCGTATTTCTGTGGGTTCTATTAACGAAGTTAAAAAGAACATTAAGCACGAATACTATGTTGTAGGATATCGTAACAAAAAAGAAGCTCTTAAGAGATTAATTGATGCGAACCCCAACCAGTATTCAATTTTGTTCTGTAGAACAAGAATGGAAACTCAGGAAGTTGCAGATTTCTTAATGCAGAACGGATATGCAGCTGATGCACTTCACGGAGATCTTTCTCAGGCGCAGAGAGATACGGTAATGAAGAAATTCAGATTGAAGAACATCGATATTTTGGTGGCAACAGACGTTGCAGCCAGAGGATTGGATGTAGATTCATTAACTCACGTTATCCATTACTCTTTACCTGATGATCCTGAAGTATTCGTTCACAGAAGCGGAAGAACAGGTAGAGCAGGAAAAGACGGTATTTCAATCTCTTTAATTAAGCCTGAAGAAAGCAGAAAATTAAAGCAGATAAAATCTACCACGAAAATTGATATCATTGAAAAATTTATCCCAACAGGAGAAGATGTAATCAAAGCTCAGGTGGGTGGTGTTTTCGAAAAATTATTTACTGAGCACCAGGATATATTTGAATTTGACGACAGTTTAATCCCGGATCTAAGCGCTTTCACTAAAGAAGAACTGGTACATAAGTTATTACAGTTCCAATTGAAAGATCTTGCCCTGTATTACAAAGATAAACATGATCTTGTTGACCAGAAATTCAACAGCAGAGATGATGACTATCCTAGAAGAGACAGAGATAGAGGTCGTGACAGAGACAGAGATAGAGGAAGAGACCGCGACAACAGAAGTGGAGGAGATAGAGACAGAGGAAGAGAACGTGGCGGAAAACCAAGGAAAAAGAATGAAGATATGGTAAGATTCTTCTTTAACCTAGGTAAAAAAGATCAATTGAAAAAACTGGATGTTTTGGACATTATCAATAAAGCAACAACCCCTGCCGGAGGAAGCAAAAAAAGAGCTGAAATCGGGGATATTGAAATTTTAGAGAAATTCTCTTTCTTTGAAATTGAAAAATCGTTTAAAGGAGAGCTTTTAGATAACATTTCTTCAATGAAGTTTAAAGGAAAAGATATGAGAGCTGAAGAGGCGAATTAAAACTCATTCTTAATCATATAAACCGGCTGTACAGCCGGTTTTTTTATTTGATAATCAGGAGATAACAGTATGTTAACAAAACTTAATGTCAGATAGTTTCAGGTAAGAAGCTTTTTTAGGAAATTTGCACTCAAAATTATAAATACTTAAAAATGGGAATTGGTAATATTTTCCACGCTTTTCAACCAAAAGATAAAATCTTTTTTGTCCTTTTTGAAAAAGTAACTGAAAACCTGGTAGCAATGTCTGAGGAATTCAACAACGGAATTAAAGATTTTGATCTTAACGATGATTCAATGTTGAAAAAAATGAGCGACTACGAACATAAAAATGATGAGCTTACTCATGAAATTTTTATAGAACTGGGTAAAAATTTCATCACCCCTTTTGACCGTGAAGATATTCACACATTGGCAACTGGACTAGACGATATTGCTGATTATATCTACGCTTCAACGAAATATATTTTCTTATACAAATCGCCTTTGATGAAGGCCTACGCAGATTTTTCCCTATTGATCCACAAAGCTTGTCTGGAAATCCAGAATGCAATGAAGAATCTTAAAGGATTCAAGAATATGGAGCAGGTAAAAGAAGCTTGTATCAAAGTAAACTCTATTGAAAATATTGCAGATGACTTGCTTTCAAACTCAATGGTAGAGCTATTTGAAACCAATGATGCTATCAATATCATCAAAATTTCATCGGTACTTAATTATCTTGAAATCGTAACAGACAAAGCAGAAGATGTTGCCAATACGATTGAAAACATCATGATTAAATACGCCTAAACAAAATAACAAAAATGGAATTTCCGATTTTACTTACGGTTATTATTGCTTTGGCTTTAATCTTCGATTATATTAATGGTTTTCATGACGCGGCCAACTCAATTGCGACTATTGTTTCTACAAAGGTTTTAACCCCTTTCCAGGCTGTACTTTGGGCCGCTCTTTGGAACTTTGCAGCATTCTTTATTGCAGCTTATGTTATTGGAGAATTTAAAATTGGTAATACGATTGCCAAAACAGTAAATGAAAATTTTATTACTCTTGAAGTAATATTTTCCGGGCTTATTGCTGCTATTGCCTGGAATCTTTTAACTTGGTGGTTTGGTATTCCTTCCTCATCATCTCACACTCTTATCGGTGGATTTTTGGGCGCTGCGCTGATGCATGCTTTCATTATGGACTATCATGCTGTGGTTGCAGAGCATCCGGGCTTAGGTTTCTTTGAGACCATGAAACAGGCTGCTTATCAGGTGTCAACACAGAATGTCGTGAAATTTAGTAAAGTAATTCCTATTTTCCTGTTCATTTTCCTGGCACCGATTATAGGAATGGTCATTTCAATCATCATTACATTAATTATTGTTCATCTTTATAAAAGATCAAACCCCTATAAAGCAGATAAATCTTTTAAAAGATTACAGTTGGTATCTTCTGCATTATTCAGTTTAGGACACGGTTTGAATGATGCTCAGAAAGTAATGGGTATTATTGGGGCGGCATTAATTTATTATCATGTAAATATGCTTCAAGATCCGGTTTATCTGGATATAGCACCGGCTGCCCGTTTTGATTACTTTGCACAGCATTATCTGTGGGTACCATTGGTATCTTTCCTTGCAATTGCTTTAGGAACAATGAGCGGTGGTTGGAAGATCATCAAAACCATGGGGACCAAGATCACTAAAGTTACTCCATTAGAAGGAGTAAGCGCAGAAACAGCAGGAGCGATTACCTTATTTATAACAGATCACTTTGGAATCCCGGTTTCTACAACCCATACGATTACCGGATCTATTATTGGGGTAGGACTGACGAAAAGGATTTCTGCAGTACGTTGGGGAATCACGGTAAGCCTACTTTGGGCTTGGGTATTAACCATTCCTATTTCAGCTATTGTTGCCGGAGTTACGTACCTTATTATTACTTTTCTTTCTTAGAAATCACTTTTAATTATATAAACATAAAAACTTTGCCTGATCAGGCAAAGTTTTTTGTTTTATGAAGCCTTTAAAAATCGTATTTTTGCTTAAACTATAAAAATAATTTATGGAATTTTTAGACAGATACCAACAGATTGTTGCGGACGCTATTAATAAGTATACTTTTAAAGATAAGCCTGCAGAATTATATGACCCGATGAATTACATCATTTCCCATGGTGGAAAGCGTCTTCGTCCTATTATGGTTTTGATGGCCTGCGACTTATTTGGAGGTGATCTGAAAGAGGCGATCAAGCCAGCTTTAGCGATAGAGTTTTTCCATAATTTCACCCTGATTCATGATGATATCATGGATGAAGCGCCGTTGCGAAGAAATAAGCCTACTATTCATACCCTGCACGGGATTAACGTAGGGATTCTTTCCGGAGACGGATTAATGCTGAAAGCTTACAAGTTTTTTGAAGATCTGGAGCCTGAAATTTTCAAAGCCTGTATCAGAATATTTACCCATACCGGACTTCTTTTATGTGAAGGCCAGCAGTATGATATTAATTTTGAAACCCAGGAAAATGTAACTTTTGATGATTACATCAGAATGATTACCTATAAAACCGGAGTTTTAAGTGCTTCTTCTTTTGAAATCGGAGCATTGATTGCCAAGGCTAATTTTAAAGATGCCAAAGCAATTTTCAATTTTGGAAAACACATTGGTATTGCGTTCCAGATTATGGATGATTATCTTGATGTATTCGGAGATCAGGCACAGTTTGGTAAAAAACATGCAGGAGATATCTATGAAAACAAGAAAACGGTTCTTTATCTGATGGCAAGAGAACATGCAACGGAAGAAGAAAGAAAAGAACTGGATTACTGGTACTCTAAAAAGACCGATAATATTGATAAGGTATACAACGTAGAAAAGATCTTCAGAAGAACTAAGGTAGACGAAAAAGCCTTGCGTCTGATCGAAAAACACAACGAAATCGGTCAAAGTTATCTGGAGAAAATCAATATTCCTGAAGACAAGAAAAAACCGTTTATAGAACTGGCTAATTATCTTTTAAGAAGAGAGAGCTAGAAAAAACAATTTAAAAATTAGATAATAGATATACGTGTTATCTCATTTTTCAATTTTCAAATTAATGTAATGAAGTTCCGTACTGAAGTTGACATCCAGAAATCAGAAAAGAAGATTGAAGTTGAAGACAGCCTGTTTTCAATAGGATCCTGTTTTGCTGCTGAAATGTCTGATTTGCTGATGCAGGGCCAGCTCCAGTCTTTCAATAATCCTTTTGGAACGATTTTCAATCCCTTTTCGATCAATAACGCTGTGAAGAGGCTTCATGATGCAGATTCCTATGAAGAGGATGATCTTATTGCGTTTAATGATGAATTTATCTCTTTAGATCATCATTCGAGTTTTGATACCCGATATGTGCATCAGACATTAAATAAAATTAATGCCGAATTAGAAAAAGGAAATTCTTTCCTTCAGACTACTAACTGGGTGCTCATCACCTATGGAACCTCATTTATCTATGAATTTCTTCCTAAAGGAAAACTGGTTGCGAATTGCCATAAAATTCCGCAAAAATTCTTTGAAAAGAGATTGTTGACCCATCAGGAGCTTACCGATTCTATTTATAATACCATTTTGAATCTGAAAGATATCTGTAAAGATGATGTTCAGATTTTATTCACAGTTTCACCGGTCCGCCATACAAAAGATGGAATGATCGAGAATCAGTTAAGCAAATCCAAGCTGATTATGGCCGTTCACGAGGTACTATCCGATATGGAAAACTGTCATTATCTTCCCATTTATGAAATGATGATGGATGATCTCAGGGATTACCGGTTTTATAAAGAGGATATGATTCATCCTAATGCTCAGGCTGTCAACTACATATTTGAAAAATTTGGAGAAGCTTATTTTTCAGCGGAAACCAAGGATTTTATCAAAGAAAACTTTAAAATTTATAAAGCGCTGGAACATCGCACAACCGATGAAAAAAGCCCCAAATATATTGAGTTCAGGGAAAAATTAAATCAGAAGATTGAAGCACAGCAGAAAAAAGTGAAACACAGAATATTCACCACAGATGATTGATTTCACAACGATTGCATATCTTAAAACTGGAACTAAAAGGCAGCAACAGGCTTTTGAGATCCTCAAAAAATATGAAATTTTTGAAAAACTGAGTGTCTATTCTCCAGTTTTAGCCGGAACAATTCCTATAGAAATTGATATTGAAGGAAGCGATCTGGATATCATCTGTGAAGTTGATCTTCAGTTTCAGGAAGCATTTATTGAAACCGTAAGAAGTTTCATTCCAGACAATACGGAAGTCCATATTGAAAACGTGGCAGTAAATGAAGAACAATGTATTGTCATCAACTATGCATTGGAAGGATTCATCATAGAAATCTTTGGCCAGAATAAGCCGCCACTTCAGCAGAATGCCTACCGCCATATGATCGCCGAGCACAAAATATTACAAGAAAAAGGAGAAAATTTTAAACAAAAAATAATAGAATTAAAGAAAAAGGGAATAAAAACCGAGCCCGCGTTTGGACTCTTACTCGGTTTGGAAAATCCTTATGAAGAGCTGTTAAAATTTTAGAAATAATGATTGATACACATACCCATTTATATGCTGAAGAATTTGATGAAGACAGAAAAGAAACGATTCAGAGAGCTGTAGATAAAGGCATCAAAGAATTTTACCTTCCGGCTATTGATTCGGAATCTCACGAAAAAATGCTGGCCCTGGAAGCAGAATATCCCAACCGGATTTTTTCAATGATGGGACTTCATCCATGCTATGTAAAACCCGAAACCTGGGAAAAAGAACTGGAGATTGTTAAAAATTATCTGGAACAGAGAAGTTTTCCTGCTATAGGAGAGATCGGAATTGACCTGTATTGGGACAAAACAACCCTAGATATTCAGGTAAAAGCTTTTGAACAGCAGATTGACTGGGCAATAGAAAAAGATCTTCCTATCGTAATCCATACCAGAGAGAGCTTTGATGAAACATTTGAAGTGCTGGAAAGAAAAAAACATCCGAAACTTCGTGGAATTTTTCACTGTTTTTCAGGAGACCTTGAGCAGGCAAAGCATGCGATTGATTTAAATTTTATATTGGGAATCGGTGGAGTAGTGACTTTTAAAAATGGCAAAATTGATCAGTTTTTAAATGAAATCCCGCTGGATAAAATTGTGCTGGAAACAGATTCTCCTTATCTGGCTCCGGTTCCGCACAGAGGAAAAAGAAATGAAAGTTCTTACCTTGATTTAGTTGCCGGTAAACTGGTTAATATTTACAATACAGATTTTACTGAGATCGACAGAATTACAACAGAAAATGCCAATAGAATATTTAAAAAGAATGGCCTTTAGACTATTTTGAATAAAAATATCATCTGATACTAAAAAATAAGCCTTCTCAATTGGAGAAGGCTTATTTTTTATTTCTTTCTGAAAAAACTTTTATTTTTGGGCTTTTTAAGGCCTCCGTCATTCCTTGGTGAAGATGGTTTAGGTCTTCTTGCTCCAGCTGACATAGGCTTGTTGTTGGAATCTCTTTTTTGGGCAACAAGATTGTCTGTATGGTACGGATGATCTTTGATAATAGGAATTTTCATTCCGATTAGTTTTTCAGTACTTTTCAGGTTAATTAAATCCAATCCGTCTACAAAAGAAATAGAATTTCCTTCTGCACCGGCTCTTCCCGTTCTTCCGATTCTGTGTACATACGTTTCAGAAACGTCAGAAAGTTCATAGTTAATCACGTATTTCAACTCGTCAATATCAATTCCTCTTGCGGCAATATCAGTCGCAACCAATACTCTGGTTTTACCGGATTTGAAGTTCGTTAATGCATTTTGACGGGCATTCTGTGATTTATTTCCGTGGATAGCTTCTGCTACAACCCCGTTTTTATGAAGAGTTCTTGCAATTTTATCAGCACCGTGTTTTGTTCTTGAAAAAACAAGTACGGAGTCTGAAATACGTTCCTTTAAAATATGGGAAAGCAGATCCAGTTTATCTTCTTTCTGTACAAAATAAACTGATTGATTAATCGTTTCTGCGGTAGAAGAAACTGGTGTTACTTCAACCTGTACAGGATTTTGAAGAATAGAACTTGCTAATTTCTGAATTTCTGAAGGCATAGTTGCCGAGAAAAACAACGTTTGTCTTTTTTGCGGAAGAAGCTTAATGATTCTTTTCACATCATGCACAAAACCCATATCCAACATTCTGTCAGCTTCATCAAGGACGAAGATTTCAAGGTTTTTAAGGCTTACAATTCCCTGTGCGATAAAGTCAAGAAGTCTTCCCGGTGTTGCTACCAAAATATCTACACCTTTTCTTAAAGCATTTTCCTGGCTTCCCTGCTTTACACCACCAAAGATCACCAACTGTCTTAAAGAAAGATTTCTTCCGTAAGAATTGATGTTTTCTTCAATCTGAATGGCAAGCTCTCTGGTAGGAGTAAGGATTAAAGCTTTAATATGATTGTTTTTTGGCCCCTGGCGTTCAGTAAGGTTTTGAAGGATAGGGATCGCAAAAGCTGCTGTTTTCCCTGTTCCCGTCTGTGCCGTTCCTAGTAAATCTCTTCTTTCTAAAATAGAAGGAATAGCTTTTTGCTGTATAGGTGTCGGTGTTTCATAACCCTCCTGTTGAAGCGCATCTAAAATGGGCTTGATAATTTTTAAGTCTGTAAATAACAAAATATATTGCGTATTAAAATAATGCGGTCGAAGTAGTATACTTCATCATTTTTAGCATATCTGCTAAAAATGATTAACAGAATTTTAAGTAATATAGATTACCATATGGCTGAGAATGCCGCGAAATATAGTGCAAATATAGACTAAAATAATTTAATCGTATTATTTTACCTTTGTCCACTGCTGATTATGCTTTAAAGCCTCAAAAAACTGATATACTTTTGTCAGTTTTTCACTTCCTCTTTTTCCATAATCTTCTACATTTTTAGACGCTCCGTCTTCAAATTTAATTCTTAAATACGCTGTGGAAAGGTCAGTAATGTTATGACTGCCATATTTGTCCTGTAAAATTTTCACGTTCAGGTCATTTAATAATGCAACAAGCTTCTTATAATCAGCTTCTTTAATAGTGGTGGTGAAAGTTCCTTCACGTTCTTTTGAAACTTCATCTTTGGATGTCGATTTGCTGAAATTATAATGCTCGGCTTCCAAAACAGCCGTTCTGTCGGAATTAATGGTCATTTTAAAAATAGGACAGAATCCGAAACACGCGCCGGCCTGATATTCAATCGTTGAATAGGGTGATTTAACGCTGCTATTCTGAGAAGTACAAGAAAATAGTAATACAAAAGCCAAAAGACTCAATAAATATTTCATAGTTTTTATTTGATTGTTTTCTCTCAATAACTGTTCCAAACAAAGCAGATCTATTGTCAGTAATATCTTTTAAAGTGCGGTCACTGCTATATTTCATTGGAATGGAGCAGATTGATGCAGAAGAATATTCCTTTAATTTAATATAAATATAAAAATAAAACCTCAAGACGTATCCTGAGGTTTTAATTTTGATATAGTGTAAAACTAATATAAGTGTTCTATCCGTGAAGCTTTTTCCAGATTGCATCCTTCAGTTCCATCAGGTTTT
>Ga0153980_1000936_pt1 | contig 12677 bp, 6 predicted proteins | sample TSGA064MetaG_FD_104722 | JGI IMG/M metagenome (GOLD analysis project Ga0153980, IMG submission 104722) | Attine ant fungus gardens microbial communities from Georgia, USA - TSGA064 MetaG | ecosystem: Host-associated > Fungi > Mycelium > Unclassified | place: USA: Georgia, Magnolia Springs State... | reverse complement strand
TTTCATCTGAGTATCCAGTAATTCGTCAAACCAAGCCAGTTTTCCATCTTTACTGAAATAGATATTTCTTTTTAATGCTGTAAAATTCCAGGTTCTTTTTTTGTCAAAATGGGGTTTTGCCCAAGCCATAAAAGCTTTTTTATCCCAAACTTCGGTGGCATCAGTTCCAATAAAGGTAGATTCGTCTGCAAAATAATTGAAATAAGCTGTAAAATCTGCTTTTGCAGCTGCTGTATTAAAAGCATCGAGCATGGTATTAATCTCCGTTTTTTCTTTTCCTAATTGAGCAGCTGTCAACTGTGCAGAAATCCCTGTAAAGCTTAATATACAGAGCATTAGGGTATAGAATATTGTTATTTTTTTCATGTTTTAAAGTAATTTATTTGAGATTATTTCTGTAACTCAATAATAAATGAAGTTTTTGCAGGAATCGTTAAGCTGTTTTGCAGGGAAATTTCCTTACCGGAAATTACTTCTTTTCCTTTTGAAGTTGCATTCAGGGATTCTGCAAAGCGTTTAAGGTCTAATGTGGCATCCTTTTCATTATTATTGATCACCACCATTACACTTTCTTTGTCATTGTACCTAAAATAAACAAATACATTATCCTGTGGAATATAATTCTTCGTTTTTCCCGTGTGAATCACTTCTTTTCCTTTTCTCCAGTTCAGTAATTTTTGGGTAAACTGGTAATATTCTTTTTGTTCGGCAGTCTGATCAGAAGGCTTAAAAGCATTCTGACGATCTGATTTCCAGCCTCCCGGAAAATCTCTGCGGATATCTGCATCACCTCCTTTATTTTTATCTCCTCTCATTCCTACTTCGGATCCATAATAGATCTGTGGAATTCCCCGGACAGTAGAAATCAGGGTAAGAGCCATCTTGTAGGCCTTGGGATCTGCGTTAAAAATTTCATTCCATCGTTCGGTATCATGGTTTTCAAAGAATACCATGACATTATTGATGTCTGGATATAGGAAATCACTTGCAAAAACATTGTAGAGCTTAGTTAGTCCGCTATCCCATCCGTCTTTTTCTTTAAACGCTTTAGGCATATCACCGTAAAGCATAAAATCCATAACAGAAGGCAGATTTGAGTTATAATGCGCTGCCTCTCCGGTTTTCGAATCTTTTTGCCATGCTGAAATGTATCCTGCGGTATTCAGCCATGTTTCCCCTACGATATTGAATTTTGGATATTCATCTGTAATTGCTTTGGCCCATTTTGCCATAGCTTCTTTATCATTGTAGGGATATGTATCTACCCTGAAACCTCCTAATTCGGCATATTCAATCCACCAGATGGAATTCTGGATCAAATATTTTAAAACTAAAGGATTCTTCTGGTTGATGTCCGGCATTGTGGTATCAAACCAGCCATCCAGGGCATATTTTTTATCAATCTCTGATGCGTTGGTATCAAACTGGGTAGTGGTTTTATAATTGGAGCGGAAAAATCCTTTGTCTCCTTCACTGAACTGATGAATCCAGTCTTTTTCAGGAAGGTCCTGTATCATCCAGTGTGAAACTCCCCAGTGATTGGTTACATAATCCATCACCAGCTTCATATTTCTTTTATTCAGGTTACGGGAAAGTTCTCGGTATTCCTCATTGGTGCCGTAGCGGCTGTCAATATTGTACAGGTCTGTTTGTGCATACCCATGGTAAGAATATACTTTTTCGTTGTCCTGATTTACGGGAGTCAGCCATACAGCGGTTGCCCCCATATTTTGGATATAGTCCAGATTGTTGATGATTCCCCTCAGATCTCCGCCGTGTCTTCCGTTGGGAAGGCTTCTGTTGGCTTTTTCCGTGAGTTGGGGACTGGAGTCATTCTTCTCATCACCATTGGAGAAACGATCCGGCATGATAAGATACATGACATCTTTTGAACTAAAAGATTCCCTGTCCGCTGAATTGGCTAACCTTTGCTTTAGTTCGTAAGTATAAGTGCTTTTATTTTTAGTATTCTTTTTACTGGTAATCGTAAACTTCGGAACGTTAATCTCGTTTGTATTTACTGTAAGAAAAACGTAGTTAGGGTTTTCAACCTTTTGGATGTTCTTTATCTGAATGCCGTCTGAAAGTTCAATTTCAGTGTTGGCAATATCTTTTCCGTAGACTAAGATCTGTAGTTCAGGATTTTTCATTCCTTTCCACCAAAAGGCGGGCTCTACTTTCTGAATTTGAGAAAAAGCAACTGAAGCTATCGAAATAGCAAAAACCGTATATATTTTTTTCATGCTGGATCTGATTAAAAAACCTTACAGGCTGTGTCTACCTGTAAGGTTATATTTATTATTGCATTCTGATCATTATTTTATTGGCTTAATGGAAATTGCAAAACCTCCACTTCTTGCCATTTTGAAATTCAATTTAGATTTGTCTGTAATCTGCTTTTTATAGATGTTATAGCTTTGGGGATTGTCGATATAATCAGCATCTTTTCCATCTTCATAGATGGTTGCTTCATATTTCTGTCCTTTATCCAGGAATGAGAAATCCACTGTATAATTGCGTTTATTCTCATCGGTAATGCCGCCCACAAACCAATTGTCTGTACCTTTTGCTTTCCTGGCAGTGATGACGTAATCTCCCGGTTCTGCTGATAGAATTTTGGTATCATCCCAATCTGCAGCCACATCTTTAATAAACTGGAAAGCATCCATATGCTTTTTGTAGTTTTCAGGTAAATCTGCTGCCATTTGAAGCGGCATATACATGGTAACATACAATGCAAGCTGTTTTACTAACGTAGTTTTTACAAAGCGTTTGTCTCCAGGGAAATAGTAATCTAACTTTGTCTGGAAAATCCCCGGTGTATAATCCATAGATCCACCCATCCATCTTGTGAAAGGAAGAATCGTCTGATGGTCTGCGTTATTTCCTCCAAATGCTTCATATTCCGTTCCACGCGCTGCTTCTGCGGAAATATAGTTCGGATAGGTTCTGCTTTCTCCTGTTGGACGTACGGATTCGTGAGAATTAACCATGATTTTATATTCATTGGCTTTTTCTGCAATTCTGTAAAAATGGTTGATCGTCCATTGAGAATAATGATGTTCTCCTCTAGGAATAATATCTCCTACGTATCCGGTTTTTACAGCATCATATCCATATTTGTTCATCAGCTGGAACGCTTTGTCAGACCATCTTTCATAGTTGGTGGCAGAGCCTGAGGTTTCGTGGTGCATAATGAGCTTAATGCCCTTAGAGTGGGCATAGTCATTCAGCATTTTGATATCAAAATCCGGATACGGCGTGATAAAATCGAACACAAATTCTTTTGAATGTCCAAACCAGTCTTCCCAGCCTGTATTCCAGCCTTCAATCAATAATCCTTTGAAACCGTTTTCTGCTGCAAAATCAATATATTCTTTAACTTTTGTGTTATTGGCAGCATGTTTTCCGTTCGGAGTCAGTTTGGTAAAATCAGTAACACCCAGATGCACATTTTCTGCGGTAGAATACGCCCATTGAGATTTTCCAATGATCATTTCCCACCATACTCCCATGTATTTTGTAGGGTGAATATATGAAGTATCGGTATATTTTGTAGGCTCATTAAGGTTAAAGATCATTTTAGAATCCATTACTTCTTCCGCTTTCGGAGATACAATAATCGTTCTCCATGGCGTTACTGAAGGCGTTTGAATATATCCTTTAGCACCCTGCCTGTCGGCCGTAAGATGTGTTTTGAATTTAAAATTCTGAGCATCCACCTCTAAATGTGAAGCAGGATAATCCAGCACAGCCGCTTCCGCAACGTTGACATATAATGGATTTTTGCCTTCTTTTTTAAGCATCAATGGAGACTGAACAGCATTTTTAACCAAAGACTGGGAAGCATTGGCATCAAAAGCTTTATCCCATCTTGCCGGAATTTCAGAAATTTTTGTTTCCTGGTACTGATATTCCTGAGAATCATAGTCTGCAACGATCCACCAGGCTTTCATATCTGTCGGAAAATCGATCTCAGAATCTTCTTCTCTGATCACAAAATAATTAAGATTTTTCTGCTGCGGGAATTCATACCTGAATCCCAATCCGTCATTGAACAACCTGAACTTCACCACAATACTTCTTTCAGTAGAAGCCTGATTTAACGTCAATGCTAATTCGTTGTAATGATTGATATAATTCTTTTTCTCTCCTAGTATCGGCTGCCAGGTTTCATTTTTAGAATTTCTTTTTTCTTCTGTTTTTGTAAAACCGTTATTCAGATCAAATTTTGCATCTTCAGGTTTTGCAATTTCAGAGGCGAATTTTATAGAAGTATCTTTAAATAATCTCAATCCTAATTTGGAATCTTCCACTACGGTTACCCCATTATATTTCAGGTTGTAGTAAGGAACGCCCTGTTTCAGCTGAAAGTTCATTTCAAACTTTCCGTCCGGCGATTGTAAAGATTGCGCATGTACACTCCCAAACATCATTGAGAGCAAAAATGCCCCAACTGTAATTTTCTTCATAATGACTATTTATATGCTTTAAAAATAAAGAAAGTGCTGCTAAAAAGCAACACTTTACTTTATAAATTCAATGTAAATTAATAATAAATGTTTACTTTTTATTGCGTTTTAATTTACTGGTATTACAGAAAAATCTCCCGTCATATCATTAAAATAAACATTGTAATGGAAAGTAGTGGTCACAGGAATATTTCCTCCTCCTACAGCTGCTGTTCCAAAAAACTCCTGAGCTACTCCCCAACTTGTTGCCCAATCGTGGTTTGCCCTGAATTTAAATTCTCCTGAACTTAACATTACATTTTTCTTCACCCAAACATGCGGATCAAAAGTTGACTGTTCCATATCTACATCAGTATTCCAATCACTGGAAGCTGTCCCAATCATAGAAATTGAAGTATAAGACATGGTTGGAGCCGGAACTGCAGTAAATGTATACGTTAATGCAGCAGTATTAATGGTCAATTTGTAATAGCCAGACCCTGCAACTGTAATATTGCCTGATGCACTGCTTGTACTCAACACCCCTGCACTACCCATTCCATATTGAGTGTCCCATGATCCCGGAGTTTTAATTATTTTAAATCCTCCCTGTGCAAAATAACCTGTATAAGTATACACATTTGCAGTGTTTGTTTTAACTAGCGGATATATTTTTGCATTTGCAGATACATTATCCCAAGCCCCTGCTGTAGCATCACCTATCAGGAATAAATCAGTATAGGTATACACTGGTCCATTAATAAAAGGGGTAACTTTTAAAGGAAGAATGTTTGAATAGTGAGTCTTTCCTACGGCTGTAGATTTTATTCTAACTTCTATATCAGTCGCAACAACAGAACTTACTCCCAGTGAAAGAACAATATTATTAAGATCGTTCCCAATCATACTATAAGACTTTGTTCCTACAGGAATTTCTACAATTTTTGGACTAGCAAAACTAGTCCCTTTAAGTGCAAATTCCAATTGATTTGTAATTTGTATAGGGACTCCAAAATCTGAGTTTACCCAACTAAAGGCAACAGCTTCATTTGCAGACTGATCATTTAATAATACAACTGATGTCTTATTTGCAGAAATTACAGGATCGGTTCCATCATTTACTACAGCCAAGTCCTCATCTTTTTCACAAGAAGCCACAAAAAATGCAACTACAAGAAGTGTGAATATTTTAAATAAATGTTTCATTTTAAAGTGTTTTTTTTTAGATTAATAACCTGGATTTTGCACCAAATTAGGATTTGCAACGATATCATTAGCAGGAATTGGGAACAGGTTTCTATAATCTTCAACAGCTTTACCATCTTTCACACCCCCTTTCCAAGGCCATAAATAAGAACCTGATGTGAATTTACCATAACGAATTAAGTCAGTTCTTCTTGTTGCTTCCCAAGACATTTCTCTTGATCTCTCATCTAGGAAAAAATCAGTATTAATAGATGAAACGGAATTTCCTCCCGCTCTTGTTCTTAAAGCATTCACATATCCTAACGCGGTCGCAGCATTTCCTCCGGTTCCTCCTCTTGTAACTGCTTCACCATACATTAAATAAATATCAGCTAAACGATATAATGGAATATCTGCATCTACAAAAGTACCCGATACATCTGATCCAGGCTCACCATTAGAATATTTTATATTTTTATACTTAATGAATGCATAACCATCTGTAAAGGTTGTAAGATTATTTATTTCTAAATTCTGACCACTCGTATAGAAGTTTCCTCTTTGATCATTTGGAGAGCCAGTAAATAAATTAACAAATGATTTTGTAGTTCTTAAACCACCCCAACCTCCATTAACACCAAAGTCAGAAGAAGGCATTGATCCTCCAATCGCGGCATGCACCATAAAAGTAGAACCTCCGTAGGTTTTTGTACTTGTACCATCATAGTTCACTGACAAAATCACTTCAGGATTATTCACATTATTATCAGCCATAAACAATGAACCATAGTTTGATTTTAATGAATATCCTGCGCTGATCACTTTATTACAATAAGTAATACAATCTGTATATCTTCCTGTACCTGTATAAACCTGTGCGTTTAAGTATAATCTTGCCAATAAAGACCAAGCCGCAGCTTTATCTGCTCTACCATACTCATTTGTTCTAGCATCCTTAAGATCATTTGCACAAGCTAATAATTCAGTTTCCACATATTTGAACAAGTCTGCTCTGGCAATTCTTGGTGGTGGACTGCTGATAATATCTGTAGTTTCTGTTATATAGGGTACATTTCCAAATAAATCTAATGCATGATAATAAGACTGCGCTCTTAAAAAACGCGCTTCTGCACGCATATATTTTGCTTCTGTAAGATTATTACCTGTAATACCATTTGTAGAAAGTTTATCGTCTGTTGTATTTTTGATAAATTCATTACTTACAGCAATTACATTGAATATTCTATAATAAATAGCAGTTACAAAAGGATTTGAAGAATCCCATGTCATTTTATGCATTTCCGGAAGGCCTAAATCCGACCAGGCAATAACAGCTTCATCAGTTGTTAGTACTTGCATACTGTACATTTGACGTAAATAATTAGAAAAACCACCGTCAATACCTCCAATATCAGTATTTGCATCTCCGTTATTCTGATCACCCTGTCCTCCAATAGCCAGCCCGGCATAAATTTTCGCTAAAGCCGGTTTATAATTATTAAAATCTTTATATAGTACTGCGGAAGTCAGTCCTAAACTAGGTTCTCTTTCCAGATCTCGTGAGCATGATCCTGCTGAAATTACGGTTCCAAATACAATAGACCCTATAATTAGTTTTTTGTATAAATATTTATTTCTCATCTTAATTAAAATTGAAAGTTAAACCCTAATGAATATACTTTAGGTCTTTGGTAAAATCCATTGTCTACACCATTGAAAATCTCTGGATCAACGCCTTTGTATTTAGTAATTACAAATACATTTTGTGCCATAGCATTTACTCTTAAATTAGTTCCTTTACCCATGAACTCTCCTACATTATAGCCAATTGTAAAATTATCCATTCTTAAAAATGATGCGTCTTCAACAAACATATCTGAAAATAATTGTGTGGTTGCAAACTGAGTCGTTAAAACGCTCACATTCGTGTTGCTTAAGAAATTATTCGCCTGAATATTTGCTATTGAACTGTTAGATGCAGAGTTATTATAAACATAATTACCTAAGATAGCTCTGATCGTAGTTCCAAAATCCCATTTTTTATAGGACACTTTGGTAGAAAATCCTAAAATAGCACTTGGATTGGGAGATTTATAAAAATATTTATCAGAATCATCGATTTTTCCGTCTCCGTTTCGATCTACATATACTCCTTCAAGAGGTTTTCCACTATTATCATAAACCTGTTGATATACAAAGAAAGAATTTGGAGCATATCCTACAGAATTCCATTCTATATAATTATTAATTCCAGTAATATTGGATGTTGTTGTTGGGAATCTATAAGAAGAATCAACGTGTTCAGAGAAACTGGTGATTTTAGGATTAGCTTTACTAAAGTTAAAATTAACATCCCATGTTAAGTTTTCATTTTTAATAGGAACAATATTTAAACTAAATTCAATTCCTTTATTATCAATAACCCCTACATTTTTTGTAACAAAATTACTAACTCCCCCTGCCCAAGTCGGAACATTTGCAATCAGACTATTATTATCAGTTCTTTTGGCAAATAAATCAACAGAACCACTAATTCGGTTATTAAGTATGCCAAAATCTAAACCTATATTTTTTGCAGTAGTAGTTTCCCATTTTAAATTAGGATTATAAATATCGGGTCTAAGCAAAGTATAAAAGCTATCCCCCAATTGATATTGTGAAGTACTGCTGTTGCTATATGAGTAAGAACCAAAAGCCGTATAAAAGCCTCCTGTTTCCTGTTGCCCCGTCTGTCCCCATCCAGCTCTTAGTTTTAATGAATTAATAAGCTTAACATCTTTCAGGAAGCTCTCTTCATTGATTTTCCATGCTAATGATACTCCTGAGAAATTACCCCACAAATTATTTTTATCTGTCCCATTCCAAAAAGTGGAGGATCCGTCTCTTCTAATCGAGGCATTTATGATGTATCTGTTTGCTATAGTGAAAATACCTCTTGCATAGTAAGATTCCATTGTTCTTTGATTATTTCCGGGTGTTGAATAATCTGTTTTTTGATTATTCCCGTAATAAGTTGGCGCAATCGGAGTTATCTCATGCTTATCTTGATATGAATACCCTCCAATAATATCAATATTGGTGGCTATTGCCTCTATCTTTTTTACATAATTGAAATAGGTTTCTAATAATTTACCCTTAGCTTCCTGTGAATAAGGGCGATAAGATCCTAAAGTACCGATACCTTGTGCATAATCTCCCGATACAGCAGTAGAACCATTACTTTTTGCATAATCATAAGAAATATTTGCTACTAACCTTAAATCTGGTAAAAAGTGCAACTTATAATCGACTTGTAAACTTGGGATAATTCTGTAAACAGATGAAATATCCCGCTTGCTATACAACAATCCTAAAGGATTTCTTGTTCCATTTACATTCAGTCCTGTAGCCGTATTAGTAGGATCAAGCCACTCATAATATCCCCCATAATTGGAATTGCCTGAATAGATAGGCTGTGTAGGATCAAAATAAGTAGCAGCACCTATGGCTCCACCATCAGGAAATCTGTTTTCTGTAAATGTTCCTTTGAAGTTTGCATTGATCGACAGGTGGTTATCAAAAAACTTAGGAGAAAGATTCAATCCTAAAGAAGTCCTTTTAAAGTCATTAGTCCTGACGATACCATTCTGTTCGTTATATCCTAAGGATAATCTATAAGGCAGCCCCTTTATTCCTCCTGAAAAAGCTACATTATTATCCGTTCCCCAAGCTTGCTGATAGATGGCATCCTGCCAATTGGTATTTGCATTTCCTAAAAAAGATTTTTGTTGAACCGTTCCATAGGTATTAACAAAATCTCTAAATTGGTTAGCATCCATAACGTCAGCATTACCCATCTTAGTGGAAACAGAAAAATTAGTATTAAAATTTACCTTGAATTTTCCTGCAGTACCCTTTTTAGTAGTAATTAATATAACCCCATTAGTGGCTCTATTACCATAAATAGCTGTAGCAGAAGCGTCTTTTAAGATATCAAAGGTTTCGATATCATTTGGATTTATTAAAGCTAATGGATTGGTTGCCCCCGCTAAGCTGTTCGTTTCTAATGGGACACCATCAATCACAACTAAAGGATCATTATATTGGAAAGAAGAACTTCCCCTAACCCTAATCGTAGATCCAGATCCAGGTGCTCCTCCATTGCCGGTAACTTGTACCCCAGGAGTTTTACCGGTAATTAGCTGATCTGCGGTTGTTGCACCTGCATTGAAATCTTTGGATGAAATCGAAGAAACTGATCCGGTAAGATCCGTTTTCTTCTGCTTACCATATCCAATCAATACAACTTCATCAATTTTTTTCTCTTTTGTGGTAGAGTCTTGTATCTGCGCATGCATAATTGAGCTTGCTAATAAAAAAGCAGGCGCAATCTTTAATACCATTATAGAATTTTTCAAAATATAGTTTTTAAATAAGTTCGTTTTTTTCCAGTGTTTTTGGCAGGAAGCCAGTGATGCAATTTAAAAAAAAAATATAATTATCATAATTTTAATGAAAATTTATCATAATTTGTGTACATTAAACGACATTAATATACTAAAACATTGTTTTACATACCATTACATTAAAATATGCAATGCATAATATCTACTTAGTTTTAACAATAAGTTAAACATTTGTTTAACTACAATTCATATTTAAAGTCGTAAAAGAAACTTATTGCTCATTATCGCTGCAGAGAAGAGGCGAATTTGGGAGATTATGCGTATCTTTGCAGACAAAATTTTACTATAAATGTCAAACAGAAAGATGATTACGGCAGCTTTGCCTTATGCAAACGGACCGGTTCATATAGGACATTTGGCAGGTGTATATATTCCTGCGGATGTCTACGCAAGATTTCAAAGAAGATTAGGAAAAGACGTAGCTTTTATCTGTGGTTCTGACGAACATGGAATTCCCATTACCATCAGAGCTAAAAAAGAGGGAGTTACTCCTCAGGATATCGTTGACAAATACCATGAAATCATTAAAAAATCTTTTTTTGATTTAGGAATTTCATTTGATGAATATTCGAGAACGACTTCTAAAAAGCATCATGAAACCAGCCAGGATTTCTTTAAAGTTCTTTATGAAAAAGGGAAATTCACGGAAGAAGTTTCTGAGCAGTATTTTGATGAACAGGCTAATGAATTTTTAGCGGACCGATATATTGTAGGAACCTGTCCTAACTGCGGTAACGAAAATGCGTACGGAGATCAGTGTGAGAAATGCGGTTCTACCCTTTCCCCTTCTGAGCTTATCAACCCAAAATCGATGCTGAGCGGAAATGTTCCGATTCTTAAAGAAACAAAAAACTGGTACCTTCCTTTAAATGAATATGAAGACTTCCTGAATGAATGGATCATTGAAGGTCATAAAGACGACTGGAAACCGAACGTGTACGGACAGGTAAAATCATGGCTTACTGACGGTTTAAAACCGCGTGCAATGACCAGAGATCTTAACTGGGGCGTTCCTGTTCCCCTTCCGAATGCAGAAGGAAAAGTATTGTATGTATGGTTTGATGCTCCTATCGGCTATATTTCTTTCACCCAGGAATGGGCAGCAAAAAACGGGAAAGACTGGAAAGACTACTGGCAGAGCGAAAACAGTGATTTAGTGCATTTTATCGGAAAGGATAATATTGTATTCCACTGTATTATTTTCCCAGCGATGATGAAGGCTCACGGAGATTATATCATGCCTAAAAATGTTCCTGCCTTTGAGTTTTTGAATCTTGAAAATGATAAAATTTCAACATCAAGAAACTGGGCCGTATGGGCACATGAATATGTTCAGGATTTCCCTGGGCAGCAGGATGTATTAAGATATTCTCTTCTTTCTTCAGCACCTGAAACTAAGGATAATAACTTTACCTGGAAGGATTTTCAGACGAAAAACAATTCTGAGCTGGTTGGAATTTTTGGTAATTTCATTAACCGTGTTGCGGTTTTAATGCATAAATATTATGATGGAGTTATTCCTCAAGGAGATATCAATAGTCCGGAATTAAAAGAAATCAATAAAACGGCAAAAGAGATCTCAGGATTTCTGGAAAATTATGAATTCAGAAATTCATTAACAGCTTTAATGAATCTTGCCCGTTTTGGAAATCAGTATCTTCAGGCAGAAGAACCTTGGAAAACCATTAAGGACAATCCGGAAAAAGCAGCTCAGTCATTATTTGTTGCAGCTCAGATTGCTGTTGCTTTGGCTCAGTTATGTGAACCTTTTATGCCTTTCAGTTCTGAAAAGCTTTTAAATATGTTTAATGTTTCGGCTGTGAAATGGGATGATGTTGAGAATCAATCAGTATTAATCGAAAGCGGTCATACCATCAATGAAGCTTCTCTTCTATTCTCAAAAATAGAAGACGATGTTATTGAGGCTCAAATACAGAAATTAGAAGCGACAAAACAAAATAATAAAAAAACAAATCCTAACGCAAACCCTATGAAAGAGGAAATCACTTTTGATGATTTTACGAAAATCGACCTGAGAACAGCAACGATTATTGAAGCTGAAAAAGTAGAAAAAGCAGATAAGCTTTTAAAACTGACTGTTGATACAGGCGTTGACGTAAGAACAGTGGTTTCAGGAATTGCTGAGAGCTTTACTCCGGAAGAAGTAATCGGAAAGCAGGTAATGATTCTACTGAACCTTGCTCCGAGAAAAATCCGTGGGATTGAATCTCAGGGAATGTTATTATTAACGACAAAAGAAGATGGTAAGTTATCTTTTGTAACGCCGGACGACAGCGATGTAAAAAACGGTATTGAAATCGGATAATCACTCGTTAGATAAAGAAAAAGACACATGAAAATCATGTGTCTTTTTTATTTTAGAGATTGCTGCAATTTTCCTGTAATAACGCAGAAATATTTACTTTTTCATCAGTTTTGCCAGATAAGCATCTTCGTCCTGCAATATCTTTTCAATACTAAAACCATTATTTTCTGCAGCCTTTTGTAAGGTAGTAAAATCAAGATACAGCCATTTGATAGGATCTTCAGATTCTTCTTTATAATGAACGACATAGTCTAATTCACCATAATAACC
>Ga0153980_1000935_pt1 | contig 12713 bp, 12 predicted proteins | sample TSGA064MetaG_FD_104722 | JGI IMG/M metagenome (GOLD analysis project Ga0153980, IMG submission 104722) | Attine ant fungus gardens microbial communities from Georgia, USA - TSGA064 MetaG | ecosystem: Host-associated > Fungi > Mycelium > Unclassified | place: USA: Georgia, Magnolia Springs State... | reverse complement strand
CCGCATGGGAATTTTAAGTCCGCTCCAGATTCTTTTAATTAAGCTTCCTACCTGAAAGGTTTTGGGTTCCTCAATCAGTTCCTGAATAAAATCCTGCTCCGTTTCTACGGTTGTTGATTCTTCCGCTACCTCATCTGCCAGTTCCGGCTCTGCCATGATTCCTTTCATTGCATCAATGATAGACTGTGTAGTCTGAAATTTTTCAAAGAGCAGCGCTAATGCAGCCATATCTTTGTTTAAAGCAGAGGGTGAAGCATTAATTTTATAAGCTGCTTCCGAAAGTTTCTGAGGTCTTTTATGGTAAACATTCAATATCAGTTCCGCATTTCCGGAGGATACACTGTTATGAATATTTTTACACAAAGTCTGCAAGAGAACCATCCTGTTTTGCCCATATGTATAGGTTTTTCCTAATGATTTCAGGTTGTCGAGAAAGCGTATTGCACGATCTGCATGAAAATCAAAATTACCTGTGTTGTAAAAATCGGTGGTAGCAGTAATCGGATCGGCAAAATTGGTATAACCATCCTGGGTAGCATATAACATCATCACCAATGCTCCAAAAGGCGGCCAGCCCTGCGGTTGAAGTTCTTTGAGTACTTCTATGACATAAGGTCTATAGGCTACTGCACCTTCATTTGGAATGATGACCAGATTATTGTCGTGATATCCGGAACTGTCCGGAACATCTTCATCGGTTGTCCATTCCCAGAAATAATGTTCATAGGATTGGAAATACTCTGTCAATTCCATTCTTTTGCTTTTTCAGTGAGACGGAATGAGCTTACAGACAGAGGACGGAAATCATTTGTAAGGATGGCCGTATAGCTCCCGTCTTCATTCCATACCAGCCAATGATCGAGTTCTGGATTGTATTTTTGCTGAAGAATCAAACTCGTATTTTTAAATTCAAAATCAAAACCGGCGGGTAAAAGATGTCCGTTTTTTGTCCAGAAACTTTTCCCGGGGAGGCTTAATAGCGGAGTTCCGACAAAGAGTGCGTGATCATCGATCACCATCCAGTGGATGGGTTCCAATTTAAACTTTGGTAATGCAGGAATTTCTTCTTTAATGGAAGCTATAGAACACAGCAAAGCGGCTGCAGGCTGTTCTTCATCACTGGGGATTAATTGGATATTTATTTTTTCATGAATTCCAAAATAATTCTGATTGGAAGCCGGAAAACTAAGGCGCATCGCCTTATCAATGGATGACCACAAAAGTGCCGTCCTCATTTTTTTACTGGGAACCAGTGCCTCTTTCCGGAATAGAAGACCTTCCCGAAGTTCATACAGCAGAATATCAGGCAACTGCTGTATTTCCGGAGAAACTGCCTGTTCTTCGTTAAAGTCTTTGAGCCAGATCACCTCATCATCCAAAGCCACCTGAACATTTTTCCAGTCTCTGATGGAGCCCAGAAAATCGTCATCTGACCTGGGAAGTTCTGCCCAAAATTCTTTTACACGCTTTGAAGGATTTTCTGCCATAAACTTTCAATTTCTTGTTGAATATAGTTTTTCTGTTCAGGATTTTTGATCCAGTCGCAACGCGTCTGAAGGTATCTTAATTTATCTTTTATGACATTCTGTTCTTCAAAAGTCAGAGTTCCGCTATTCCATTTTTCCACCAGCAATTTTACGTCTTTCATCACTTCTTCGGGGTTGGGCGCTTTATTCTGAAATGCCTGAGGATGGGATTTCGGATGATCGTCTTTTTCAATGGTCCTGTTGATAATTCCTTCTAGGATTTCAATCTGCTCCTCGGTATCCCAGATATGTTTCAATACCCAAAGATCTGAAAGGACTGCTTCATTTCTTCCGCAGATCAGAGCACTTGCCGCAATTAAATTCTGCAATTTTACGGCTCTACGGTCTGAAATTCCGATTCCTGTATTCCGGAGGCTGATAATTGTATTTAAATAGACTTCATAAATGGGCTTCAAATCTATGGTTCTGCACAGGTTCTGAAGTTCACGGATCTCATCTGCATGGATTTCCGGAATATCAGTTTCAGATGCATTTTCCAGTTTTCTACCTGCCAGCAATACCTGATGTAAGAGCTCGGGATGAACGTAATCTACATTAATTCTGACCAGAAAACGGTCAAACAGGGCATTCAGGGCTTCATCTTCCGGAAGGACGTTGCTCGCTCCTACAAACATGAGCGCAGGAAGGTGTTTTGTTTCTTTTCCTCTTTTGAAGATCTTTTCATTCAAAGCCATCAAAAGGGAGTTCAGAATGGCAGAATTGGCATTAAAAATTTCATCCAGAAATACCATGGATGCTTCGGGCATCATGCCTTCCGTATTGGTAAGAAGCTCTCCTTCTTTTAATTTCCTAATATCAAAAGGGCCGAAAATTTCGTTCGGCTCGGTAAATCGGGTTAATAAATATTCAAAGTTTTTCCCGTCTTTTACAGCACTGGACAATGTTCTTACGATAGCTGATTTTGCGGTTCCGGGAGGTCCGTATAAAAAAGCATTTTCTCTTGCCAGCAGGCAGATTCCCAGTAAATCTACTACATCATTTTTTCCTACGAATGTTTCTTTTACATGGGTAAGAACGGTATTGAGTTTTATAATATTTTGAGTCATTAGTTTTTATTTCTTAACAATAAAAGGTTTCCATTCACTACAATAAGCGCTAAAGTAATTTTGGATAAATTATCAATTTAATGATAGTAATTTCCATGATCAACTGTTTTCAGTTCTCTCCAAAACAGATCTTTGTACATTCCAAACTCTGCAATGAGTAATTGATTAAGGTAAGGAATTTCCGCCCATTGATATGCTTTCTTTTCTACAATCCTTTCCAGATATAATTTCCGGTAGGTTTTGTCTTGTAATTCTTCTTCCCAGTTGATATTTCCCAATTCCAACGTGTATCCCACTCCCGAATAATGAAACTGCTGCAAAATATGCTCAAGCATTTTCACCAAAGGATCTTCTGAATCTGCTGCCTGCAACACTTCAATTACCTGCGGTAAAAACCGTAGTGAAAGATCTGCTGAAATGATGGAAGCCACGTCTCTTGCTCCTTTGAACTGAGGAATGAGCGTCCCCAGATCTTTGGCTGTATTTTCCCGGATCAAATGAAGCTGAGCACTGTGATAGAGTACTTTTGCTGCCCAAACGGCTGCTTCTCTGTTACACACCATCTGATCGGATAAAAATTCCAGTCTTTCTTTTTCAAACTCTCTTTCAAAATAATCAGCAGCTTCCATCTCTTCTTTGCTTGAAATAACTTTGAGATCCGAAAAAATAGTAATGCATTCTTCTTTACGGAGCAGAAAAAGGGTATCTAAAAATGGGGATTTATTTTCCATCATCTAACAAAAATAAAATTATTTCTTTAAGAATGAAATTTTTAATGGAATGATTGACAATTAAATAATTTTACTCAACGATGAATTTATTACTATAGTAAAATAAAAAAATCAGCCTATACCGAGTTTTAGAAATTCTTAACAAGTATAGGCTGAATAAGTAAACCGTGAAATTTACTTTGGAAATTAAACTATTTTATATACGGATCGCGTCATTTTTTACCAGAACTGATTATTTTTCCCAACCACTTTCTTACCGGAATATCATAGAATTTCATAAAAACATAGGCCATAATAATGGAAATAATTACTGTCATCAGCCCTACAATCCATGATTGAGGTTCTGCCAATGTATGGTTTCCATTCGCTACCCAGGCCATATAAACATAGACCAGCGGAAAATGGGTAATATAAATAGGATAAGAAATATCTCCTAAAAATTTACAGAATCGATTTGCTGTTTCTCCTATAACCTTACCTCCTGCCCCAAGTAAAATAACAACCGGAAACATGATCATTAAAGTAAAACATTCGTAGAAAGCATTTTTCCAGGGTGCTGTAATTCCTCCCAGACGAGGAAATGCAAATAAAATTACCAATAAGATACTTGTTGTTAAAAAAGCATTTTTAGTATATTTCAGTTTCACTACTCTTGCTAAAAAAATTCCCATTAAAAAGGGGAACGAAAGTCTTATAAAACCTATTTTCAACTGAGTGGCATCATCAATAGACCAGCCTCCGATAATATCACCGTGGGGATTGGTAAATGCGTAATGAATGGTAAATGCGGCTGCAATGAAGACTAAAATTCCCAATACCATTTTTGAAGCTTTTCTTAAAAAAAGGGCATAGGCAATATTGGCGATATATTCAAAAAATAATGACCATGAAGGTCCGTTCAAAGGATGCATTTCGTTCCAGCCTCTTATATCCAAGCCTTTTCCAACAGGAATTACGGTCATTCCGATAACCATAACCAGCAATAATTTCCAAACCGGAGTTGTAGCAATACCGCCCCAGCCCAATCCTTCAGATGGTTGAAAATAAAATAGAACTGCCCCAACAAGTGAGCCTATAATAATCATTGGCTGCAGCCTGACCAAACGACGGATAAAAAAATCTTTCATTGTCATCTGACTCCAGCGGTTATCATAAGCATAGCTGATCACATATCCCGAAAGCATAAAGAAAAAGTCTACTGCTAAATATCCGTGGTTGATGAACTGTTTGGTATGATCTCCATTGGAAAATGTTTCAAATACATGGAAAAAGACTACCATAATTGCGGCTACCCCGCGAAGACCGTCCAGAATTTCGTAATGTGGTTTTGATTGAGAAATATGTACCGTGTTATTCATTTTTGATGTAAGAGATGTGATGCAAAAATAAAGCGCCTTACCATAAAAATATTGTTCTATATTTTTTTATTATTGTCTTATATTTACATTACTATGATAACAAAATCTTTTAATGGCACAAAATTAAAATATTATCCAACCACGAAGAATAATACATTTCATTTTGATCATGTACATATTATATGGAACCAGCAGGTTCCTCTTCACGAACAGCAAACGTGGGAATTGTCTTATATTATCACGGGAAGCGGAGCAAGGATCATAGGAGATGTGGTTGAAAATTTTTCGAAAGGGGAAATTATCCTAATTCCACCCAATATTCCGCATTGCTGGTCTTTTGATGAATCCGTACACGATGCTGAGGGTAAAATTGAAAATATTACGATTGTTATCGAGAATGATTTTTTAATCAGCTGTAAAAATCTCTTTCCTGAATTATTTTCGAGCATTTCTGAGCTTCAGAGTAATGAAAATGCCGTATCATTCCAGGGCGGTTTATTGAAGGAACTGCAGGTTTTAATGTCGTCTATGATTCATCAGGATAGTATCGAAAGGCTTTCTTCTTTTATCAAGCTGCTGAAATTAATTTCCTATTGTAAGGAAATGCATATTGTGGGACGCCCGGTCACTGAAAATAAAAAGGAAAAGAAACTTCAGGAAATCCATCTGTTTATTTTAAGAAATTTTCAGGGAAATATCCGTCTTGAGGAGATTTCAAAATCTGTAGGAATGCAGAAATCATCATTTTGCGTTTTTTTTAAAAGAATGACAGGCAAATCTTTTTTCACGTATTTAACGGAGTTCAGAATTGAATCTTCCTGCCAGATGCTGTTAAAAACAAAATTGTCTGTTGCAGAAATCTGCATTGCATCGGGATTTAATGATATTCCTTATTACAACAGGGTTTTTAAAAAGATCAAAAATATAACGCCTACCCAATACAGGAAACAGTGATTTCAACGATGTACTTTTTAGCCCCGATTGCCGAGGAAATCCTTTTTTGAAAAAAAAGATTGTAACAAAAAGCGGGAAACAGCTCCATAAAAATAAGAAAACAGCCATTCTTGTCAAGAGATTGCGTTGCGGCTTTACTCCCCGCCATGCCAATCAAAAAGTTATTATATTTGCACCATTCAAAATAAGATTATGAGTATTCACATCAGTGCAAAAAAAGGAGAAATTGCTAAAGTAGTATTGCAGCCGGGAGATCCGCTTCGTGCACAATATATTGCAGAAAACTTTTTAGAAAACGCAAAATTAGTCAGCAAAACAAGAGGTATTTTTTATTATACCGGACTTTATAAAGGTAAAGAAATCAGTGTAGGAGCCAGTGGAATGGGTTTCCCAAGTATTGGTATTTATTCTTTTGAGCTCTATACAGAATATGAAGTAGAAACGATCATCAGAATCGGCACTTGTGGTGCTTATACGACTGATCTGAAGGTTTTTGATATTTTAAATGTTGAAAATGCAGCCAGTGAAAGTACATATGCAAAATATGCATGGGAAATTGAAGGGGATATCTTGCCCCACCAGGGAAATATTTTCGATACCATCAATGCAACGGCAGAAGAATTATCATTAAAAACAAAAGCCATTAATGTTCACAGCAGTGATATTTTCTACAGAAAAGATCCTAATATTCCTGCTATTGCCACACAATATAACTGTCCGGCTGTAGAAATGGAAGCATTTGGATTATATGCCAATGCCAAACATTTAGGAAAGAATGCAGCAACGATTCTTACGGTAACTGACATTATTCCTACGCATGAAAAAATTTCAGCTGACCAAAGAGAAACCGCTTTGAAACCAATGATCGAACTGGCATTGGAATCAGCATTGAAGAGTCTTTAAAAGACGATTCAGCTTTTCAGCAAGAAAAAGAGCTTTACTTTATCAGTAGAGCTCTTTTTTATAACCTGAAAAATTTTCTGTCGGTTTCGGTTGTTTCATCTGCCACTTCAGCGATACTTATTTTCTTAAGATGGGCAATCGTTTGAGCCACATAAGGAAGAAAAGAAGGTTCATTGCGCCGGTTCTGCATTCTCGGCATTTTTTTCGGCAGCATGAAAGGGGCGTCGGTTTCAATCATCATCCGGTCAAGCGGAACGTATCTGATCACATCTTCCAAATGCTTAAATCTCCTGTCATCACTGATTGCTCCGGTAAAACCGAGATAAAATCCTTTATCCAGATAAGTTTTTGCTTCCTCTAACGTTCCGGTAAAGCAATGGACAACTCCTTCAGGAAGTTGAGACCGGTAGTCATCTGTGATTTCATTAAATCTTTTAAAAGCCGATCTTTCATGAAGAAAAAGGGGTTTATTAGTTTCAATGGACAATTCCAGCTGTGCCTGATAGCATTTTTCCTGCATGGGCCTTGGTGAAAAATCACGGTCGAAATCGAGTCCACATTCTCCGACGGAGATCACGTGATCGCATTGCAGTAACTTCCGGAGCTCGGGAATAGACTGTTCATTAAAAGATTTTGCATCGTGAGGATGAATTCCTGCCGTTGAAAATAAAATTTCGGGATATTCCTCAGCAATTGCTGCGGATTCTTTGCTGACACGCACGCTGGTTCCTGTGAGGATCATTTGTTCTACTCCGTTGTCCAGAGCGCGGTTGATGATTTCTTCGTGTTCATTAAAGAACTGTTTATTGGTCAGGTTAATGCCAATATCAATATAGATATTCATTTTTGTTTGTTATTTTTTTATTTGTTATTCATTGTATAATAGGAGATGATATGGGCTCTGTTGATGGAATCTTCACATGATTTTTCTGTTGCATATTTTCTATAATCAGAACGCTTTACTCCATTGATTTCTCTTGTAATTTTCACCCAAATACGTTTTCGCCTTTTCTTTCTGAATTTTCTAAATTTCGCCGATTCTATTAGATGATCTTCTATTTCAGATGTTGCAGTCCGCCGCCATTTTTTGTTACCATATTTTTTTAGATAAGGAGGAATTTTTCCATATTCATAGGCTCTGAAAGGTCCTTTATTATAGTTATTTTTCATCCCGAAATAGTTTTAGTATACCAGCTGGCAAAATTATACCAGCAATACGCAATCTTTTTACGCAGTAGAAAAAGATTTTATTCATTAATAAAAACTTCAAGAAAGCCGATCAGTTGTTTACCGCCATGACTCCATCGGATGCCATGCCCCCCTTTTTCCCTTACTTCATACACCAGTCCATGCTTATAATGATAAAAAACATTCCACCAGGTAGTATGATTGAGAATCTCATTGATTTTCGCCATCACTTTCTTTTGTTTCTGTTCATTATTTCCGCTGATTTTCCCCCAATACAGATCATCCATCCGTCCTACATGCTTTTCCCATGCTCTCTGGGCCATAGTGATTTCATGATTAAAAGGTTCCATACAGCTTTCTATCAATGTAGCTTTAAGTGGAGGAACCGCATTTTCATCACGGATGCTGGCAGAGGTCAGACGTTGGCCCAATAAATCCAGCCAATATTCAAAAGGAATTTGCTCTAATTTACAGGCTTTAGTCTGATCAGAATCATCTGCTTCAAGAATAGTAATGATTGTTTTAAAGCTTTGTTTACGGTTTGTGGGAAGCTCTTCATTGAAATAAGGCAGCTCCCAATCCAGTGTATTTTCTTTATACTTTTCTATATTATTTTCCAATCTTTCCAGATGTTCCTCCACTAAAAGAGCTTTGTATTTTTCTTTCCAGGCATTCGAAATGAACGGAATACAGGGTTTCAACAGTTCCATTTTACAGCAGTGTTATCAAATTTACATGTAATTTCTCTTCCTCAATTAAAAACCCCACAAGGTTGAACCAATTTTTGACATTATCCAGAATCCAGGCATCGGAAGAAACAGCAATGAATGCATTTTCTGCTAAAAACCGGTCCGGATTATACTCCAGTTCCACTTCCCAGCTAAGGCCTTTTGCCTGAGCATAATCCAGAATGATCTGTTTGATTCTTCCACTGTTGGAAACCGGTTTATCAAAAATCCAGATCAATTTTTGGGATTGGGCTTTTTCAAAGAAAAGCCCTACCCATTCTATCGATTGCTGCGTCTGATTCACTCTTTTATAGGTTCCATGAACTCCGGAAAGATCACGGTAACAGCCATCTGACCCTTCAAAAATATAGGCCTCTGAAAGCAGACTTTCAAGCAGTATTAAAATATTGAACCCATCCAGATAAACCGTTTGATCTTTTAAATCAGTAATCGATAACTGCTTAGATTTTCTATGTTCAACCTGAGCCACAGAAGCGGAAGCGGAACGAAAGGCCTGAATCTGCCGGGTCTTCAACCGATATCGGTTTCCAATAAGTTCGGAAGACGCTTTTTCTGCATACCCTCTGCTGAGAAGATACTGCATATCCTGAACCGCAAGTTTCAATTTGTCGGTCTGCTTTGGTAAACCAAACAGTTCATCATCGCCTGTATTTTTTCCGCGGTTTCTGTTATTCATGCTCAAAAATAAAATTTTTAAAAGAGATACATTACATTTTTTCCTATTCTCTACAATCAGTTTTTTTAAATAATTTGAAACATAGGAATCCAATTTAAAATGGTGCCCTATTATTTCAGGAGAAAATATTTCAAGTAAATGCTATGGTACTCATTGGATAATCTTAAAATATCAGTAATCCCACAATTGATAAAATATTGAACAGTAAAGAAATAGCATCACCCTTATCATTGAATTTTACAAATTCATAAAATTTTATTATATATTATGTAAAATTATTACATTTATAAGCTTACAATTAGTAAAACCATAGTCTTTGTAAGATAAAAGAATACGCGTAATAAGATTTCTTATTCACCATTAAATAATGCAATCGATTGCGCATTTATTCGAAATTAGAAAGATAATTTAATTCATCAACCATGCAGATAATAGATTCGGGTCCGAAATATTCATCAGGAACCAAGGCAGAAATTAATATGTTGTATGTGACAGTCCTTACATTGGTGGCCACATTGGGAGGCCTTTTGTTTGGGTATGACACGGCAGTCATCTCCGGAGCAGAAAAATCGATCCAGGAATATTTAATTATTCCATTAGGACTTAGTTCACTGGCTCATGGTGCCACGATTTCCAGTGCACTGATAGGATGTGTTATTGGCGGAGCGGTATCGGGGTTTTTCTCTACCAGACTGGGACGAAAAAAGTCACTAATGCTGGCTGCCTTTTTATTTTTTATCAGTGCGCTGGGAGCCGCGTATCCTGAGTTTCTGTTTTTTAAACAGGGAGAACCTTCAATGGGAGTTTTGCTTGCTTTCAACGGATACAGGATTATCGGGGGCATCGGTGTGGGACTTGCTTCCGCAGTCTGCCCAATGTACATCGGGGAAATTGCTCCTGCAGAAGTGCGTGGGAAATTGGTTTCTCTGAATCAGTTTGCCATTATCTTCGGAATGCTGGTTGTTTATTTTGTCAACTGGGGAATTGCGGACGGCAAAAGTATTGAATGGATCAATGAAATCGGATGGCGTTATATGTTTCTTTCCCTCACTATTCCTGCCATTTTATTTGGAACGCTGCTATTCTTCGTTACGGAAACTCCCCGTTATTTAACATTTATAAAAAAGGATGAGGAAGCGCTTACCATTTTAACAAAAATCAATGGCCAGGCCCGTGGAAAGGAAATTTTCAATGAAATAAAAGGTACAGTAGCTGAACATAAAAGTGAAATTTTTGCTTTCGGAAAGACTGTTATTGTCATTGGGGTTCTTCTCTCTGTTTTCCAGCAGTTTGTAGGAATTAACGTCGCATTATATTATGCACCGAGGATTTTTGAAAGTATGGGGGTACATAAAGATGCCTCGATGCTCCAGACGGTTGTCATGGGACTGGTAAATGTAGTGTTTACTGTTGTCGCGATCTTCACCGTTGATCGATGGGGAAGAAAGCCTTTACTTATCGTAGGATCGATAGGAATGGCGGTCGGGATGTTTGCTATTGCCATTCTTTCTTATTTCCATATTATCGGGATTGCCACCTTAGTATTTATTATTGTGTATACCGCCTCTTTTATGATGTCGTGGGGACCGATTTGCTGGGTTCTGATATCAGAAATTTTCCCTAATAAAATCCGGGGAAGTGCTATTGCGGCGGCTGTAGCTGTACAGTGGGCCGCCAATTATTTTATTTCTTCTACATATCCTTTTATGATGGAATTCAGTGGTGCCCTTACGTATGGCTTTTACGGAGTAATGAGTGTTTTATCACTTATTTTCGTGTGGAAATGGGTTCCGGAAACCAAGGGGAAATCTCTGGAAGAAATTGAAAAAATATGGAAAAAATAAGACTTTAATTCACAATTATATATCAGGAATAGGGTATCAATTATTTGGTGCTCTATTTTTTTGGTTGATGGTTGACTGTTTTTGGTTGGTGGTTTTTAGTGTTTAGTGTTTAGTGTTTAGTTTTTGGTGTTTAGTGTATGCGTTAAGTTCATAACCTGATGTCTGGCATCTTGTCTCTTTATTCTTGTCCTCCGTTCTTTACTAATTTGCTTCGATAAAAAGTCAACCGGTATATTTAGGATAAAATACACTTTATTTCTCCTTATTAGGTATTAATTGATTAAATTTACGTCAATAATCAACCTTAGTTTTTGGTATAAAAAACATCTGAAAAAAACGTCTCTATGAATAAAAAAGGTGCCACGATATACGACATCTCAAAGAAACTTAATGTAAGTGTGGCTACTGTTTCCAGAGCGCTTAATGATCATCCGAGAATAAGCCAGGCGACAAAAGATTTGGTGAAGAAGACTGCCAAAGAAATGAACTATAAGCAGAATAATCTTGCCAAAGCCTTAAAAAGCGGGGAAACAAAAAACGTCGGCATCATTGTTCCTTTTGTGAATACGAATTTCTTTTCATCCGTAATCCGGGGAATTGAGGAGGAACTTTCTCCATTCGGGTATCATGTGATCATTTGCCAGAGCCATGAGGATGTGAATATTGAGAAAAGACACCTCAACACCCTGCTGAATGCCCAGGTGGACGGAATTTTCATGTCGGTTTCCAAAACGACCATTGATACTGAACATATCCAGAGTATTTTAGATACCACCAATACCCCAATTATCTTTTTCGACCGGAAGAAAGACATCAAGGGAATCAGCACAGTAACCATTGATGACTACCGTGGTGGCTATATTGCAACGGAACACCTGATCAATGAAGGCTATAAAAATATCTGTCATTTTGCGGGAGATCTTAATCTTGAAATCTACCAAAACCGTCTCAACGGCTATAAGCAAGCTTTGATCGACCATCAGCTTCCTGTAAAGGAGGATAATATTGTTTCTATGGGAAGTTCTATTGATGCAGGAATTGATGCGATCAAGAAGCTTTGGGATAAAAAATCAATTCCGGATGCGATCTTTTCATCGAGTGATTTTGCGGCTTTGGGAGCCTGTCAGGAATTAAAGAAACGTAAAATAAAAATCCCTCAGGAAGTAGCTGTGATAGGTTTCAGTAATGAGCCTTTTACCCAGTTTATGGAACTTACCATGAGTTCTGTAGATCAAACTCCTCTACTGATGGGGAAAATGTCAGGACAGGTATTCCTGGACAGTGTAAAGGAAAACGGTTCCGGGGTTTCTATTGAGAAAAAGGTAGTATTAACGCCACAGCTTTATATCAGAAAGTCTTCGAAAAGGAAATAGACTTTCTTTTATCTTAGCGTAAAAGAAAAAAATGAAGAATTGGATCTTCTGTTAAATTAAAATTTAATCCCCGATTTTGCCCGAAATCAATATTTTTTCTCCGGTTCAGAGTGGTGCAGCCTTTTGAACAGCAGGATTTTTTTAAGTTTTGGCTAAAGCCAATTATGAATTTATTTTTATTAAACGGACTTAAGTCCGTTCCTATTGATACAAGCTTTATATTTATTTCTAAAAATCTTTGATTTTCTTGCGCCCTAAAACAACATAAAGATTAAAATCATTGCGCCTTTGCGAATAACCAACAAGCTTATATTTTATCAAAAAGAAAATGCCTCCTACCATGT
>Ga0153980_1000933_pt1 | contig 12731 bp, 7 predicted proteins | sample TSGA064MetaG_FD_104722 | JGI IMG/M metagenome (GOLD analysis project Ga0153980, IMG submission 104722) | Attine ant fungus gardens microbial communities from Georgia, USA - TSGA064 MetaG | ecosystem: Host-associated > Fungi > Mycelium > Unclassified | place: USA: Georgia, Magnolia Springs State... | reverse complement strand
TTTAGCCGGAAATTTTTACTGGGCTCAGTTCACCGATATCAACATCGTAAAGGAAGTTAAAGTAAAAAACAAAGGGGTGGTAGTCTCTGCACATCCTTTGGCGAGTGAAGCTGGAGCAAAAGTGTTAAAAATGGGCGGTAATGCGTATGATGCTATCATTGCCACACAATATGCCCTGGCCGTAGTGTATCCTCAGGCGGGAAATATAGGCGGAGGCGGCTTTTTGGTGGGCGTGAAAAATACCGGTGAAAAATTTACACTGGATTACCGGGAAACGGCTCCTAAAAAAGCTTACCGGGATATGTACATTGATAAAACAGGGAAAGCCAATACCGATTTATCTCAAAACGGAAGATTAGCAGTAGGAATTCCGGGAAGTATCGCCGGTTTTTTTGCTACTCTGAAATATGGTAAGCTTCCTATGGATAAAATTATCCAGCCTGCCATTGATCTTGCCGAACAGGGATTTGCGATTACAGAAAAAGAAGCCGATATGCTTAACACCCATAAAGAAAGCTTCCAGAAACATAATTCATCTTCTATCATTTTTGTGAAAAATACACCCTGGAAAGCAGGTGATATTCTCGTTCAAAAAGAACTGGCAGAAACACTGAAGCTTATTCAGAAATTGGGTGCAAAAGGTTTTTATGAAGGAAAAACAGCTGCACTTCTGGTAGCTGAAATGAAAAGAGGAAATGGAATCATCACGATTGAAGATTTAAAAAATTATAAAGTTGCCGAAAGAAAAACACTGGAGTTTGATTATAAGGGAAATAAGGTAGTTTCCATGCCTCTACCCTCCAGCGGCGGTGTTCTTTTAGCTCAAATGCTCAGAATGGCAAGCTTTGAAAATCTTGAAAAGTACCAGCAGAACTCTACTCCAGCCGTACAGATTATGGTGGAAGCAGAACGAAGAGCGTATGCCGACCGGGCAGAATATATGGGCGATCCGGATTTCATCAAGGACAAAACCAACTATCTGATTTCTGATGAATATCTTAAAGGAAGATGGAAAAGTTTTAGCTTCAATAAAGCAACTCCCAGTGCGGAAGTAGGAAAAATCATCAATCAGCCTAAAGAATCTACTGAAACCACTCATATTTCCGTGATTGATAAGGAAGGAAACGCAGTATCGGTAACTACCACATTAAATGGTTATTACGGAAGCAAAGTGATGGTTTCGGGAGCCGGATTCTTTTTAAATAATGAAATGGATGATTTCTCTATAAAACCTGGAGTTCCCAATATGTTTGGGGCTGTAGGCGGTGAAGCGAATTCAATTCAGCCTAACAAAAGAATGCTTTCTTCAATGACCCCTACTATTGTGCTAAAAGATGGAAAACCCTTTATGGTAGTAGGAACTCCTGGTGGAACGACAATTCCGACTTCGGTCTATCAGTCTATCGTAGACATTGTTGATTTTAAATTAAATGCCAATATTTCTGTAAACGCCCCTAAATTCCACCATCAGTGGCTTCCGGAAACAGTAACGGTAGAAAATAATTTCCCGGAATCAACGATCGCAGATCTTAAAACCAAAAATTATGTGGTTGAAAAGGTTAAACTGATTGGAAAAACAGAAATGATCGTCATTGACGCTAATGGAAATATTCAGGCGGTTGCAGACGGAAGAGGTGATGATTCTGTGGCGGTTGAATGATAAGTGGTTGATTGTTGTTAGTTGATGGTTGTTAGTGTTTGGTGTTTGGTGTTTGGTTTTTAGTGATTGGATGCTGATTGGTACGGTGAAAAATAATGGTTTTTTCAAAAGGCTGTGGCTCAGCTGAGAGTGTATTTTTATGATTTTTGTCATGAATCCCGATAAAATTTTCTTATTTTTCGCCATTCAAAAATCAAAAATCATTGCATTTGAAAGCTAAAAAAATATACCACCAGCTTTACTTCCAGGTTATTATCGCGATTATTGCCGGCATCTGTTTAGGGAGATTTTATCCCGAATTGGGAGAAAAGATGAAGCCATTAGGCGACGGCTTCATTAAATTGGTCAAAATGATCATTGCTCCGGTTATCTTCATTACCCTTACTTTGGGAATCGCCCACATGACAGATCTTAAAAAAGTAGGAAGAATTGCGGTAAAGGCAATGATCTACTTTTTTACTTTTTCCACCCTGGCCTTGATCATAGGATTGGTTGTAGGAAATATTTTACAGCCAGGCTCCGGATTGAACATTGATCCGGCAACACTTTCCGGTGATGTTTCCCAGTATCAGCAGAAAGCCCACGAATCTACACTTACAGGATTTATCATGAATATCATTCCTGAAACATTATTCAGTCCTTTAATTGGCGAGAATATCCTTCAGGTACTGCTTGTTTCGGTATTAATGGGAGTGGCTTTAGTGTTGACGAAAGAAAAAAGCAAAAGAGTAACAGAATTCCTCCAGGATCTGTCAACTCCTATATTCAAAATCGTCCATATGCTGATGAAACTAGCTCCAATCGGGGCTTTCGGAGCAATGGCTTTCACGATTGGAAAATATGGTCTGCATTCTGTGATCAACTTATTATTTTTAGTGGGTACATTTTATATTACCTCTGCCCTGTTTGTGGTGTTGGTGTTAGGTGCTGTTGCCTGGTATAACGGGTTTAATATTTTTAAACTGATTTATTACCTTAAAGAGGAACTTTTACTTGTACTGGGAACAAGTTCCTCAGAATCCGCACTTCCGGGTGTGATGGAGAAACTCGAAAAAGCTGGCTGCTCCAAAGCGATTGTCGGTTTGGTGGTACCTACCGGGTATTCTTTTAATCTGGACGGAACCAATATCTACATGACCCTCGCCTCTTTATTTATAGCACAAGCTTTGAATATTCATCTTCCCATTGAAAAGCAGATTATGCTTCTTCTTGTAGCTATGCTGAGTTCAAAAGGGGCTGCGGGAGTTACAGGTGCCGGATTCGTTACACTCGCAGCGACACTGGCTGTTGTACCTGAAATTCCTATTGCAGGAATGACTTTAATTCTTGGAATTGATAAATTCATGAGTGAGTGCCGTGCTTTGACGAATGTCATTGGTAATTCTGTAGCTACCGTAGTGGTTGCCAACTGGGAAAAGCAACTGGATAAAGAGCAATTGCATTTTTGTCTGGATCATCCTCACGAAATTGAGAAAAAACTTGAGATATAAAATGAATATCTGTAAACATAAGCCCCGGTTTCAGCTAGCTGAAACCGGGGCTTATTATTGTAAAATTGTAAGCTATTATATAAGAATATTTAAGCTTGCAGGAGAAACTTTTACATGAACAGGTGATTTTATTTTATTAAACTCTCCATCAAGATGCCAGTTTTTGGTATTGACCTTAAATTCTATTTCTGAAACAGGAAGATACGTCACATAATCATCGTCTTTCAGTTTTTTAGTAAACATTCTATAGGCAAAAAGAGCAGAATAGGATAGCGGAAATTTTTTTACCAGCACCATATCTACTAATCCGTCACTTTTGCTTGCATTGGGTGCGATATACGCATTGTTCCCAAATTGGCGGGTGTTGGCAATATTCAGCATAAGATATCTTCCATTGTACTTCTGGTACTGCTCGTCGGAAAATTTCACCTTTATCGGCTTATAATTAAAGAAAGTTTTAAGAGAAACTTTAATATAATTTTTAAAGCCGCGGTCCGTTTTTTCAAATTCTTTAACCACTTTACCATCAAATCCGGTTCCTGAAACATTGATAGACAGTCTTCCATTGACTGTAAATGTATCAATCTTCCTGGATTTTTTAGCGGTAAGTTTTGCGAGCAATTCATCCAGATTTTTACTAAATTTCGTTTCATTGGAAAATCCATTTCCTGAACCTGCCGGAAAAATTGCCAAAATTTTATCTGTACTGATAAGATTTTTTGCCACAGTAGAAATAGTCCCATCCCCTCCTATCGCTACAAAAATATCAATATTATCAAACTGCTTTTGGATAAAATCGTCTGTTCCCTGAATAGATTCTGAGATATAGTACAGCGGGTCCTGAACCTTTTTTCTCAATTCATTGAGAAATGGCTGATAATTCTTTTTAGCTGAAAAAGGATTAATAATAAAAGCTACTTTTTCCATCACCGCAAAAATAGAAAATGCTTCTGTAATTGGGAAGCAATAATTACTTAATTTTCATTCTTTCTTTAAATTCCGGAGTTAAAGTGCCTTTCAAATCCTCCCAGGAAACAGGAATAATGATATCTCCTGCGGCAAAAGCGGTGATTTCATAGGGACTGTAATGAAAATATAGATTTTTATCGTCAAAGTAAAAATTATTTGAAACAGGAATTACATCTACCAAAAGCATCTCTGAATTTTTCACTTCACCTTTTTCATCGGTCGTTCCACTTGGTACCTTGTTAATATTCTTCATTAAAATTGGCTCAAGCTTGCTTTTAGAAATCGTAGTAATGTCTTTCAGCTCCACTTTTCTATTGTTTTTAAGATCAAAAACTCTTTCTACATAGCCATATTCGTCATGAGCACCTCCGATATATGCATTTGAGGAATATTGTATATGCATATAATCATTAGTATTGGAAACCAGTTTCATATCAGAGTCTGTATACCAGGTCTGTGCATTGGTGATATCTGAAATAAAATCTTTAGTGTCCTGCTCCATAGAGGTGAAGTATTGTTTCTTTTCTTTTTCCAGATACGCCTGAAGACCATTTTTGGAAAAATCTCTGCTTTCTTTATTATTCAAATAAATGCTGTCTAAGAGCTTTTGGTCTTTTATTCCAGGAAAAACAAGGAGCTTAGAGGTATATCTCAGGCTTAAGAATTTACCTATTTTAATGGAATCATCTACTTTAACAGAATCTACTTGAAACTTTTCGGGCTGGGCAGTTTGCTCGGTTTGTGTTGTATTTTCCGGCTTAGTCTGCTCCGTTTTTTTACACGCAGAGAAAATAAAGAAAGAGGAAAGCGCCACAATGGCAGTCGTATTTTTCATATTATTATTTTGTATAGACATGCAAAAACCATTCAAAAGATGAATGGTTTTTAAAAATATTCTGTTTTTACTATAAACAGCTTTACATTTTACATGAAAAATTATTTCTTAATGAGGCTTATTACCTGATTTTCATTTTTGGAAGCGGTTTCCCATATTTTTTTCAAGGCAGGATAATATTCTTTTGGATATTCTGAACTTAATACTTTCGTTATTGATGTTACTTCAATAGTATTCCCTTTTTGCTCAACTTTATAACTGTATTCAATTTCTTTATCTTCGGTTACTATTTTTTTATTCTTAGGCATTTCCTCAATAGTATATCCATCAGGGATTTCTAGGATTACTTTCTTTACTTTTGCATAAGAAGAGGTAAATTCTATTCTAAATTTACGATCTTCAGTCTGATCGAATTCATTCGAATTTTTACTTAAAAATAACATGGGATTAATGATTATCTTTTTTCCTACTCTATCAATCAGATTTTCAGAAGAAAATTTCATTTTACTTTCAAAATCACCATTATCCAATACTTTGCAACTAATTTCAGTAAAGTCAATGGTAAAATTATCTTTATACTGTTTTTTATATTTATCAGCATTATCATCATAACTTTCTTTTGCCAGCATAGCAAAAGTTCCTCTATCTTTATCTAAATATGTTCCTGAAACTATCCCATTTTCATCAATCTTAGCATTAACTGTAAAATATTTATAACTTGGTCTAGAATTAATCATTTCCAACTGTTTAAATCCATCTTTTGCAAACAACAAACCATACTGATTCCAATCTCTTGGAGGTAATTCATCCATAGAGGACTGTTTGGAAGTGGCATCATATAAATGATAACCATCTTTCGTTTCAACAGCGACAATTACAAAATTTAAACTTGAAGCACTTGGAAATGCAAGATTGATCAAACCATTGTTAATTGTAGAAATAAGTAAAGGATCTGCTTTTATTCCTGCTTCACGTAACATCAATATTAAAAAAAGATTAATATCTGCTGCATTTCCTGTTTTTGTTTCTAAAAGTTTTTTGAACCCATTTTCCGTAACAACACCATTCATTTTATTCCAAGTGAATGTATTTTTCACATAATTAAAAATCGCCTGTGTTTTTTCAAAGTTATTACCCATACTTGAAATTTCTAATGGCATATTTTCCTTTGCTAATTTTATTTTTTTTAGTTGCCCACCAAAATCTTCTTCTTCATAAATCTGCTTCATAATCTCTTCCCAAGAAAAAGAATAGTTTACTGTATGTCCATAAAAATTTGTAGAATGAAGTTCTGCTTTTATTCTACTTTTATAATTTCTGTCATTAGATACAAATTTTTCCGTTTTAAAGCCCTTCATATTTTCATAACCAAATCTATAGGTTTTATAAGGAACTCCAGCCAGTTCTCTTTCTTCCAATAATTTATACTTCGGATTCAGTGCTCCTGTATAATTAATATTGTATAAAATAGTCGATGGTGCATCTAATACATATTCTGTGTATAATGAGGGAACATCATGTTCTATCAATATTTCAGGAATTGAAAATAAAAAAGGTGATGTTATCTCATATTGATATTCTATAACCGAACCATCTTTCACATTAGGAAATGCAGCCTTCGCTATTGTAATATATTTACTTTCCTTACTTTTATATTTTGAATCTCTTTCAACTTTTGTCTGAACTGCTTTTCCATCTTCCAAATTATAGGTAACTACTTTCATCTTAGAAACATATTCTTCGCTACTTCCATTACGTAAAAGAGGGATCTCAAGATTCAACCAGTCTTCCGCTTTATTTTTATTATAAATTTTCATTCTGCAGAAATATCTTTTTTTCAGAAATCCAGTAGAAGCTTCAATCATAAAGCTTGAAGATTTATATAAAATTTCAGCAGACGCATTTTCATCTAATAAGGATCTTGTTTTAGATAAGTCGGCTTCATTAAATTTAGGAATATTAAGAAATTCGTGTTTCTGAGCAAAAACAGTTAATGTTAGGATACTACATATAAGTAATATTATTTTTTTCATGGTTAAATTTTAGTAATTAAAATTTTAGAATTATCGATGTTTATTATTTTTTTTCGGAAGCTTATATAATTATTATATTTTTCTTTAGAATATATTCCTTTTTTTATTTTTAATATTCTGTGAACTCTAAGATTCTCTCCTTCTTTAATGAGTTTTAATGTATATTCTCCGAATTCAGAAGTGAGACTAAAATTATCTGGAATTTCTTCTACTTTATAATTTTTTGGAATAATGAAATCAATTTCATATTCATCTTCAAAAGACTGACCTATTTCAAAAGGAAGTTCCCTATTTTCATCTGCTTTGTAATTAGTATTCGAATAGATAGGAACGATTCTAAATATAATACTGCTACCTGCTTTTTTAGAAAAATTCAATGCTTTGAAGTCAATACCAAATTTTGCAACTGCATTATTTTTGTCATTCACAAAATCTCTCATTTCTATTCTTTCGAAATTTAAAATATCCATTTTTTTCTTTAGAATTTCATTTCTTTCTTTTGGAGATAAACCCGTATACCCTAAATTGTAATCATACTGACTTCCCGTAAATGATAAAAGAGCTTCTCCATTAATACTCCCATCGTCATTTATTTTAACTTTAAGTGTTTGCCATTCCTTATTTTGTTCAGCAGAATAATTTGGTGTATTCAATAGTTCTATTCCGCCCTTTTTTATAGCAAGAACATTTCTATTTGTAGTAGAGAAGCTTAAATGATTGAATGCAATCTGTTGAGAAGTATTTTCAAGCCAGATATTTCCTTTTTCTGTAGGGACCATTAAAATAACATGGTTTCCACCCATTTTCGGAAAATCCGGGTCAAAGGAAACTTCTGCCATATCTGAATTAATCACACAATAATAAGAAGAAATTCCTGCTTCATCCAATAATGTCTTCATATAATTCGTAAGACCTTTACAATCACCATAGCCCTTTTTATAGACTTCATCAGGAAGCATTGGCTGCCAGCCTCCAATACCTAAAGCTACAAATATATATCTCGTTTTTGACTGCATATATTGGTAAATCTTTTTCACTTTTTCTTCTATAGATCCCTGAAGATTAAGAGATGCTACTTCACCTTTAATAGACGGTGTGGATATCGACACGGGCTGTAGAATATTATTATAATACCAAGTCCCAAATTCTTTCCAGCTGTTGATAGCACCTTTATGTCCTTCAAGATTAAACTGAGTTAAAGAAAAGCTTACTTTCGGTAATATTTTTATAGGTTGAGGAAGTAATGATAATCCATCAATAGCCGGAACATTTTTATAAACATAGGATTTTTCTTCTCCGCTGCCACTTTCCTGAACATTTGCATAATTATATTGAGAAGCATACGTTTTCGTTCTAAGTTGTATTCCTGATTTATTAATAATCTTAAACTGCGCTTCCTCCAGGGAAGTATTGAGTGTGGAGAATGGAACAAAGTCCGGAATAAAAACAGTATTTTCATTTGTAGTAGTATATGAAAAATCTACAGTATAAGGATATTGTACAGAAGAATATGGCAACACCAAAATTCTACTATCGGAATAAAATGAACTTTGTGAACTATTTGAAAAATCGCTGAAATCAGATTTTGAAAAATTCTTTACTTTTTTACCAGATTCATCATATATTGTAACTTTTACATCAGATACATGATCACCTTTCCCATAAGGAATGTAGATCATAGCTTTTGACACGCCATCTTTATTAAGAACTGTCGTTACGGTATTGTACTGATATTTTATTTCATCAATCTTATTAATTTGTACTGTCGTAAAATCCCTTCGGATAACAGCATCAGCGTTTTTCTTTAAATTTTCGGGAATGGCAGCAGCCGGAAAGGTCTGCGCATAATATATTGAAGCGATGGAGAATGCTCCAATACAAAGTATTTTCATCATAGTTATTAAAAATTACGCAAAAGTAGTGAAATCTTAACAAATGTTAAAATTATTTTTTCGGGCACAAAAAAAGGCTTCATTACTGAAGCCTTTATGTATTAATTACCAGATTAATTATGCATCAATCTTAGCATATTTAGCATTTTTCTCGATAAATTCTCTTCTTGGCGGAACTTCATCTCCCATTAGCATAGAGAAAACACTGTCCGCTTCCACTGCATTGTCGATGGTTACCTGTTTCAGAATTCTGTGTTCGGGGTTTAGGGTTGTTTCCCAAAGCTGCTCAGGATTCATTTCCCCAAGACCTTTATAACGCTGTACTTCAACACCTTTACCATCCGGAGATAGGTCCAGGGTAAACTGCTCACGTTCTTTTTCGTTATAGGCATATACCTTTTTGTTTCCTTTCTTTAATAGATATAAAGGAGGTTGTGCAATATAAATATATCCGTTTTCAATAAGCTCCTTCATAAATCTAAAGAAGAAAGTAAGGATCAGTGTAGAAATGTGAGATCCATCAATATCAGCATCGGTCATGATCACTACTTTATGATATCTCAGTTTAGCCATATTCAGTGCTTTGCTGTCTTCTTCTGTTCCTACAGAAACACCAAGAGCAGTATAAATATTTTTGATCTCTTCGTTATCATATACTTTATGAAGCATAGATTTCTCAACATTCAGGATCTTACCTCTCAAAGGAAGAATTGCCTGGAAATGTCTGTCTCTACCCTGTTTTGCTGTTCCACCTGCGGAATCTCCCTCCACAAGGAACAATTCAGATTCTTCAGGACTTTTTGATGAACAGTCAGATAATTTTCCAGGAAGTCCGGAACCACCCATTGGCGATTTTCTCTGAACCATTTCACGAGCTTTCTTCGCTGCCTGTCTTGCTTTTGCCGCTAAAACTACTTTTTGAACAATAATTTTTGCTTCATTAGGATTCTCTTCAAGGAAGTTGGTAAGCATTTCTCCTACAATTTTGTCAACCGCTCCCGAAACTTCAGAGTTTCCTAGTTTCGTTTTGGTCTGACCTTCAAACTGAGGTTCCATTACTTTTACAGAAATCACAGCTGTTAATCCCTCACGGAAGTCATCACCGGTAATTTCCACTTTCTCTTTCTGAGGAATCCCTAAATCATCTGCATATTTTTTCAGGGTTCTCGTTAAAGCACGTCTGAAACCTGCCAAGTGAGTTCCCCCTTCATGGGTATTGATATTGTTTACATAAGAGTGAAGATTTTCACTGAATGAAGTATTGTAACGCATAGCAACTTCTACAGGAATATCATCTCTTTCTGCTTCCATGAAGATTACATTCTCCATGATAGACTCTCTGTTTCCGTCGATATATTCAACGAACTCTTTTAATCCTCCTTCAGAATGGAACACTTCAGCAGGAAATGATCCGTCTTCGTTAGGGTTTCTCTCATCAACAAGGGTTATTGTAATGCCTTTATTAAGGAAAGCCAGTTCACGTAATCTTGTTGCAAGAGTATCATAATTGTAAACTGTTTCCTGAAAGATTGTACTGTCCGGCTGGAAGAAAACTTCTGTTCCTCTTTCGTCGGTAGTTCCTATTTCAGCAACATCTGCAAGTGCTTTTCCTTCTGAATATTTTTGTTGATATAATTTACCGTTAAGGCTTACTGTAGCCACCAATAGAGTGGAAAGTGCGTTCACACAAGATACCCCAACTCCGTGAAGACCTCCGGATACTTTGTAAGAATCCTTATCAAATTTTCCTCCCGCTCCAATTTTAGTCATTACAACCTCTAAAGCAGATTTTTGTTCTTTTTCGTGAAAATCTACAGGAATCCCTCTACCGTTATCTTTTACAGAAATACTTTCTCCTTCATGGATGGTTACCAAAATGGTATCGCAATACCCTGCCAAAGCCTCATCGATAGAGTTATCTACTACCTCATAAACCAAATGATGAAGACCTCTTACTCCTACATCACCAATGTACATAGATGGTCTTAATCGAACGTGTTCCATGCCTTCTAATGCCTGGATACTACTAGCTGTATATTGTTTTTGACTCATATAAAATTAATAAATTTGCGTAATGCAAAGACCCACAAATATCGTGATTTTTTTCGACTTATGAAAGTTAAAATGTGTCAAAAAAGTATTGTTTTAAAACAAAAAAGCAGACCTAAGTCTGCTTATATTTTTATCAATTTATAAATCAATTTTTTATTGCTTTTTTTGAAATTACCTTGCCAGATTGCGTCGTTGATTTAATAAAATAAATCCCCCTTGTTAAATGGGCAGTATTCAACTTGTTTTTATTTATTTCCTTAAGAACTAAACGTCCGCTCTCATCAAAAATTTCAACCTGTTTTATTTTTTCATTTGTATTAAAAGTAAGTTCATTATCAAATGGATTATTAAAGCTAAGCTCATTTTTAGAGTTTACTTCCGAAGTGTTTAATGTAGTTGTAACTTTTACATATTGATCCATTATATAATTTCTCATATTTAAAGATAATCGCTCAGTTCTCAACACTAAGAGCTTATCACTATTTACAACAAATACATCAACCAAATAATTTATCCCAATACCCCCACCTGGAATACCTCCAGAACCTACGGGTACATAAAAAGAAGATGTTCCTGCATGAAATGTTGTATCTGACATTCCATTGGGTGTATATCTCCATACTCTATCAAAAGATATTTTGAGCATATTACCATTTCCATCAAAAACCACCTCTCCTAATGAAGGTGTCAAAGTACCATTAACACCAAAAGCAGTATCAAGGTTCCCATTTATTAAATATTTTTTCGAGTAATAAGAAGTTGTACCTCCGCTTATCTTAGCTAAAGTAACTATAATCTCTCCTGTAGGAACGGCTCTTAATGAAGAAATTGAACCAGTCTCACCTACTGAAATGGGGGTTAGCTGTCCATTATTGGCAAAAGAGCTATCTAAATTACCCTGACTATCATATCTAAATACAGAATCGGTATTAGTGGTTTTATATATAATTAATTTATTATCGTTTGTCACTGAATATGTAGACACAGATCCTATTTCTGAAAAACTAGAATCTATCATTCCGGATGGTGTAAGTTTCTTTATAATATTTCCACCCCATACATATATAGATTGGTCTTCATTTACATTAAAAGACTGTATTCCAGCCAAAGATACTTTGCCATTTGAACCAAAAGATAAATCTAAATTTCCATTAAAATCATACCTCCCAATTTCAGTATTGTTAGAAAGATAAATATATTGACCTTTTATAACAATACGAGAATAAACATCTAACCATTGAATAACATTAGTCTGAAACCCTAAGTTACCAAAACTGTTGTCATTTAAACCACTAGGCAGAACTTTTCGCAGCCCCTTAACTGAATAAATAAACATAATTCCGTCTGACTTTACTGCAATTTTATATCTGTCAGGAGAAGGCTGCCAGTTATCCACAACAGAAACAGGAGTATAAGTCACATCTTTGACCATCGCAGGTACCTGTGAACTTACTTTAATAAAAAAGAATAATAAAAGAAAGTAAATAATTTTGATTTTCATATAACATTTTTAGTTTATAAATTTATAAAATAATTAGTATATAACATTGAAATAAATTTTGAGATCTATCAGAACTATTTATAAATATAGGTTCCCATCAAAAATAGAGCTTTTTTCATTATTGCATGTGTTAACTCCGCCAATTATCAAAACTTATGCCATTATAAGGGCTTACTACAGTAATGATATTATTTTAGTTCAAATAGCCATGCTGTTTTAAATCATATCAGTCCTCCATAATTTATACGTAAATTTATGTACCCAAAAATCGATATTATGGATGATTTCATTGCAGCGCG
>Ga0153980_1000926_pt1 | contig 12768 bp, 10 predicted proteins | sample TSGA064MetaG_FD_104722 | JGI IMG/M metagenome (GOLD analysis project Ga0153980, IMG submission 104722) | Attine ant fungus gardens microbial communities from Georgia, USA - TSGA064 MetaG | ecosystem: Host-associated > Fungi > Mycelium > Unclassified | place: USA: Georgia, Magnolia Springs State... | reverse complement strand
TGCTGCCGGTAAAGCCTCCTAACAGTGATGCCGCAGCGGGTTCATAATAATACGGAAGTGAAAACTGACTTCTGCTTCCTGATATCGTCTGATATTCATAGTGGTAGAACTCCTGCCCTGCTAGCGCATTAAAATGATGTTGCCCAAATTTTTTATCATACGTTAAAATATTACTGGTCGTATAAGAGAACGTTCTGGAGTTTGTTTTGGTCACAGAACCTCCGATTTCGGCTCCCTGTCCCAACAGTGGATTCGTATAATAATGTCCGTTATAATTCACCAAATCAACAGAAAAACTGGATTTAAACTTCAGTTCAGGTAAAAAACTAAAATCTAAAAATCCTTTTCCGGAAAAGTTATCTTCCCTGTTTTCATTTTTATCCAAAGGTAAAGTTGCCGCTAAATTTTGGTTCTGGAAGGCACTGGTAGGTCTGTATGATCCAAAATCAAAAATAGGATTTCCATTAAGATCCAGTTTCTGGCTGCCGTCAGCATTTCTTTCATAATAAGGGTAAAATGAAGGAATAATACGTCCGACATTGATAATATTATCCGAACTGGAATCTGATGAAGAAGGAGCAAGCTGGATACTATTCGTATAACTTAAATTCGCCCCGACGTTTAACCATTTTTTCACTTCAGAATTTAATTTCAGTCTGGTACTGTATTTTTTAAAACCTGATTCAATCGCAATTCCTTTATCATCAAGATATCCCAGTGAAAAATAATAATTGCTTTTCTCACTTCCGCCGCTGAAATCTAAATCAACCTGGTTTCTGGAAGCGACTCTTTGAAGAACATCAGCCCAGTTGTCATTCCACAACGGTTTTGCTCCCGCCAGAAGTTTCCCGTCTGTTCCTACCGGTTTTGAATAGTTAGCCCCATAAGGATTAATCCCCAAAGCATTAATCAGATTATCGGTAGCCATCTGCCCTGCCTGCTGAGCAGAAATCAAATTGGATTGATAGCCATTTCTCAAGGCTTCCCAATACAGTTGGAAATACTGATCCGTACTCACCTGCTTGTAATCTTTTACTGCTCTTGAAGAGAATCCCTGGCTCATGTTAAAATTGATTCTTGACTCTCCTTTTTTTCCGGATTTTGTTGTCACCAGAATTACCCCATTCGCTCCTCTTGATCCATACAAAGCACTTGCAGAAGCATCTTTCAGAACACTGATCGACTCGATGTCATTCGGGCTTATGGTATTGATGTTTCCATCGAAAGGAATTCCATCAATTACATACAGCGGATCACTTGAAGCACTCACAGACCCAATTCCACGAATCCTTACAGAAGCCACTGAACCGGGCTGTCCCGAAGAGCTTACTGCCTGAAGTCCTGCAACCTGGCCTTCCAAAGCTTTCGTAATATTGTTCACAGGTCTGTTATTAATCTTATCGCTTGAAATAGTTGCTACTGATCCCGTATAACTTGTTCTTTTAGCCTTTCCATAGGCTACCACTACTACTTCATCAATCTCTTTTGCCTGGACTGTATCTTTTTTAGCCTTTGTTGTCTGCCCGCTTACACCGATAATTCCTAAGAAAAATACAGCAACAGGTGGAATCCAAACTCTAGAATTAATTAATTTTTCACTAATCATAATCAATTATATTTATCAATATTAAAAAATTAGCCCTTTGCGGAAAAGTCAGCAAAGGGCATCGATAAATACGATTAACCAATTGCTTATTTTTCCTTTAAAGGCTGAATGTAACACCTTGCATAATGCAGGTTGTTAAGACTTCACAGGGTCAGTTCCCTCCATCTTTCTTTATAAGCCGATCGAAATATGTCTGCAAATCTAAAAACAATTAGTCTATAAAACAAGTAGACTACTTGATTTTTAATTATAATTTTTCAAAAATTAACTTAATTTTATTTTAAAAACCTCCAAAATAGGCACTTATACCAATTATCAATTTTTCAAATATGAGATATATCATTATCAATAATTCAATTTCAATATTACTATATGGTACAAAAAAAATGACGTCAATGATGTCATTTATATCTTTTAGTTTAATTATGATTTTTAAACTCTGAATTTATTGATTAAATATTTTCCTCCACTTTGCTACAGAATTTCTGCTCAACTTAAATTTGCTGGCAACCTGTGTATTATTATATCCGTTTCTTTTTTGATATGCTAAGATTTCAAGAATAGACGACTCATCATACGACCTCTGCTTACGGCTGAATTCAGCTGTCCCCTGATCTTCGGCAGCGAAGATCATTTGATTCAACTTAATGACATCCAGCATAGATAAAACCTCTTTTTGTAAAATAGTGTGACAGCGTTCATACTTTTCAGGATGTTTCTTAACAATAATATCTGTGAATATTTTCTTATAATTTGGTGCTAATTTTTCCATATACTTTTTTATTTTTTATTGTAGAGACCTTTTCATTTTCAAAAAATATAAACCTCACTGTTTTTCTGTAAAACTGTTGTATTTTAAGAACGTAAGTCAAGGTATCAGACGGATAAAAGTTAAATTCCTGCCCGAACAATTCTATCACCTTTTTTCTTTCTCAGATTTAATAAGTACTCCTGTTGATTCCCATTTTACTCCTTGTTATCATTATATTTACTGATCCATTTGTACAGTGTTGTTTTAGGAATTCTATATTCTTCAATCACCTGATATTTCGTTTTCTGCCCTGTATTAATTAATTCTAAAATAAAATCCACGACCTGCCTGGTATATACATTTTTCCTAAACCTGGGAAGAGCTGTTTTCCCTTTAGAAGTATTGATATGCGAGTTGTTTTCAGGGGCAAATAAGATAAGATGCTGAGTATAAATCCTGAAAAAATCATAGTCCAGAAGCTTGCACCATTTCAGGAGAACTGCCGAATCAAGACTTTTCTGCATATACATGGTCTGTATTTTATCTTCTGTCGTTTTGTGAAAATTACAGATACGATCCATTGACATTGCCATTTCTTCAACTCTATTTTCTATGCACTTCCCAATATGGATATTTTTAAAATTAAAATTCATTCGTCTTATCTTTATATCTTTAGCTTTCTTCTGATTGTTTTTAGACATTATTTTCTAATAAATCAATGAAAGCATTCAAAAAACTTTGTATTAAAGTAATTGTATTCAATTTTCCAATATATTGAAAACAGGAAAGAAGAACTTTTACAGTTCCTCTTTCCAAAAATTCATAAAAGCTGTTAATATAATCTCTGGATTGATATATACACTTCCAGTGTATTATCTAAATTACTAGCATCAGTAGTAGGAGCCTGATCCCTGCCATTGACTGGTGTGCCTGCAGTAGATTTGTTATCTATACGCAATACATAATATACTCTGTACCATTTGTTATCTGCTGTCGTAATATCCAAGGTTACCGTTTCATTATATCCTTGGCTAAGAAATACACCATCATCAAACTGAGCATAATTTCCAGGTCCCAGCAATCTGTTTCCAGTACCTCCATCACCTGTAAATGTAGAAACTTCAGAAGCCCATAACTTTGCATTGGCTGCGGTTATATTATAAACACGGGGATCAAAATTAGTACTGCCACCAGTATTATCAAATGCACCAGGAGCAGTGATAAAACCATCCACTCTGAACGTATTATTGATTACCGGAAGATCAGTAAGAAACTGGCTTAAAAGGAATGAAGTCGTTTGACGCGGAATTGAAGAGTGATAATAAACCAGCTCGCCAGGTGCAATTACACTTCCACCTCCTACAGTTGCACTACAGGATTGTCCTCCGATATTTAATGGGAAAGTAGTCAATGTAGGACTGGATACAGTAGGTGTTCCTGATATGGTATAACCAAGAATTCCTGATCCTGAATTAAAATTCCCTGAAGCCAGCGTTGCAGTAAGCCCATTGACAGGACCAACAATTTGTGCCGGATAAGTACCTCCGTTGCCTCCGGTATAGGGAACTGTCATTGTCCCGGTATAGGGTGTTCCCGCAGTATAAGTTCCCGGAGATAATGTTACCCCATTACACGTAATAGCCCCCACTGTACCGGCTGCAAGAGAGCCATTATTGAATGTTCTCCATTCTGTACCGTTCCAAAATACATATCCCACATAGCTTAGCCCACCCGTTCCTAAATTATAAACAAGTAAACCCGTTGCCGGTGAAGGTATTGTAGTCTGATCTATCTGGGAAGTCAAGGCAGCTTTAGGACCTAAGAAACCTTTTTTGCTTCCAGTAGCTAAACCGTCTACATTTACATCAAGAATTGCTGAGGTATTAGGTGTTGTTGTACCAATCCCTACGCTACCTGTTGAAGTTACTGTAAAATCGTTAGAGCCTTGTGCAGCAGTTGGTGCACCTGTTGTAGGATTATCTTTCAATCCATCTATATTGAAAGTACCTTGTGGATTTGTGGTGTTAATACCTACCTGGGAATATATAAATCCAGAGGCAACAGTTGCAAGTAATAGTATTGTTTTTTTCATTTTTGAATTTGTTTTTGTTATAAATGATAAAAGTTGGATTGGAACGCTTTTATCGGGAAATCATCATTTGTGTTTTTAGATTACTTTATAAAGTTCACGATATTGGTGGAGGCCTGATACAGCAATATTTAATTATTTCCAGGGTATTAATTAACTCCTTTCTGGTATTTATTTCTCCTGCTTGATATGGAAAAAAAATAAAAAAGTTTTGTTGACCAATGGAAATTCCTTCATATTTATATTGATTCCTATGGATTATTTTTAATCCTCCGGATAATAAAGAATGGTATTTCTCATCTGCATCTCTACTGCATGTGCTGATGGTATTGTTAGCATATTTCGCGGGATACTTTTCCCTTTCTATATCTTTTTTTTGAGCTAATTTCTGAGAAGACTTTTTAGTAACCCAACGATCTTTATCTTCTGCAACGCTGATAATATTGACTTTATCAGCTTCTATGTTTTCAATTCCGGAAACAACTGTTCCACTTACAATAAAAAGTTTAGCTTTAGTAGCGCTGTCAATATTTCCACTATTATTAATAGAATCATTGCCTGGTTTACAGTGAACAAAAACAAACATTCCCAGCAGTACGCTGCAAAACATTTTTTTTAATGAAATTTCAAAATTTTTCTGAAACATTATTTCTACTGTAATATGTTTACAAAAGTATATTTTAAAATAAATCAAAAAATAAGTCAATAAGTCAAATTCATGAAAATGACTTATATTTTACAAATAATTGACAATCAAAATATCACAGCAATCAAATTCTACAATTCACTGCTTTGATTTTACTAATTTAAAATTCTCAAAATAATGGTATGCCCAAAAATTCAGTAAAATGGCAAATTAATTTACAGATTCATAATTTTTGTAGACTTATTGAAGAAGATATAAATACTACTAGTTTTTAATAAAAATGAAATTTATCTTTAATAATCAAAAGAAACTTTTTAATAACAAGGAATATATTTATACTGAAAAACAAAACTCTTTTCTCGTTTTTTCCCAATACCATTTTTACAGTATTTTTTCTTTTCAGAATAATTCAATGGTCATTTCAATTTGCTATTTTCCCATACATCATATGCAGCAGTCGTACGAAAATTATCTATCTTTGAAAAAATTTTTTTAATGAAAATCCTAATTATTAATGGTCCCAATCTTAATCTTTTGGGCACAAGGGAACCTGAGATCTACGGAAATATTTCCATGGAAGATTATTTGGAAACATTACGATCTGAATTTTCATCATGTCATTTGGATTATTATCAGTCTAATATTGAAGGAGAACTCATTAACAGGCTTCAGAAGGATGATTTTGATGCAGTAATCATTAATCCGGGTGCATTTACCCACTATTCGTATGCAATAGCCGACTGTTTAAAAAATATCCGGAAGCAAAAAGTGGAAGTTCACATCAGTAATATTTACAAAAGAGAGGAATTTCGCCAGAAATCAGTGACAGCAGCCAATAGCGATGCCGTATTGTCCGGATTTGGAATGGATGGATACCGATTGGCGATTTTGAGCTTGAATCTTAATTAATATATCGACACAGATTTTCAAAGATTAAGATCTGTGCTGGTCTGCTAAAATCAATATATGTCAAATAAAAAAAAGCCTCATCATCGATGAGGCTTTCTATTTTTAATTAGTAGTTTGTTCCTGTAATTGAGGTCCTGAAGAGATTAATTTCTTTCCTTCTTCTGTGCCGCAATACTGTTCAAAGTTTTTAATATATCTTGAAGCAAGATCTTTTGCTTTTTCTTCCCATTCTGCTACATCGCTGTAGGTATGTCTAGGATCTAAAATACCTTCAGAAACATTTGGAAGCTCTGTAGGAATTTCCAGATTCATAATCGGAACGTTTGTTTTAGGAGCATTCTCAATAGATCCGTCAATGATTGCATCAATGATTGCTCTTGTATCTTTTAAAGAAATTCTCTTTCCGGTTCCGTTCCAACCTGTGTTTACTAAATAGGCTTTTGCTCCGTGCTCTTTCATTTTACCAATCAATGTTTTAGAATACATCGTTGGGTGTAAGGTAAGGAATGCCTCACCAAATGCAGGTGAAAAAGATGGTTCAGGTTCTGTAATTCCTCTTTCTGTTCCTGCTAATTTTGAAGTATATCCACAAAGGAAGTGGTATTGTGCCTGGTTTTCATCTAAAATAGAAACCGGAGGCAATACTCCGAATGCATCCGCAGAAAGATAAACGATTTTTTTCGCATGTCCTGCTTTTGAAGGAAGAACAATCTTATTGATATGGTAAATAGGATAAGAAACCCTTGTATTTTCCGTGATTGATCCGTCTTTGTAATCAGCAATTCCATTGTTTACAACAACGTTTTCAAGAAGTGCATCTCTTTTAATTGCTCTGAAAATATCCGGTTCTTTTTCTTCAGAAAGGTCGATAACTTTAGCATAACAACCCCCTTCATAGTTAAATACTCCATTGTTGTCCCAGCCATGCTCATCATCACCAATCAGGTATCTTTTAGGATCTGCAGATAATGTTGTTTTTCCTGTTCCTGAAAGACCGAAGAACAGAGCAACATCTCCTTCTTCACCTACATTGGCAGAACAGTGCATAGAAGCCATCCCTTTTAATGGAAGGTAATAATTCATCATAGCAAACATTCCTTTCTTCATTTCACCACCATACCATGTACCTCCGATGATCTGTAGTTTTTCGGTAAGATTAAACATGATAAAGTTTTCAGAATTCAGACCTTGAGCTTCCCAGTTTGGGTTCGTAGTCTTGGATCCGTTGATTACTGTGAAATCCGGCTCGCCAAAGTTTTCAAGTTCGTAATGTGAAGGGCGGATAAACATATTAGTAACGAAATGCGCCTGCCATGCTACTTCTACGATGAATCTTACTTTAAGTCTGGTATCTGCATTCGTTCCACAGAAAGCATCTACAACATAAATTTTCTTAGAAGCTGAAAGCTGATTCAGCACCAATCCTTTACAAGATTCGAAAATGTCTGAAGTAGTAGGTAAATTTACTTTACCGTCCCAGAAAATAGTATCTTTTGTAACATCATCCTGAACGATATATCTGTCTTTAGGAGAACGGCCTGTAAAAATCCCTGTTTTTACGGATACCGCCCCAGATTCTGTAAGCTCAGCTTCTTCAAAGCCTTGATTCTCAGGAGAGACTTCAGCCTGATATAATTCTTCATAAGAAGGATTATATATTAATTCATAGTCTCCTTTAATTCCTAATTTTTCTAAATCTTGGATGATTTTAGCGTGTTTCATTTTACTTATATTTTCTATTTCTTTTTTAGATTCAACAAAATTAATATTAATTAATTGTTAAAGGTGGTTTAAATATAATGATATAAGTCAGAATGACAAATAAAAAAATAGGATTGTAAAATATTGATTATAAATTAATTATGTTTGCCCATTCAAAAACAGCCGTAAAACCTTTTCCCCAAAAATAGTCCTCATAGCCGTCAAATTTGGCACTCATCACAAAATCTCCACCCCAAGCTCCCAGACTTTTGACAAAAGAGGGGCAATCCTGGAAAAATTTATCCTTAACAGTAGAGATTTCAAGGAAATTGGCGATTTTTTGTTCATGAATCACCATTAATTGAGAAAAATTTTCCAATTCATTACATAACAAAATATTTCTTGTAAGATTCGAAAACTCTTCAACCAATTTTGGAGACTTATTTTTAGACTTGTAAAAATTGATTCCTTCACGGCTATCCTGCTTTTGATTTAAGTGGATAAAAATAAGCTCATTTTTGAAAGGAGGATTAAAATCTATCTTCTCATATGTAATCTCAGGTTTATTCTGGTAAAGCACTGCTACTTTTTCTTTTGCAACGGCAATATCATATCCGCTGCCTCCGAGACTGATGGTATTGAGATAGAAAGGATCCACATCAGACCACTCTGCAAGGTTATTCATCAACGTAGAGCTGCTTCCCAGTCCATAATCGGCAGGAAACTGAAGATTAGTCTTTATATGATAGGAATCTGTGCTTTTGAATTTTGTTTCAGATAGAGACTGAACATTTTTTAGGGTTTTGAGGATAAATTCAGCAGCTGATGGGATATTGGCTTCCAGAATCTGCCAATTTTTATAATCAATAACTGTTTTTAGCCATAGTACATTCTGATGATGGGCTTCCCAATATATCAGAGAATTCTCACCCTGTTTTTCCTCAAAAAAAAACTCTTGTCCAAGCTTGGTAGGTACTGCCAGGACAAGAGCTCCATCCATTGCGAAATATTCTGAAGTAAGCATTAGCTTTCCCGGTGAAAATATCTCGCCCATGATTTGATTTATTTTATTAGATTAAATTGCGGAAGCAACATCTACAGAACTGTCAATTTTCTTGATCAATCCCTGAAGTGTTTTTCCGGGTCCTACTTCTACGAAGTTATTGGCACCGTCTTTAATCATATTTTGAACAGACTGTGTCCATTTTACAGGACCTGTTAATTGTGCAATCAGATTTTGTTTGATTTCGTCAGGGTTTGTTACCGCTGTGGTTGTGATATTCTGGTAAACAGGAATTGTCGCTTTTCTGAATTTTGTCTGCTCGATCGCTGCTGCCAGTCTCTCTTGTGCAGGCTGCATCAATGGAGAGTGGAACGCGCCGTTTACAGGCAATAATAAGGCCCTTTTTGCTCCTGCTTCTTTTAGTTTTGCGCAAGCTTCTTCCACTGCTGCTGTTTCTCCTGAAATAACAAGCTGTCCGGGACAGTTGTAATTGGCAGGAACAACGATACCGCTTATCTGTGCACAGATTTCTTCAACTTTAGCATCTTCTAACCCTAAAATCGCTGCCATTGAACTTGGATTGGCATCACAAGCCGCCTGCATTGCTTTTGCTCTTTCGGATACTAATTTCAGACCGTCATCAAAAGATAAAACTCCATTGGCAACTAATGCTGAAAACTCTCCTAAAGAATGTCCTGCAACCATTTCTGCTCCAAGACCGTTTACTGCTTTCAGGGCAGCAACTGAGTGTATGAATATTGAAGGCTGGGTAACCTCTGTTTTCTTTAGATCTTCATCTGCTCCATTAAACATAATAGAGAGAATGTCGAAACCTAAAATTTCATTGGCAGATTCCATCAAGTCCTTTATGTCTTTTCTAGAATCATACAATTCTTTTCCCATTCCTATGAACTGAGAACCCTGCCCAGGAAATACAAGTGCTTTCATGTACTAAATTAAATATTATGCAAATATAAATATAATGTTAATAATATTCTAGAAACAGATATAAATCATTAAGGCACCAAACGAATCACTCGATACCCTGTATTTACATACGCCCCATTTGCTTTAGATTTTACGAATTCAAATTTTGTAGCCAGCTGTGTCTGAACTTTATTTATTTGCTTAAAGATCTCTCCTTTTTTATTTTCTCTGGTAAGCATGTCATTCACGACATCAAATCCTACTACAGCATATTTCGGAGGTGTTTTGCAGTATTTGGTCTTATAGGCTGCCAGAATCTCTTTTTCAAAGTTTCCGTCTGTATTGATCTTTCTGTCCATAAGGTACACCATACTCGCCTGGCTCAATTCATCTACTTTCTTTTCGAAAACCGGTGAATAGTACATACTGAAAGCTTTCACTCCCTGAACCTCTTTAGATAAAGCAATTACTTTATTGGCAAAAGCTTCACCTGCAGCATCATTGTCATTGGCCATAATAGCGATAACCGGCGCAGACTGCCCTGTCATCATATTGTGATCCAACTGAATCTCGCTAGGAGAATTAACAATGATTACGTTAGGATTTTTAATCAATTTTTCAAGACCAGCCTTGATATAATTGGCATTTTCTTTTTTGGCATCTGCCACTATGTATATTTTCTGATCTGAATATACCGCCTTTACTTCTTCAACGATTTTATCAGCGTACGTCTGGTCGTTGGTTTCAACAATAATTAAATTGCTGTAGCCATAAAGCTCCGGAGAGTTCGCAAATGGTGCTACAACCGGAATTTTCTGATTTTTTGTAAAATCAAGGACATCAATAACGTTTGATTTGAAGAACGGTCCGATAATCAGGTCTGTATTCTCCGGGTTAATTTGTGTTAATGAATTTCTGAATGAAGCTTCATTTCCAGAGTCTACAATTTTAATGTCTAGTTTTTGTCCGTTTCTGGCATTTCTTTCAATTGCTAATTTGGCTCCTGTCAGGAAATCCAATGCCATTGCTCTGTATTGAGTTTCGTTTGTACTGTATCCAAAAGGAAGCATTAGTACCACGCTCAATGCATCGCCGTTTTTCTTAATGTAAGCAGGATCCTGTTTTTTTATTTTTAAAACCATTCCTGTTTTCAAACCGTGAGAAAGATCCGGATTCAGTGCAATTAATTCGTCAATTGTCACCCCAAATTTATTCACGATCGAAAACACTGTATCTCCCTGCTGAACCGTATAGGTTACATAATCATCTGCAGTACCCGTTACTGGCGCACTAGGTTTTTCGGTACCGGAATCGATTTTCGCTTTTGAATTTACAGGTTCAGAAACGGTATCCGTATTTGATTTTTTTATTTTGATGGTTTCACCAGGCTTCAATCCTTTTTCTTCCAATCCGGGATTTAAAGCAAAAAGATCCTGCTGACTGATTCCAAACTGCTTTGAAACTCTGTAGTAGTTATCTTTAGCCTGGATCACATAGGTATCTCCTTCTGTCGCAGATGTTGCGGGCGTCTCCACCTGAGCTTCTGCCGTTTTTGGAGTCGTAACGAAAGCCGTCTGTGTCTGATCGCTTCCATATTTCTTAATGCTTTCAAGAGGCAGTGCAATTTCATCCCCGATTTTCAGGTGGGAATCCAATTCAGGATTAAGTTTTCTTAAATCTGCTTCAGAAATATGATATTGTTTTGTAATTCCGTACACTGTTTGCTTAGGCTGCAACACAATTTTTCCAAGCTGATTGCCTGAAACTGATTTTGCTTTTTCTACAACAGCCGCTTTCGTTGCAGTATTTCCCTGTTTATCTGATTTTACAGTTAATACATCTCCAATTGCCAGCTTTCCGTCTTTAAAATTCGGATTTAGCTTTTGCAGCTCGTCCAGTGTTATTCCATACTTTTTTGCAATATTGTAAGGAGTATCTCCTTTTACAACCGTGTGTGATTTCTGGGCAGAAACGCCTAAAATCATACATAAACTGGATAGAATAAAAAACCTCTTTATCATATTTGGGAATTATAATTTACAAAAATACTCCTTTAAAATTAAATGGCAACAATTATTAATTTGGATTCTTGAACCTCCATTTCCTCCAAACAATTTTCAAGCCACGCATATCCGTAATCTGAAAAGAATACACTAAAATTATATACTCTTTCCTGCCATATTTTAGAAGGATGCACGTCTAAAAAAAGATTCTCCAATCGTTCAAGCAGTTCATTCTGTTTTATTTTTTCAGCATGAAGAAGACGTTTTTTCATCCTTTTGAAGGATTTCAGCTGTCTTACTTCTTCTGCTTTGACCATATTTCCAAATGATTTTTCTGTGGTTTCAGCGGCTGCTTTAAGTTCAGAAAAATTAGTGATCAAAAGATTTTCTTTTTCTTCCAGTAATTGAAGCGTTGTATTATCTTTTAAAATTCTACGGTTGGTAATTACAGTGAAGTTCTGGAAAAAATCTTCCAGTTTCAGATCCAGTTTCCCAATTTTACCGATCGTTTTTTCTTTTAAGAAAAGCATTGAATTTCGGGGAATCAAAATTGGAAACGGAATATGAATGTGAGTGAAATAATCTTTCAGCTCCAGCCAATACATAATTTCTGCATTTCCTCCGATATAAGCCAGGTTAGGCAATATTTTCTCCTGATACACAGGTCGCATCAAAGCATTTGGGCTGAATCTTTCAGGAAAGTTCTCCAGCTCATTCAGGATTTCCTCCTTCGTAAATTGAATATTTTTATCAACTACAAAATATTTCAAACCATCAAATTCAATTCTATCTCTTGTATCGGACAGATAAAAGAGATTGATGTCGCGCGGATTTACCTGAACTTTCCCGTATTTTTCAGTCAGAAAATTTACTTTTTCTTTTGAGAATTTTTGCAGGCTACTATTAAGAAGTTCATCTTTGAAGATGTCTCTGATCTGCATTTTAAGTTCTTTCGAATCTCCATCTAGAATTAAAAGTCCAAATTCAGAAAATAAGCGATTGACTAAAATTCTGATGGCATCGGTGAGTGTATGACCTATTTTATAGGCTTCCTTCAACATTAAGATCAGTTCTGTTCCAAAAACAGAATCTTTAAATTCTTTTTCAAATTCAGAAATAAAGAAAGTATCACT
>Ga0153980_1000921_pt1 | contig 12812 bp, 10 predicted proteins | sample TSGA064MetaG_FD_104722 | JGI IMG/M metagenome (GOLD analysis project Ga0153980, IMG submission 104722) | Attine ant fungus gardens microbial communities from Georgia, USA - TSGA064 MetaG | ecosystem: Host-associated > Fungi > Mycelium > Unclassified | place: USA: Georgia, Magnolia Springs State... | reverse complement strand
CCGGAAAACCTGCGCGCCTACCGGCATCTGTTCGAGGTGGCCGAATACGTGGGCCGGGTCCTGCTCGACAGCCAGGTCAAATCCAGCACGCATGAGGCTGGCCAGGACGGCATCGTGACCCAGGCGACGCTGATCCTCGGCGGCCAGATCGGCGGCGAGCATCCCGGGCTGTACATGATCTATCCGCTCGGCAATGCCATCGCCGCCTCGCCGGAAACCCCGTTCCTGCAGATCGGCGAGTCCAAGTACGGCAAGCCGATCCTCGATAGGATCCTGCGCCCGCAGACCCGCCTGGAAGACGCCGCGCGCACTGCCATCGTGTCGCTGGATTCGACGATCCGTTCCAACCTCTCGGTGGGGTTGCCGGTGGATCTGGTGCTGATCCGCAAAGATGACCTGCGCATCACCCAGCGCATGCGCCTGGCTGGCGACAGCCCGCTGTACGCGGAGATCCACGGCAACTGGTCCTACAAACTCGAGCAGGCCGTGGCCAGCCTCCCACGGTTTCCGTGGGAGGGATGATCAGGCGGTTTCCAGCGCCTCGGCCACCGAACGGAACACCTGCTGCATTTCCAGTGGCTTGCGCAGCACGTGCACGTTGATGCCGGGCGGGAACACCGCCAGTGGCACGGTGACCTCGGCATCTTCCAGCACCAGCGCCGGGCCGCGATAGCCGAGCGTGGCCATCTCGCCCAGCAGATGGCTGGCCGAGAGGAGCTTGGAGCCGGCGTCGGCGATCACCAGCGCGGGCATGCTTTCCTGCTGCATCCAGCGCAGCGCGGCCGCGCCATCGGAGGCCAGCTGCAGGTGGTAGCCCTGGCTGGATAGTGCATTGCCCAGCAGCGACAGACGGGTCGCCTCACCGTCCACGACCAGGATCGACTGCCCGGTGCCGGCGGCGATCGGCCCATCCACGGCGTCGGCGGTGTCGGTGATCTCGCGCATCGGCAGCAGCAGATCGAAGCGGGTGCCCACACCCGGCTGGCTGTCGACGTGGATGCTGCCGTGCGCGCCTTCGATGATGCGCTTGCACGAGATCAGGCCCAGGCCGGTGCCGGTGGCCTTGGTGGTGAAGAAGGGATTGAACAGATGCGACAACGTGTCCGCATCCATGCCGATGCCCTCATCGGTCACCGAGATGCGCAGCCAGTCGTCGCCATGGGTATCGGCGGCCGGTGCGGCACGCAGGGTCAAACGGCCGCCATGGGGCATGGCCTGGATGGCATTCAGGGACAGGTTGAGCAGCACCTGCTGCAGCTCGGTGTAGTTGGCATCCACCGCCAGGCCGTCGGCTACCTCCAGGTGCAGGGTTACCTTGGCCGGCAGGTTGCTACGCAGCAGCAGTTCCACACCCTCGAACAGGTGGACCAGGCAGATGTGTTCGCTCGGCTTGCGCGACCCGCGCACGAAGGACAGCATCGATTCGGCCATCTCATGACCGCGCCGGCCGCACTCGGCGATGATGTCGGCCAGGTGGTGCAGCTGCGGGTCTTCGGTCCGCGCCTTCATCAGGTCGGGCATGATCAGCAGCGGCTGCAGGATGTTGCGCAGGTCGTGGCTGAGCCCGGCGGCCAGCAAAGAGAGGCTTTCCAGCCGCTGTGCCCGCATCAGCTCGGCTTCCACGCGCTGGCGGTCGATCGCGCTGCGCGCTTCGCGCACTGCACGGGCCACCGCCGAAGGCAGGCGCGCCGGCTGGTGCTTGATGATGTAATCGTTGGCGCCCTGGTGCAGGGCCGCCACCGCGTTTTCCTCACCCATCGTGCCGGACACGAAGATGAATGGAACGTCGGGCAACGCGGCGCGCACGATCTGCAGCGCCTCGTTGCCGGAGAAACCGGGCATGCTCAGGTCCGAGAGCACGATGTCCGGTGCGGCGCGCTCCAGCGCCCCACGCAGTTCCTGCGCGCTCTCGACCCGCTCGAAGCTGGCCTCCAGGCCAGCGTCGAGCATCTGCTCGCACATCAGTTCGGCATCTTCCGGCGAATCCTCGATGAGCAGGATCCGCAGGGCACCCAACGCAGGGCCGGTCAGCGGCATGGCCTTACTCGATCTCCGGTGCCTGGTTGATCAGGCCCCAGAACTTGCCCAGGGTCTGCACCGCGCCGAAGAACTGGTCCACGTCCACCGGCTTGACCACGTAAGCGTTCACGCCCATGTCCCAGCTGCGCGCCAGATCGCTTTCCTCGCGCGAGGAGGACAGGATCACCACCGGCAGCCGCTTGAGCTCCTCGGTGTTGCGGATTTCCTTGAGCACTTCCAGGCCGTCCATGCGCGGCATCTTGATGTCCAGCAGCAGCACCGCCGGCAGGCCCTCGTCACGGTTGGCGAAGGCGCCACGGCGCAGCAGGTAATCCATAGCTTCCACGCCGTCGTCGACGTGCACGATCGGATTGGCCAGGCGGGCCTCCTTCAATGCGTCGATGGCCATCTCGGCGTCGGCGGGGCTGTCCTCGGCAAGGAGGATGGTGCGGAGAGCGGTCATGCGGCGGAGCCCTTGTTGATTGCGTCGAGCGCGGGTGGAAGAACGAAGTAGAAGGTGGCGCCCTGATCGACCGCCGACTCGGCCCAGATGCGGCCGCCGTGACGGGTCAACACCCGGCGCACACTGGCCAGGCCGATGCCCGTGCCCGGGTAGTCGCTGGCCTTGTGCAGCCGTTGGAACACACCGAACAGCTTGCCGGCATAGGCCATGTCGAAGCCGGCGCCGTTGTCGCGGACCGTGAACAGATGGCTGCCGTCAGGCTGCTGTTTGTAGTCGACCTCGATCCGGGCCGGCTCGCGGTTGGAAGAATACTTGATCGCGTTGCCGAGCAGATTCAACCAGACCTGGCGCATCATGTTTTCATCGGAAACGATGATCGGCAGCGGCGCGATCTTCCAGTCGACATGGTGCGGTACGCCGGTGTTCTCGGCCTCGCTTTGCTGGTTGGCATCGAGCATGGCGCGGGTATCGGCGACCAGCGACTGCATGTCCACCGCCTGCAGTCGCATCGCCGCCCGGCCCAGGCGCGAATAGACCAGCAGATCGTCGATCAGCGCGGCCATGCGCCGGGCGGAGTTGGAGATCACGCCCAGGTAATGCAGGGACTTCTCGTCCGCCTCCTCGCCCAGGTGGCGGGTGAGCTTGTCCGAGAAACCAGCCACGTGGCGCAGCGGTGCGCGCAGATCGTGCGAGACCGAATAACTGAAGGCTTCCAGCTCGCGGTTCACTTCGGAGACCTGCTCGACCTTGCCTTCCAGCTGGCGGTTCAGTTCCTCCACGCGCAGCTGCACGGCGCGCTGCACGGTGACGTCGCTGACGGTCATCAGCACCACTTCGTCATCCTTGTCAGGCAACGGCATGCGCCGCGCGTTGATCAGCATGATCCGCGCGACGTCATCGGCGGTGCGCTGCTCGTGTTCGTAATCCCACAGCTCGCGGCCGCGCAGCAGCACGTCGGTCAGGCGCTGGCGGACCACCGCGTCGGACCAGGCACCGTCGCCAATGCTGTCCAGCGGCAGCCCTTCGGCCGAGCTCTCTTCGTCCAGCCCGTACAGTTCGGCGAACGCGGGATTGTGCATCTGCACGCGCAGGCTGCGGTCCAGCAGCACGATCGGCTCGCGCACCGTCTGCAGCACCGAGGCCGCACGACCGGCCGCGCGCAGCGAGGCACGTTCGGCGCTCAGGCGGTGGCGGATCTGCCGCTGCAGCAGCCACAGCACCAGGCCGAGCAACAGCAGCTGCACCACCAGCGCCGACCAGGAGATGAATTCGCCCTGGCGCTGCTGGGCCGCGAACACTGCGGAACGCTTGGCAAGCAGCTGCTCTTCGGTGGCCTGCAGGTCTTCAACCAGTCTGCGGATGGGATAGCGGGTGGTCAGGTCGGCCACCAGCTGACGCTGGTCGGCATCCGGCGCCGAGCGGGCAAGTTGCTTGGCCAGCTCCATGCGGCGTTCCAGCATGGACTGGATGCGACCGATCCGGACCAGCTGATCCGGATTGTCCCGGGTCAGCTCGGCCAGCCGCGCCAGCCGCCCGGGGATATCGTCGGCCTGGGCCAGGCGCTCGCGCAGGCCGGGCGCATCGATGCCCTTGGACATGGTCAACGCGGCCGATTCGACATCACGCACGTCAGCCTGCAATTGATACACCGCCACGCCGACGTCCTGGGTATGGGTAACCCAGTTCATCGCATCGACGTTGTCATCGGCCAGCTTGCGCAGGGTAAGCCACGGCACCACGATGATGGCTACCGCTGCCAGGGCCAGTGCCGGCAATCGCCAGCGGTCCCAGATTTGATCACTGAACACCAGCGCCATAGTCCCTCGTCAGCTCGGTGCCACCCCTGCTCCGGCCCATGCGCGTACAGCCGGCATGCGCACCGCATGGCGATGGCGAAGCGCTGAATATACTCCACCCCTTTGTGAATACGCGGTCCCTCACCTGACTGAACAGCGCGTGGGACCGGCCAGCGCCCACAAAAAAGCGCGCCCGAAGGCGCGCTCTGTGCAACAGTGCAGCAGGCCTCAGCGCTTGGCAGCGGCGGCGGCGACCTTCAGTCCAGCGGCGTCGACACGCTTGACGCCCTTGATCTGCTGGGTCACGCGCACGGCCTTGTCATGCTCAGCCTGGCTGGCCACGGTACCGGTGAGGGTGACCACGCCGTTGACGGTCTCCACCTTCACTTCGGTGCCCGGCACGTTCTTGCTGGTCAGCAGGTCGGTCTTGACCTTGGTGGTGATCCAGCTGTCGGTGACCGGCTCAGCCGAATCATGCGTATCGGCATGGGTCATCGCGGCATGATCGGTGGTCTTCGGCGGATCCTTGGCCATTGCGGACGAGGTGCCCAGCACCATGCCCAGGGCCAGCGAAGCAGCAAGCAGATTACGGGTCGTGTTGGTCATGTTCGAATTCCTTTGCGGATGTGGGCCCAGTGTCCGTGGCGGGCCGTGGACGGGACGTGCGCGCCGCATAACGTCGCCGTGAACCGCTCAGCTTGGCGCCGAACCGTTCATGTTTCCGCCCCGCGCGCGCAGCCGGTACGCTGTCCTGCCCCGTTATGTTGGAGCGCACCATGACTGCCGTACTGCAGGTGGGATTGATCGGCTACGGCTTGGCCGGCAGCGTCTTCCATGCGCCGTTGATCCTGCACACACCGGGCCTGGCCCTGCACAGCATCGTCAGCTCGCAGCGCGATCGGTTACTGCGCAGCTTCACCGATGTGCACATCTGCGATGACCCGCAGCAGCTGTTCGACGATCCGGCAGTGGATGCGGTGGTGATCGCCACGCCCAATGAGGCGCATGCGCCGCTGGCCCGCGCCGCACTCGCCGCAGGCAAGCATGTGCTGGTGGACAAGCCGTTCGCGCTGTCCGTGGCGGAAGCCGAATCAGTGGTGCAGGCCGCGCGGGCGGCCGAGCGTGTCGTCACCGTATTCCAGAACCGGCGGCATGACGCCGACTTCCTCACGCTGAAGCAGGTGATCGAAGATGGGCGGATCGGTCGTGTCGCCGAATGCCATTCCCACTTCGACCGTTTCCGCCCACAGGTGCGCGATCGCTGGCGTGAAAGCGATGCGCCCGGCAGCGGCCTGTGGATGGATCTCGGTCCACACCTGCTGGATCAGATGCTGCAGTTGTTCGGCTGGCCGGGCGCGATCAGCGTCGACCTGATGGCGCAGCGTGAGCATGCCGTGGGCAACGACTATTTCCACGCGGTGCTGCAGTACCCGCGTCACCGCGCGATCCTGCACGCCGGCTCGCTGGTGGCCGCTTCCGGCCCGCGCTTCATCGTGCACGGCGATGCCGGCAGCTATCTGAAAGACGGGCTGGACGTGCAGGAAGACCAGCTGCGCCGCGGCATCGCACCGGGGGCGCCGGGCTGGGGTCTGGACCCGCAGCACGGGCACCTGGTGCGGATCGATGCCGACGGTCACACCCAGCGCAGCACCGTGGACAACGTGCCCGGTGATTACCGTACCTTCTATGCGCAGTTCCGCGATGCGATGCTGGGCATGGGTGATGCGCCGGTCAGCAGCGCGCAGGCGCTGCAGCTGATGCGCCTTTTGGAAGCCGGTGCGGAGAGTGCGCGCAGCGGGCGGCGGGTAACGCTCTGAGGCAACGCCCTGGACCCATCACGGTGGCCGGGGTGGATCCACGCGGCAAGGGCTGCGGGCCGGACGCTCACGTTCGCCGGCCCGCATCGATCGGGCTTACGTTGTCTTGATCGCGTGGCCACCAAACTCATTGCGCATCGCCGCCAGCAGGCGGTCGCTGAAGGAGTTCTTCTCGCGCGAGCGCAGGCGTTCGAGCAGGGACAATGTGATCACCGGCGCCGGCACGTCCAGATCGATCGCTTCGGCGACGGTCCAGCGGCCTTCACCCGAATCTTCGACATACGGCGCGATGCCCTCCAGCTGCGGATTGCGGCCCAGCGCATCGGCACTGAGATCGAGCAGCCACGAGCGCACCACGCTGCCGTGCTGCCAGGCCTTGGCCACCTGCGCCAGATCGAGGTTGAAATCGGTCTTGTGCTGCATCAGCGCGAATCCTTCCGCGTAGGCCTGCATCATCCCGTACTCGATGCCGTTGTGGACCATCTTGCAGAAGTGCCCTGCCCCGCTCGGACCGACATGCGCCCAGCCGCGGTCCTCACCCGGTGCCAGGGTGCGGAAGATCGCCCCGATCCGCTCGACCGCGGCCGTGTCGCCGCCGATCATCAGGCTGTAGCCCTCCTGCAGGCCCCACACCCCGCCGCTGGTGCCGCAGTCGATGTAGGTCACGTCCTCGCCCTGCAACTGCTCGCTGCGGCGCATGGAGTCCTTGTAATAGGAGTTCCCGCCGTCGATCACCACGTCACCTTCGGACAGATGCGGCGCCAGTGACGCCAGGGTCTGGTCGACCACGCCGGCTGGCACCATCAGCCATACCACGCGCGGCACTGGCAACGCTGCGAGCGTCTCGGCGATCGAGGCGCTGACCTCGAAGCCGCGCTCGGCCGCCGCAACACGCGCGGCCTCACCCGGGTCGACACCGATCACGTGGTGCCCGCCGCAATGCAGGCGCTCGGCCATGTTGGCGCCCATGCGACCCAGCCCGATCATTGCAATATCCATGACTCACCTTTGCTCAGCTTGCGAATGCGATTGTGTTGCGGGAGGTACCGGTGCTGCCGCGCACTGTCGCAGCTGTGCGTCGATCCAGCGCCGGTACAACGTCGTGTGCAGATTGTGCAGCCCCAGCTCGATCGCGAATGGCGTCCGCGGATTGCGATCGAGCAGGCGCGCGATGTGATATCCGATGGGACGTATACCGCGAGGGTGCACGTAAATCAGGAACCCCTGGTAGAACGGATCGTCCAGCAGCGCGTCCAGTTCCTCCAGCAGTGGTTGCTGCTCGGCCGGCACCTCGCGCCGCCAGATCGGATCGCGCTCGATCAACAGGCGCTCGAAGCGGCGCGGCCCCGGGCCCGGCATGCGCTGGGCCAGTGACCAGATGCGTCGGTTGATCTGGTCGTAGTACGCGAAACCGTCGTGCTCGCGCAGCGCGCGTGCCGCCGCATCGCTGACATCGACCACCACGAAGTTCTCGGCCTGGTTGTTGATGTCGTCCAGGTACCTGCGCTCGAACACGTGCTCGATGAAGCCGGGCGTTCCCACGAAGGCCTGCCGCCCACGCTGGGCGGTCTTTCTGGCCTTGCCGTCGGCCAGGAATTCACCGGCATGCCGGCCCAGCAGGATGCTGTCGGTCTCGTGCAGGGTGAGGAAGGTGCCGATGGAGAGTTCATCGGCGGAAAACTCGCGATCGAAGGCGGCATCGCCGTACAGCTCGCGCTGGGTCGCCAGCTGCGCGACCTGGCGGCCGACTCCGCACTCCGCGCGCACGCGGCCATCGTAAAACGTCTGCAGCGCCGCGCTGTTGGCCTCGGCTGGCTGATAGCCACGGCCGAAGCTGCGGAAGCGCTCCCAGCCCTTGGCCTGTGCGCCGCCGGCGCCGAAGCCGATCCAGCCCAGCTGCAACGCCGAGAAGCGGAAGCCGTCGTTGTCCTGCAGGGCGGTGGCGGCCCGGCGCGTGGCCGCGCCGAGCTTGAATGCATATGCGCAGACCGTGGCCGGGTCATCGAACAAGGTCGGCAGCCACGACCGCCGCTGGTCCGCCGACCACTGCCGCGGCAACTGCACGCGCAGGTCGCCGGCCGCCTGTGCCTGGTGCAGATCGGCGCGCTCGCAGACCGGGCCGCCATGCACCTGCGGAGCGTCGATGTCGGCCGCGTCGATCTGCCAGCCGAGGTCCTCCAACACGCTCTGCGCGCAGGATGCCGCGCTCCACGCACTGCCTGCCGGGATCAGCCCCAGCAGCGCCGCGAGCGCACCGCAGTGCCAGCGCCAGCGCCAGCGCCGCGATCCTGTTGCCATGGCGCGCCGCACCGCTGCCCGCTCAGCGCAGGGACGCCGGGGTATCGCTTACCACCGTGGCAGGCGTCGGCTCCACCGCCGCGGCGGGGGCTGCGGCCGGCATGGCTGCCGGGGTGGGAGCGGGAACAGCCGCCGCTGGCAGGTACTGCTGCAGGCGCTCGAAAAAGCGGCGATAGAAGGTAGCGTCCTGCACGGTGCTGCTGGCGACTTTCACCAAGGAGTCGTCATTGCTGCCGAACGGCAGCGACACCGAGCCCAGCGCGCCCACGCCGACACTGGCCGAGGTCGGGCTCTTCTTCAATGCGTAACGGTCCTGCACCGCGCTGACGAACACCAGCGCCTGGTCGCCGCGTGGCGCACACGAAATACGCAGCACCAACTGCTCGTGTTCTTCATCCTTGGGCTGGAAGTTCTTGTTGCCTTCCACCGCATCATCGCCCGCACGGGCGATCGCATAGCCCTGGCTGAGCAGGGTCCGGCGCGCGGCTTCGCAGGCCTGGGCCGGCGGTCCGGGCACGGTGCGCGAATAAGTGTCCCCGGAATCGAACGACTCGCGGATCAGGGTGGAATCGGCCGCGCGGCCGCCACAGGCGGTCAGGGCGGCGAACACCGCCAGCATCGGGATCGAACGTACACGACGAAAGCGCATGGCCGCTCCTGCGGAAATCCAGTCTCCAAGGATAGACCTGTGCGCGTTGGCAGGAGGTGGATACGCACAGGCCGCCCCGAAGGGCGGCCTGTGGAGTTGTCACCTGTTCAGCCGGCGGCTGCCGGTGCGGTCAGTCCGCCCAGCGGCCGACGGCGGTCGACTGCGGCAGCACCTGGGCCGACAGCGGGCGATCGGCCTCGAGCAGGTTCACCGCATCGGCCAGGATCGCGGCCGACTCGCGCAGGAGTGGATCCGGACGCTTTTCAGCGGCCTTCTCGCGGGCGGCATCCTTGACGATGTCGCGTTCGTTGCCGGTCAGGCCGTCGTCATTGCTGTCGTCGGCCAGCGGGTCCAGATCCAGGCCCAGCTGCTTGCGGATCGCTTGGCGATCGGTGCGCTGCTTGTCCTGCTTTTCACGCTCGGCGCGGCGCTCGGCCTCGTTGAGCGAGATGTACTTCTTGGCCTTTTCGGCGCGGAACTGCTCGACATCCTCGTTCCACCACTGGAACTCCTTGTCGGCAGCGATACGGGTGCCGTGGCGGCTTTCCAGCTTGGGCAGCAGCGGGCCGAAGTTGCCGTACTGGGTATGCGGCACGGCGGCGATGCGGGTCCACGGCAGCGCGTTGTCGTAGGTGCTTTCACCGTATTCGCTGGCGTCCACGCTGGCCGGGAAGGCCAGGTCGGGCACCACGCCCTTGTGCTGGGTGCTGCTGCCGCTGACGCGGAAGAACTGGGCGATGGTCAGCTTGACCTGGCCGAAGCGCTGGGACTCGCCACTCGGCCAACGGTCGAGGTCGACGATGTTCTGCACGGTGCCCTTGCCGAAGGTGGTCTCACCGATCACCAGGCCACGCCCGTAATCCTGGATGGCACCGGCGAAGATCTCCGAGGCCGAGGCCGAGCCACGATTGATCAGCACCGCCAACGGGCCGTCCCACGCCACCACGTCGCTGCGGTCGCTGTTGACGGTGACGCGGCCACCGGATTCGCGCACCTGCACCACCGGGCCCTGCTCGATGAACAGGCCGGTCAGCTCGATCGCTTCATCCAGCGAGCCGCCGCCGTTGTTGCGCAGGTCGAGCACGACGCCGTCGAGCTTGTCGGCCTTGAAGCCGGCCAGCAGCTTGGCCACGTCGCGGGTCGCCGAGGCGTAATCGGCCGCATTGCGGCGGCGGCCCTCGAAGTCCTGATAGAAGGTCGGCAGCTTGATCACACCCACCTTGCGCTCGGGTTCCCCGTCCTTGGCCGGGATGGTCAGGGTCTCGCCCTTGGCGGCCTGTTCGGCCAGGCGCACCTTCTGGCGGGTCAGCACCAGGGTATGGTGCTTGCCGTCCACGCCTTCCTCGGCCGGGATGAATTCCAGACGGACCTGGGTGTCGCTCTTGCCACGGATCTTGGCCACCACATCATCGATGCGCCAGCCGATCACGTCTTCCAGCGGACCGGACTTGCCCTGCCCGACGCCGACGATGCGGTCGCCCGGCTTCAGCGTGCCGTTGACGGCAGCCGGGCCACCGGCGATGACCTCGCGGATCACGACCATGTCGTCCTGCCGCTGCAGCTGCGCGCCGATGCCTTCCAGCGACAGCGACATCGCCTGGTTGAAGTTCTCGGCGGTGCGCGGGGTGAAGTAGTCCGTGTGCGGATCCACGGCGCTGGTGTAGGCGTTGAGGAAGAACTGGAACACGTCCTCGCCCTTCAGCTCATTGACCGACTTTTCCAGCGTGGCGTAACGCTTGTCCAGCGTCTTGCGGATTTCGGCCGGCTGCTTGCCCGCCAGCTTCAGGCGCAGCCAGTCGTTCTTGACCGACTTGCGCCACAGATCGTCCAGCTCGGCGCTGCTCGCCGCCCACGGCACGTCCTTGCGGTCGTACTCGAAGCGTTCGTCGGTGCTGAAATCGAAGTCCTGCTTGAGCAGCTTGCGCGCATAGCCGACGCGCTCGCCGACGCGCTGCTTGTAGACCGCGAACACCTGGAACGCCGGTTCCAGCTCGCCGCCGCGGATGGCGGAGGCGATGTTGGCCTCGAACGGCGCGAAGCGGGTGATGTCGGCCTGGGTGAAGAACTGCTTGCTGCTATCGAGCGATTCCAGATAGCGCTTGAAGACGTCCTTGGAGGTCGCTGCATCGAGTGCGCGCGGCCGGTAGGCGTAACGGCTGTCCGACAGCAGTCCGTAGACCAGCTTGGAGGTGGTCACCTGGTCGGCCGTGGCGGCCGAAGGCAGCGCGGGCGAATCGGCGTAGGCGGCCAGTGCCATCGGCGCGGTGAGCGCCAGGGCCATCAGGAATGCGGGGGCTTTGAATTTCATGGACTAGCTCGTGGCACCTTGCCAAGGGAGAGACTGCGTGCATTACAGACACCACGACAGTGCCGAAAGTTGCCGCGTTTGTCACCGGGGCCTTCAGCCTACCGAGGCCGTCGGAGAAATTTGTGAATACCGGGGGGAACGGCGCGCAGGCGCGGGCCAGCGGCCATCCGCGGTTCAGGGCCGCGGCCGGGGAGAGGCGGGTGGGATTGGCAGAACGGGCCCCTAAGGGCCCGCTGCATCAACCGGCGACGCCAGCGTCGGCGGCCTGGCGGTCGGCGTGGTAGGACGAGCGCACCATCGGACCGGAAGCGACGTGGCTGAAGCCCAGCGCGTTGCCGTACTCCTCCAGCGCCTTGTATTCCTCGGGCGTCCAGTAACGCAGCACCGGGTGGTGGTGCGCGGTCGGCTGCAGGTACTGGCCGATCGTGATCATGTCCACATCGTGCTCGCGCAGGTCGCGCAGGGTGGCCTGCACCTGCTCCAGGGTCTCGCCCAGGCCGAGCATGATGCCGGACTTGGTGGCGATCTCCGGATGCTGGGCCTTGAACTTCTTGAGCAGGGTCAGCGACCACTGGTAGTCCGCACCCGGACGCACGTTGCGATACAGGTCCGGGACGGTTTCGATGTTGTGGTTGAACACATCCGGCGGATTGGTCGCCAGGATCTCCAGCGCGCGCTCCATGCGGCCCTTGCCGCGGAAGTCCGGGGTCAGCACTTCGATCTTGGTGTTGGGCGACTTGGCGCGGATGGCACCGATGCAGTCGGCGAAGTGCTGGGCACCGCCGTCGCGCAGGTCATCGCGGTCGACGCTGGTCACCACCACGTACTTCAGGCCCATGTCGGCCACGGTCTGGGACAGGCTGGCCGGTTCATTGGCGTCCGGCGGCTTGGGCCGGCCGTGGGCGACGTCGCAGAACGAACAGCGGCGGGTGCAGACCTCGCCGAGGATCATGAAGGTCGCGGTGCCGTGGCTGAAGCACTCGTGGATGTTGGGACAGCTGGCTTCCTCGCAGACCGTGACCAGGCGGTTCTCGCGCAGCTTGGCCTTGAGGTTCTGCACGGCGTTGCCGGACGGAATCCGCACGCGGATCCACGACGGCTTGCGCAGCACCGGCACGTCGGCGAACTGCACCGGCGAGCGGCCGATCTTGTCACCGCCGATCTGTTTGACGCCCGTCTGCAACGGGGCGGCGGACGGCGAGTCGCCCTGCACGACCTGCAGGGGAATGATGCGAGCGGTGGTTTCAGTCATGGCCTTGGTCGGCGGCGTTCACGCCGCGTCAGTCAAATCGGGTAATTCAGCGGCCGGCTCGAGGGCCAGGCCGAACTGGCGGGCCAGATGGCCCAGCAGCACCGGCGTGACGGCCGCCATGCCGGACGGTCCCCCCAAGTCTACCACCGAGGTCACCTGCAGCCCTTGATAGCCACAGGGGTTGATACGGCGGAACGGTTCCAGGTCCAT